>VOFC01002577.1_pt1 | contig 10062 bp, 13 predicted proteins | sample 5384161 | NCBI WGS metagenome assembly VOFC01 (sample SAMN12384722, study PRJNA508395) | human gut metagenome | isolation source: healthy gut B | host: Homo sapiens | reverse complement strand
AACAATCCCTACCTTTACGACAATCCCGATGAGCCGAACCGTGACAAATACTGATCCTTCCCCAGGGTGGTATCTACAAACGAAGCGACTTCGCGCCAAGAGCCGCGATTTCCGGGCTTCCGATCAGCTACAACGACACGTTCAACGACAAGCACATTCTGAATCTGTTCGGCATTGTGGAAGTCAATGCCATCGACCGCCGCGCCACCTCGTTCCAAGGCTGGGGCCTGCAATACGACATGGGCGAAACGCCGTTCTACATCCTGGACCTGTTCAAAAAACAACTGGAGGAAAACACCCAGTATTACAGCTGTCCAATACACGGAACGCAACGCCGCCTCGCCGGCACATTCTCTATTCCTACGACTACCGCTATACGATCAACGGTACGCCCGTTACGAGGGTTCCAACCGGTTGGGCCGATCGCGTAAGGCGCGCTGGTTGCCGACCTGGAATATCGCCGGCAAGTGGAGCATCGACCAGAGTCGTTCTTCGAACCATTGCGTCCGGCCTTCTCCAGCCTTGCGCTGCGACTCTTACAGCCTCACTGCCGACCGGGGCCCCACATGGGTCAATAACTCCACGGCTACGATCTATCCGCTGAACCCGTGGCGTGGTGCGACCGAAACTGAGAACCTGCATTGAGTATTTCAGCTCCTGAGAATTCGGAACTGACCTATGAAAAAAGCATGAGTTGAATGTCGGCCTCGACATGGGATTCCTCGACGACCGCATCACTCTTTCGATGGACGCCTACCGGCGCAATAATTTCGACCTGATCGGCAACGTTGTAACAATGGGTTTGGGCGGTGCCGTGGATAAGCAGGGTAACGTCGCGGAGATGAAATCGCAGGGTGTGGAACTTTCGCTTTTCACCCGCAATATCGAACGTAAAGACTTCAAATGGCAGACCAATTTCATCTTTGCCTGGATGGACAACGAGGTAACCAAACTCAAACCATGACGCGCATGATCGATTATATCACCGGCACAGGTTACCGATGGAAGGTACGCCGCGCGGTTCGCTCTTTTTCCGGAAATTCAAGGGACTTAACGAGATGGGCATCCCGACGTTCCTCGCCGCTGACGGCAGCATTACCTCGACGAACATCCAGTTCCAGGAGACTGAATATGAGCAACCTCGTCTATGAAGGTCCTGTCGATCCTACCATCACGGGCAGCCTGGGTAATATCTTTAAGTGGAAGGGATTCACGCTTAACGTCTTCATGACCTACTCCTTTGGAAACGTCGTCCGTCTCGATCCGATTTTCTCGAACGGTTATTCCGATCTGACGGCCATGCCCCGGGAATTCGCCAATCGCTACCTCAATCCCGGCGATGAACGACGGACCAATGTCCCGGTTATCGCCAGCACGCGACAGAATAACGATATTTCCAATCTCTATGTCGCGTACAGCGCCTACAATTACTCTGATGTACGGGTGGCCAAGGGCGATTTCATCCGCATGAAAGAGATCTCGCTCTCGTACGATTTTCCGCAATCGGTCACTTCGAAATTGCGCATGAGCGGATTGTCGCTCAAATTCCAGGCAACCAACCCGTTTTTGATCTATTCGGACAAAAAAGCTGCAAGGCCAGGATCCTGAGTTTTTCAATACGGGAGGTGTTGCGGTACCGATGCCCAAACAATTCACGCTGACGCTTCGTGTCAGCTTCTAAACCTCGCTCCGCCATGAAAATCAAACAACTGATATCACGCATAATGCTTCTCGGCGCCGGTTCGCTCACACTCGCTGCCTGCAACGATTTCCTCGACGAACTGCCCGACAACCGTACTGAGCTCGATACGCCGGACAAAAATCAACTGGCTGCTCGTGTCGGCCTATCCCTTCACGCAGTTTCACCCGCATGTGCGAAATTGCATCGGACAACTGCGACGACATGGGAGCGAACAATCCTAACACCAGCCTGCTGCTGGAGCACAACAGCTACTGGATGGACATGAACGAGGCCGAGAACGATAGCAACAAAAATACCTGGCAGGCCTACTACTCCGCGATTGCCGCAGCCAACACCGCTCTGGAAGCGATCGAAAAACAGGGGTACGCCCAAAGAATTGCTTCCGGCAAAAGCCGAGGCCCTGCTTTGCCGGGCCTATTCGCCTTTTTGCCTCACGATGCTCTATTGTCTCCCCTTATCATCCTGAAAAAGTGGCGAATACCTGGGAGTCCCTTACATGGAAGCTCCCGAAACGACGCTCAATCCGGTTTATCACCGGGACAATCTCAAGGAGGTATATGAGAAAAAATCGACCGGGACATCGAGGGAGGCGCTTCCTCTGGTCAGCGATGCCAACTATGCGGTTCCGAAGTACCACTTCAACCGCAGCGCCGCCTATGCCTTTGCCACGCGCTTCAACCTCTATTATCTGAAGTGGGAAAAGGTGGTCGAATACGCCTCCGAGGTCCTCGGCAGTGCCCCTTCGACCGTCATGCGCGACTGGGCGGCAGTCAAGCAGCTGGCCTGGGACGGCTCGGTCCGTACCCTCGACTACATCAGCGTCGGACACTCGTTCAACCTGCTGATGATTCCCATGGTGACCGGTAACGGATCGCTTTTTTAACGCCTGGAACAACTCCGGCGCGCGCTCACAACTACCGCGTCGCCAAGAGGGGAGACCTACCGCGCGAAGCGGCCGATGGGCGGTCCGTGGGACCGGTGGAAGGACAACTGCATCGAAAAAGGTCTACCAGCATCCTCCTTTCATTTGGCAGGACAACGATGTCAACAAGATCTACATGCCCAAATGGCCCAACCAGTGGGAGGTAACCGACCCGGTAACCGGCGTAGGAATCGGTCGTTCGACGATGGTGGCGTTCACAACCAATGAAACGGTGTTGAGCCGTGCAGAGGCCTATGTCCATCTCAAAGGAGTACGACAAGGCAGTTGCCGACCTCAATGCCTGGATCGGCTCTTTCTATCTGGTCGGACAGAACGGCATCGAATCTCTGACCCGCGAACGCATCGCCGAGGTCTACGGTGATCCGTCATCGGATCGATACATCGCCGAATACACCGCTTTGGAGCCGACATCGCGCAAGCCGCTCCATCCCCACGGCTTTACAGTCGAGGCTGGTGAACAGGAGCACCTTATTCAGACCACGCTCTTTTTGCCGCCATTGAGACCATCGCCGACGGACTGCGTTGGGGGGGACATCAAACGCTACGGCATCGTGATTGATCGTTTCGACGACTCGGCCTACAACGATGACAATACAACCGGATTCACTGTTGCGGCCACGCTCGGCGAGAAAGATCTTCGACGTGCGCTCCAACTGCCTCAAGAGGTTATCACAGCCGGATTGGAGGCGAATCCCGCAATGAGAATCGTCCTGACCATCCGTTCTGCCAATAACCAATTCACTAAATATTTATTGAATTATGAAACCGACAATCATCCCTGTTCTTGCTTCCTGCTTGTCTCATGGCGCTACGACCTCATGCGACAAGGGACGAACCGGACGGCAAAAGCATGTCGATCCCGCCGAGGAAAGACCGAGTTCGATTTCGCCGCCGGAACCTTACAACATTCGTTTCGAATACCGCATGCCTGACCGCGAAACCCACTTCAACTATCTTCTCGCCGCCGCCCGTGGACAACAAATCGAGGTGGCCAAACTGATCAAATACTCGACGCTTGACGCCATGGCGAACTGATGTCCGATCAGAAAGATCCATTGCTCTTCGCAAAGAGTTATTTCCCGCGGGTACTCTATTTGGTGGGCAGTTTTGAGATCAGCAGCACCGGGAACACCGTGCTGGCATCGGCTGAAAAATGGCCTTCAAATCAATGTTCTCGGCGTAAAATTTTTCGACCGGGAAAAGGACAGCGAACGAATCGCCGGAACGATGCTTCACGAGTTCATGCATATCCTCGATGGTACATATCCCGTACCGAGCGACTACGATACCATTACGCAAAGCGATTACGTGGGTGACAAGTATGCCCAAAGCGGTAATGACTACATGGAGCTGGGCTTCGTTTCGAAGTATGCACGTTCGAGTCCCGCAGAGGACATCGCCGAAAACGGGCGGACGCCTGATCAGCATGAGCGAGGAGGAGTGGGAGGCGATGCTCTCCTCGATCGAAAGCGCGGACGGCCGCGCCAAAATCGAGAAGAAGCGCTCGATTCTCATCGCATGGCTCCGCGACGATTTTGGCGTGGACGTTGCGAAGTGGAGCGACATCTACCTGCGCCGTCTTTCCGAACTCCGGAGACATCGACTGGACAAATCTTGAAGATTAAACTGAATGTATGAAAAAGAGAATCAATATATTACTGCTGGCTGGGCTGTTATTCTCAGCCGTTGCATGCGACGATTCGGAAAAATAACTTCAGCGAGTCGACCTCGACCCGGATCGAGCAGACGCTTGAACGCTACAAATTCGCATTGCAGGCCGGGAAGACATGGGTGATGGAGTATTTCCCTGACGAAAATCTCGGTTATGGCGGTTGGATTTATATCGTCGAATTCCAGGATGACCGTATGGTTAAGGCCTGGTTCGAGGGGAGCACTTTTCGTCGAAGCCGACCCGCTGCGGACGGAATCGGAATATCGGGTCGAATTCTCGACCGGTCCCATGCTGAAATTTGCGACCCATAACGATTACCTGCATTTCTTCTCCGTTTCCCGGAGACAACGGCGCCGGCTACCAAGGATGGAAAGGAGATTGAATGCACGTTCATGTCGCTCTCTCTCCGGCTTTCGATGAAATCATTCTGCGGGGCATTAAAACCGGCAACCGGATTCGCATGACGCCGCTTTCGGGACAATACACGCCGGAGAGTTACCTCGAAACCATCCGCAGCAGCCAATTGGCGATCACCGAGACCGAATTCAAGGTAATGGCCAATGGCGAACAAATCGGGACACTCACGCGGCCCAACGCGACGCTGACGACCAATTTCCGGCAATATGCCGCCAGCAAAGTTTGGTCGTTCCGCTACAGTTATCGCCAACAGGCCTTCGACGATTATGGACGGCCGAAGGTGGACGAACATGGGAAACCGGTCTACGAAACGGTCGAAGCCAATGATCCCGTCAGCGTCATCTATCTGCCGGACGGCATCATGCAGTTTTACGCCCCCTACACGTTCCGGGGTGAATTGTTCGGACTCCCGAACCAGACGGTGCAAACCTTCAAATGGCAATTGGGACCTACCTCGGCATCGGATTGTTACGTTTGCACCGACTCGTTTCTCGACATCAAATTGGTTCCGTGATCCTTAAGAAATGTTTATTCGGTCCGGATGCCGTCTGCCGGCTCCGGACCTTTTTCCTTTAAAACCGATGAAACACTTCTCTTTCTTTCTGACGCTCCTCCTGCTGACGGCCTGTACCAGAGACCCGGAATCCGGCCCGGCTCCCGGCGTCGGACAAACCCGATGCAGGAGTTTTACATACCCGGCGTATTCCGTATTAAGCTGCGTGAAACGGCAGCCGAACTCGACACCCGTGCCTTTCCCCGCAGCGGTTCCGGCTCGGGAATCGCTGCATTCGATGCCGCCGCCACCCGTGCCGGGGCAACTGCCGTACAGCGTGTCTTTTCCGATGGCGACCGTTTCCGCGAACGCCGCCGCAGGGGCCGGACTTCATCTGTGGTACGACGTTCATTTCTCCGGGGCGATTTCTGTCGCCGAGGCCATGGAACGCTTCGGCCGGGTGGATGAAGTCGAGTGCATCGAACCTGTTCCGCGTATGGTTCCCGCCGGGGCGACGGTCTCGCAAGCCGATTTCAGCCGCACCTCAGGTTCGGACAATGTCGCAATCCCCGGATTCGATGATCCGCTGCTGGTCAATCAGTGGATTACCACCGGGTGGGCGCTGCGGTCGGATCGACGGCCGTGGCCGACCTCAACATTTTTCCGGCATGGAGCGTCAGCACTGGACATAAAGACGTCGTCGTCGCCGTGGTGGACGGCGGCATCGACTATACGCATCCCGATCTGGCAGCGAATATCTGGCGCGACGGACAGGGCGCCTGCGGCTACAACTTCTGCCGCCATAATACGGAGATCACCCCAGCAGCCACGGCACGCATGTCGCCAGGTACGATCGGCGCCGTCAACAACAACGGCATCGGCGTCTGCGGCATCGCGGGGGCGACGGAACGCCCGGAAGCGGTGTGCGGCTGATGAGTTGCCAGATTTTCGACGAGCCGGGACGCGATGCCGCGACGATCGAGGAGATCATGGTCTGGACGGCCGACCATGGGGCCGTCATCAGCCAAAACAGCTGGACTTATGTCCCCGGTCTTCAGACTTGTCGCAGTCGGGCAAGCAGCCATTGACTATTTTATCAAGTATGCCGGGTGCGATGAGAACGGCAATCAGACAGGTCCCATGAAAGGCGGCATCGTCATTTTTGCCGCGGGCAACGACGGCATTTCCGACCCGGTGTTCCCGGGAGCCTACGAGAAAGTGGTGGCCGTAGCGTCGCTGGGCATCGACGGCCGTAAGGTCGCCGGGTCCAACTACGGTTCGTGGATCGATCTCGCGGCTTTGGGCGGCCATGCTACCGGCGACGAACGATTCCGCGTTTTCAGCACCACGACGAACGGCGGTTACGGTTACTCCGCAGGAACCTCGATGGCCGCGCCACAGGTTTCGGGCATTGCGGCCCTGGCTGTCGCCGCATTCGGCGTGCAAGGACCGGGGTTCACCAGCGATAAATTGCGGGAAATGCTTGTGGGTTCGGGGCGAAAGCAGTTTGGAAACGATCAACCCCGAGTATGCCGGAATGCTCGGTAACGGACTGGTCGATGCCGAATACGTTCTTTCCATGATACCCGGCCGGATCCGATTGACGAACGTACGATTGCGGTTTCGGGATACCGCACCCATGTGAAACTGTCGTGGCGTGTTCCGCGATGCTATCTGGGAGCGTCCGGTCTCATCATTCGACGTTTACATCGACACCCGGACATTTTCGGCCGCTACGGTCGACGACATTCCTGCTACGGCCGTCAGACACACTTTTGCTTCCGATGCGGGTCTCGGTGAAACTTTGCCTGCCGAATCGAGGGGGCCTGGAACCGGCGGCAAATTATTGCTTGGCAATCGTCGGCCGAAGTCCGTCGGGCGTTCCGGCCCGCCCGGCCGTCATCTCCGTTCGGACCGGAGAAAATACCCCGCCCGAGGCAACCGCTTCCATTCGAACCTCTTTCTGCAAAAGTGACGACAAAGCGGGCAGGAGCATCGATCTTCAACTTTATTTTGCCGATGCCGATGCTCCAGGCGATCGGCTCTCCTTTTCGTTTCGCCTTCCGCGGAAAAAAGGTCGTGGAGTGCCGCGTACAGAATTCGGAACTGCTCGTACGGCCCTGCGCCGCGGGCCGCACGACGCTGACCGTAACGGCAAGAGACCTCGACGGCGCCGCGGCGACTTCGGAATTCCAGGTGATTGTCGACGGTACGGGTGTTGCGATGGAACTTTTTCCCAACCATGCCGTGATGTACTCAACGTACGCATTCCGGACGCCGAGGGCGATTTTCCCATCCGGTTCCACAATGCGGCGGGGCAGCAGGTGCTCGCTACACAGGTTTCGGTCCGTGCCGGCGACAACGGTAACACGGGGCGCATCGATGTATCCGGGCTTTCTCCCGGGACTTACAGCTGCACGGTCGAGTGCCGCGGCCCTGCAAACTCAACAGCCATATCATCAAACGATAACCGCAAACACCATGTCTATCTGCCAATCAATCAGATACTTTTCCGCGACATTTCTTTTTCGCGACAGGCGGTTATGCGGCGCAAGCCCAGACCACTGATGCCGGGGATCATGCCGTTCCTCGGTCTGGAAACCAATGCCCGCACAGCTGGTATGGCAGGGGCCACGACAGCAGTTGCGGACAATCCGCTGGCCGTTTACGCCAATGCCGCGTTAAGCCTCATCGGCGAACGACATGCCGGAGGCACTCTGTTCTCGGACCTTGGAATACGGCTTTCGACAGCGCCAATGTGCTTTACGGCGTGGGGGATTTTATACTCCCGACTCGCGGAACGCCCTGTTGGCCGGAGTGCGTTATTTCCGCGGACCTTCGGTCGGGTTGACCGACGAACAGGGATTTCCCGCCGGAACAGCCCGTCCGCAAGACCTTTCGGCGGAGGTCGGTTACGGCCGTCGGATCGGCCGGAATCTAGCGTTTTCGCTGACGGTCCGTTACGTCCGTTCCGATCAGGGATTCGGGGAGAAACCGATGCAGAGGCGTCTCGTTCGACATCGGTGCGGCCTACCGCGGAACGCTCCGTGCCGTGAAGGGCGCCTGGATCGTCGGACTGCGGCTGGCCGACATCGGCCCCAATGTGAAAACCTCCGACGGAGAGCGCTACGGCCTGCCGACACGCGGCTCGCTCGGAGGCTCGCTCACCTGCCTTTCCGCCCGAAACCATGTGCTCGGCATCGCCCTCGATCTGGGCCACCAGTTCCGGGGAGGAATCACCGGTTTGGCCGCAGGAGCCGAATACACCTTTTTTCCGGCACGGTGTCGTGCGCGGCGGATACCACTTCGGTCAGAAGAATAAAGGAACAAGCAATTACGCTTCGTTGGGTTGCGGATTCATTGCAGGCCCCGTGCGGTGCGACGCCGCATGGCGTTTCGGCGGTAACAAATTCAACCCGCTCAACGACACGTTTCTCTTTTTCGGTCGGATTTCTGTTGTAAACGGCGGTCGGCATCCATACGAAAGCAGCGGCATCTTCCGATGCCGCTGCTTTTTCCGTTGCAGGTCTGCTACTCGTCAATCCGGATACAGCGGATCGCCGCACCTCGGTCGGAATAGGTGTTCTGTGACTTGCAGGTAACACTCCGTTTGGTCTCATCGCTCAGGGAATCCGACATCCGTTACAAAGCTCCGACGTGCCCCCATGGGTTATAATCCGGTCCATCGACATAATAGGTAGCACAGGAACCTCCCACGTATTTCCGTTGCAGGAGCCGTCGAATTGTGCCAGTGCTGCGCACCTCCCGTCAGTGGGAAGAACCACTTGCCATCCAGCCAGATACCGCGTCCGGTCTTCGAAGCGTCTACCACAGCGTTAGGCTTTTCATTGTCGGTCAGCGCCATCCAGGCCTGCTTGCTCATCACCTTCCAGCCCCGGGGACACGGGTCGTAAATCGTCTTTACACCGTGCGCATCCTTCGACAGATTACCCCAGGCAGCCAATCCGGCCTTATCGGTCAGGTAATTTTCATTCTTGTAAAGCCAGAGGTGGGGGTTGGCCCGGCCCAGGTCGAATGCATCCTGCGACAACCCGTTCCGAGCGCCGTGTTGATGTCGATGGCGACCGTCGCCTTCGTATTGCCGATAATCTGATGTTCGGCCCCATGCTTCAAAAGCTCTGTCCAGCGCGGAATCGTATAGGCGGAGCGAACCACAATCCGGTCATAACTAGACTTGCCACTGTATAATCCGGCAGACCCGGAACGGATCTTTCGTCCCCATTGGTAACAGTTGCCCGAGGTCGAGGCCAGGTTGTTCGGACTCCTGCTGCTGCCGGGTTCGGGACCAATCAAAGGCTCCCAAATCTGCGGCCCATCCATGTATAGCCGCCCTTTCACGATCCAGTTCTCCCGCTGCGTCGGGGGGTCATACCGAGAAAACGATATTCCAGCTCCAAGAACTTCTGCATTCAAAGATGCGGTTATCCGCGTCGGCCTCGATCTGGTCGTAGTTAAGTTCTTTGTCAATGGCCACAATCACCACATTGCCGTTGACGAATGTTTCGGGCGTATCGAAATGGATATAGCCGTCCTTCTTGGAGTTTCACACTGTTGAGCACCACGGGAACGCCTGTATCACGGCAGATAGCTCGTCTGCAACAATTGTACCACAGTACGAGGGCGGCTTTCCGGGTTCTGGATTTTGAGATCCTCCTCCCGTGGCCGGAGAGGTCGCCTGAAATAGCGCCTTATACCGTTACCTTTCCCGTCGGCACGAGAAGCGATAGAACGTATTGGCCGCATTGACATAATAGGTGTTGGCTGTACCGTCTGCGCTCAAATCGATGACGGGAAAGCGCATCATGAGGGAACAC
>VOFC01006108.1_pt1 | contig 10065 bp, 17 predicted proteins | sample 5384161 | NCBI WGS metagenome assembly VOFC01 (sample SAMN12384722, study PRJNA508395) | human gut metagenome | isolation source: healthy gut B | host: Homo sapiens | reverse complement strand
ACAATCTTCGTTCACCAGCCGGAATTCGAGGGGCAAGAGCAGGCAGTGATCTCAGCAATTCACCGTCTGGCAAAAGCCGGACAGTATCGAGCTGGAGGGGTGATCTGGCGCTGATCGCGGTTGTGGGACGCGGCATGAAGTCGACCAGAGGAACGGCAGGCCGTATCTTCTCGGCACTGGCACATGCAAGTATCAATGTCAAGATGATCGATCAGGGATCTTCTGAGCTTAACATTATTATCGGTGTGAGCAATGCGGATTTTGAACCGGCAATCCGTGCGATCTATGACATTTTCGTGGAGACCCAGCTCTAAGATTAAGATATGAAGAACGACAAGCACGAGCAAAAATGAATTACAGCGTATGATGGAAGGCAGGGCTGTCCCGCATGATTGCGGCTGCAGTCACTGTCTTTTGTGCGTACTGACATTGTTTTGAATTTGTTGCGCTCAAGATGGAGTGGAATGTGCCTGCACTGGCGGTGCTAAGCGGCGACAACGGACTGTGGACCAGGGAGTACCAGCGGGGAAAGGAAACACTGGTGATGGACAGCAACACGAAGAAAGCATTCACTCACCAAGACGATGGAGAGGTACCACTCACAGGAAAGCAGTGAAATACCAAAACGAATGTGGGGAAAACGGCAGCGGCTTGGACGGCGCAGACCGGTGAAAATGCAGGGAACAGGGAAGACTTGCAGGTGGAAGGGACAAGAAGCGGTGCGGCAGGGAAAGAGACTGAGACGCCGGATGTAAGCGGAACCGAAAAGCGGAAAGCGGATGTTAAGGAAGACGCAGACACCAGGATTTTTCTTATCACATCAATCGCAAGCAGAACTTTGCGTCACGATCTACACTAGGATGTGGGGAGGGTATACAGAGGTACCCATAAGGCAATGGTATGCTCGACCGGACTTTACAACATAACGCCGCGCGGAACACCGAATTTCCACAAGTATCTGTGGCGGAACTCTATGGCGGTGTATGGGCAGTACGGCGACGCCCAGATTCACGGGGAATCCTGTTCCATTCTTTGCCCTATTACAAGCGCGCAAAGGATACACTCTGTACGGACAAGTATAAACAAACTGGGACAGCAGGCGTCGATGGCTGCGTAAGACTGACGGTGGAGGATGCAAAATGGATTGCGGAGAAACTGCGCGAAGGCACTACGGTTGAAAATATACGACAGGGATGACCGTACTGCCTGGGAAACCGGAGCAAAAAACTGGATAAATCAGATCCGACTGCCACTGGGATCCGGACTGATCCGATGAGGAAAACCCTGGCAGCAGACGGAGACGTCCGTGACGGAGAGCGAGCAGGAAAACAGATAAAATAGAAAAAATAAAACGACGAAGGCGACATCCTATTCATTTGAATCGATGTCGCCTTCTAAACTATTCTCGTCCATGGGACTGTACCTCTCTTTTCTTTTTCTTTCGGACTTCTTCGCTTCCTTCGTTACCTTTGTATCACTCTTCTATGACGGTGGATATCGCATCATATCTGATTAACTCATCTGATACTGATTCCTCTTTCCATGATTTGGATTGTCACGTGTGTTCTTCGGGAGTTAGAAAAACGAATGCAATTACGTTTCGGTGGTCTGTACCTCCTTTCCTTTATCGTTTGTAAATCGTTACGTTTCTGGTGGCTTGTACCTTCCTTTCCTTCGATTTTGATTTTTCCTTTCTTTTGTTGTCTTTATTCTATCTGATATATGAGAAAAGTCAAGCATAAAATGAGAAATTATAATAAAAAATATTTAAAAACAATAAATAAAGAATAAACACAAAAATATTCTGAAAATATAGATGCAATAGATATAATATATTTTTCGTAAAATACATGTGTAAATGCTTCGCTGTGGCAGAAGAGCGCGCGTTTTCATAAATAAAGAGAAGGGAGCGTAATTCTGTGAATAGACAGACCATACTTCTCATCAGTGACATGCGTCAGGTCTATCTGGCGAGATTATGACCAAAAAGAGGACTCAACGTACGCTGCCTGATATCAGAAACAGCGGGACGGTAAAAAGAACGAGAAAAAAGTTTTCTGGCGGAGGCGGATATTGATCCTCCCCGATTCCGGTGACAAAGATACCGGAACAGAAAATGCTGAACGATATATTGAATAAAAACCTGACGAACGATACGCTGGTGCTGGAGGCTGCTTCTCCACAGAACAGCAAGGAGCTTTTGGACGCCGGGACATTCACTATCTGGATTTTATGAGAGATGAGATTGTGACGGAAGAAAATGCAGTGGCGACGGCGGAGGGCGTGATCGCGGAGCTTGTGAACCACAGCCCTTATAACATTGAGGAGGCAAAAATTATCGTCACCGGTTACGGCTGCTGCGGCAGAGCGGTGGCTGCGAGGCTGGCGCTCGGCGCGCGCGCGTGACGGTGCTGGCAAGAAGACGGGAAGTGCGCAAAACTTGCCAAGAAGGATGGATTTTATGCCGCGGATTTTTGCGTTTGGACCGGAGGAAGCGATGGGGGCGGCAATGCTGGTCAACACGGTTCCTGCGCCTGTGGTTACAGGTGCGATCATCCGCGAACTGCCGCGGGATGCGCCATATTTTTAGACATCGCGTCCAAACCGGGCGGTACGGATTTTGCCTGCGCCAGAGAGTGCGGCATCCGTGCGGATCTGGCACTTGGACTTCCGGGAAAATATGCGCCGAAAGAGAGCGCCTATATTCTGGACCGGGCGGTGGAGATTCGTGCGAAAGGAGCATGAAATGTGATGGATTTTTCCAATTATAATATCGGGCTTGGAATTACCGGTTCGTTTTGTACGTTTGCGAAAGCAAGAAAAAGAAATACAGCGGCTGTGCGATATGGGCGCCAATGTGGTGCCGGTTTTTTCATTTAATGCGCAGACGTGTGACACGCGGTTCGGAAGTGCGAAAGATTATGTGGACGGAATCTGCGAGATTACCGGAAATGAGGGCATCCGTACCATCTGTGCGGCGGAGCCGATCGGGCCGAATAATTTTCTGGACATCATGGTCATTGCGCCCTGCACCGGAAATACGGCGGCAAAACTCTGCAACGGAATCACGGATACGCCGGTGCTGATGGCGACCAAAGCGCATATGCGCAACGGTAAGCCGCTTGTGATTGCCATCTCGACGAACGATGCGCTCGGCGCCAGCTTTAAGAATATCGGAATGCTGATGAATATGAAAAATATTTATTTCGTTCCGTTCGGGCAGGACAACTGCAAGAGCAAGCCGAACTCCATGATTGCAAAAATGGAGCGCCTGCCGGACACAATCGGGGCGGCGCTCGCCGGCAAACAGATCCAGCCGATTCTGCTGGGAAAAGTACATGAGTTTTTAGGACTCAAAGTCGGTGTTGTTCTCAATGAGATGAACAATGACGAGAGACGAGGCCGCTTATAATTGCGATATTACTTATGTAACGAATAATGAACTGGGATTTGATTATCTGCGTGACAACATGGTCATTTATAAAGAACAGCTTGTTCAGAGAGGATTGCATTATGCAGTTATCGATGAGGTCGATTCCGTTTTGATCGATGAGGCCAGAACACCTTTGATTATTTCCGGACAGAGTGGAAAGTCTACAGCTCTGTATGAAGCCTGCGATGTTCTTGCAAAAACAGCTGGAGCGAGGCGAGGCGAGCGGAGAGTTCTCCAAGATGAATGCGATCATGGGAGAAGAGATCGAAGAGACGGGAGATTTCATTGTTGACGAGAAAGAGAAGACAGTTAACCTGACAGAAGATGGTGTGAAGAAAGTAGAGAAGTTCTTCCAGATCGACAACCTGGCTGATCCTGAGAATCTGGAGATTCAGCATAATATTATCCTTGCACTCAGAGCACACAATCTGATGTTCCGTGATCAGGATTATGTTGTAACTCCGGATGGTGAAGTTATGATCGTTGATGAATTTACAGGACGTATCATGCCCGGTAGCCGTTACTCAGACGGTCTGCATCAGGCAATTGAAGCCAAGGAGCATGTTAAGGTCAAGAAGAGAGAGCAAGACCCTTGCGACAATCACATTCCAGAACCTGTTTAATAAGTATGACAAGGAGAGTGGTATGACAGGTACTGCGATCACAGAGGAGAAAGAGTTCCGTGATATTTATGGAATGGACGTTGTTGAAATTCCGACAAACAGGTCCGGTACAGAGAGTGGATCTTGAGGATGCTGTTTATAAGACAAAGAAAGAAAAATACGAAGCAGTTGTAGAAGTGTTAAAGCGCATGCCACAGGACAGCCGGTGCTGGTTGGTACGATCACTATCGAGACTTCCGAACTTCTCAGCAGAATGCTGAAGAGAGAGGGAATCCCGCATAACGTATTGAACGCCAAGTTCCATGAAAAAGGAGGCTGAATTGTAGCTGGTGCCGGACTTCATGGCGCGGTGACGATCGCGACCAATATGGCAGGACGTGGTACTGATATTAAGCTGGATGATGAGGCGAAGGCTGCAGGCGGTTTGAAGATCATCGGTACAGAGCGACATGAGTCCAGTCGTATTGATAACCAGCTGCGCGGTCGTTCCGGACGTCAGGGAGATCCGGGTGAGTCCCAGTTCTTCATTTCTCTGGAAGACGATCTGATGCGTCTGTTCGGTTCTGAGAAGCTGATGGGAATTTTCAACGCACTCGGTGTTCCGGAAGGTGAGCAGATCGAGCATAAGATGCTGACATCTGCGATTGAGAAAGCGCAGAGAAAGATCGAGGGCAACAACTTCGGTATCAGAAAGAACCTTCTTGAGTATGACCAGGTTATGAACGATCAGAGAGAGATTATCTACAAGGAGCGCCGCCGGTACTGGACGGAGAGAACATGCGCGATGCGATTTTCAAGATGATCACGGATCGTGTGGAAAATTGCGTGGACACCTGTATTTCTTCTGACATTCCGAATCGGAAGAGTGGGATCTGAACGAACTGAATCAGTGATCCTCTCCATGATTCCGATGCAGGTTCAGTGACGCCGGAGGAAAAAAAGGAAGAATAATAAGGAGATGAAGCATCTGTTAAAGGAGCGTGCAGTGAAGGCTGTATGAGGCGAAGGAGACGGAGTTCCCTGAGCCGGAGCAGTTCCGTGAGCTTGAGCGCGTTGTTCTCCTGAAGGTGATCGACCGCAAGTGGATGGATCACATTGATGATATGGATCAGCTTCGTCAGGGTATCGGACTGCAGTCCTACGGACAGAGAGATCCGCTTGTCGAGTACAAGATGGCAGGTTTGATATGTTCGACGAGATGACGGCGAGCATTCAGGAGGATACAATCCGGTTGCTGTATCATGTGAAGATCGAGCAGAAGGTTGAGCGTGAGCAGGTAGCGAAAGTGACCGGAACGAACAAGGATGAGTCTGCGATAACACGCCGAAGAAGCGTGCTGCGGCAAAGGTATATCCGAACGATCCGTGTCCGTGTGGAAGCGGCAAGAAGTATAAGCAGTGCTCTGATTTATAATTCATACCAAACAGGTAGAATATGAGACGGCAGACTGCCGGACAGAAGGAGGAACACTATGTACAACGTAAGAAAAGTGACTGAGGATATCGTTTGGGTTGGAGCCAGTGACAGAAGACTGGCGCTGTTTGAAAATATATTTCCAATTCCGCGCGGAGTATCCTACAACTCTTATGTATTATTGGATGAGAAGACGGTGCTTTTGGATACAGTCGATGCGTCCGTGGCGGGACAGTTTTTTGAAAATCTGGAGCATGTGCTCGACGGACGGAAACTGGATTATCTGATTGTCAATCACATGGAACCGGATCACTGTGCGATGATCGGGGATCTGGTGCGCCGTTACCCGGAAGTGCAGGTGGTCGGAAACACCAAGACATTTGGAATGATAAAACAGTTCTTCGGAACGGATTTCGCGGAGAGAGCCGTGACGGTAAAGAGGGAGATACGCTTGTAACCGGTGCGCATACATTGCACTTTGTGATGGCGCCGATGGTACACTGGCCGGAGGTAATGGTAACCTATGATGAGAAGACAAGGTGCTTTTTGCGGCGGACGGATTCGGAACGTTTGGCGCATTGAACGGCATTATTTTTGCGGATGAAGTCGATTTTGACCGTGACTGGCTGGATGATGCCAGAAGATATTACACGAACATTGTCGGAAAGTACGGTGCATCGGTGCAGGCATTGCTTAAGAAAGCCTCCGGGCTGGAGATCGCAGTGATCTGCCCGCTCCACGGACCGATCTGGCGGGAGAATCTGGGTATATTCTGGAAAAATATCAGAAGTGGAGCACCTATGAGGCGGAGGATCAGGCGGTTGTGATTCTGTATGCAACCATGTACGGTAACACGGCATCGGCGGCGGATGCGCTTGCAGGAAGACTTGCGGCAAAGGGCGTGAAGAAGATTGCCGTTTATGATGTCTCGAACACCCATGTGTCGGAGCTCATCAGTGAGATCTTCCGCGCAAGCCATGTGGTGTTGCAGCACCGACTTACAACGGTGGCATCTATCCGGTAATGGAGAACCTGCTCGCCGACATGAAAGCGCTTGCCGGTACAGAACAAGACCGTAGCATTGATGGAGAACGGCACCTGGGCACCAACGACGGCAAAGCAGATGAGAGAAAACTGGCGGAACTGAAAATGTGACGATTCTGGATACGCAGATCACCATAAAATCGGGCGATGGCGCCGGAGCAGGAAGGACAGCTTGAGGCACTTGCGGATGCGATCGTAGCGAGCATGGACAATCAGTAATTGTGTTACTGACTTTATCATTGCGTTTTGTGGGGAAGCATAGACTTTCTTATATAAACGGATAACAAAGAAGAAATAAGCGCGATCGTTTTAGGATCGCTGGTTGGGAAAAAAGGCACCTGTTTACTTGTACAAAAGTGATATGTACGAAGTGGATGGGTGTCTTTTCCCTGCTTTATAAGAAAAATGCATTCTGTGGAGAGACTCTTTTTATAACAAAAGCAGAACATTTGTTTGCAATTAAAAAAAGATGTGATATAAATGTGCATATGCAATGAGCAGTGCCAGACGTGACGGCTGCGATATATGTCTGCTTGCAGGCTATATATCGCAGATGTTACGGATGATAGGGCGAATGCCCGTCAGTCCGGAAAATCTATGATTTTTTCGGACGAGCACTGTGGGTATGAACAGAGATGGCTGCGTATGCTTGCATGCGGCAGACGAGATATGCGCCATGTGAACGCCTCGCCCGGGGAACTTTTTTGCCGGAGCGTAATATGAACGATGATGATATTTTTGAGGGGCTTATCACTGGGATAGAGGAACTTTGAAATGTGGACAATACAACGAATGGACAGAAATGGATGATGGAGATGAGGAACGCTTGCCGGGCGAGCCGATGATGACAGCGGTTACGTTGGAAAGTGATCTGGGAGAAATACTTCAATTTCAAATGCCTCACAACTGGTTGCTTATGCAGGGATTACAAGAAGGAGAAGAGTGCTGAGGACATCGAGGAGGAGGATTCAGAAGCGTTAAAAGCGCGGGAACAGGCAGCGTGGATGGAAAATTATTATCATGCGTTGCAGGAACTTGAGGGGAAGAAGAGCAATGTAAGCATGGGGGCAGAGGGGATAAATCGGAATTTGTCAAAGGAGTTTGATTGTATGAAAAAAAGTTGATAGCATTAGTTTTAGCAGTGGTTTGTGTGCTTGGCTTGGTTAGGTGCAACAGCAAGACAGTCAATATTGATTTGCCTTTTGAGGTAGGTGATGTTGAAAATATAGAAATGTATCACTTTGTTGGAGCACCTGTGTCAGCAGAAAAGAAGGTCATTGTTGCCAAAGAAACCATAAAGAGCTTGTATGATATGTTTGAGGGGCTATCCCTGGAACTCAAAGAAGTAGAGGAAACCTCTGGGGCAGAGATAACCAGTTTCAGATTTAACCTTCATGATGGAACAAGTTATGAACTGATTTATGGCTGCGATGGAGTAAAGACAGGCAATCTGAAATCTTCCACAGATAATTTTGAATACTTTACAAGTGCAGATATTAGCTCTTATTGGAGCAACACTGACTTAGAGGCAGTTCCGTTGAAGAAAGCGAGGAGCAGGTGTGCAAAAAGAAGAAAAGACCAATTTGGTAACAACGGGCATCTATTCTATTAGCAGAAATCCTGCATTTTTGGTTTTGATTTAATGTATATAGGAATATTGTTTTGTTCTTTAATTGGTTTCCTTTTGTTTTGCCACAGGTTTTGCAGTGGTATTTTTTTCATTTACAGATAGTCAATGTAGAGGAAGATTTTTTTTGATAGAAGCATTTGGAAATGAGTACCTGCAATACAAATCAAAGAGGTAATATACATTTGGGAAGAAAAAGATAACTTCTAGTTTTTTGAAATCCGAGGAAATCGATATTTGTGGAGGTCAGTATGGGATTATTTGATAAGTTAAACCGGATAAAACAACAAAGATTTTTTTTTGTATGGCTGGATTCGATCTTAAAGGATAAATGAATAATGAAATAAAAGCAGTGCTTTAACCTATATGAAGATACAGATAATAAATGGTCTATTGAGTTAGTCGGCACATTTCATTCGATAAAGATGATGAAGATTGGAGGCTTGTGATGAAGTATTTGCTACAAGTAATCCTTTTTGTGTGATAGAGCGTGAAAGTGATTGGAAATCAATGGAAAACATTTTTTTGACCGGTTTATTGAATGAATAACTCTTTTTGGGAAATATGCTGGAAGTTTAAAAAATAATATCAAGCTTAACCAGGTATTGGTTGTTGATGGAGATTTTATTTTTATAGCGAAAGATAATGTCTGCTTGTTAGCAATAAAAATCGGTATTTTGGAGATGCGCTTAAATGATTTCTAGAGCAGAATATATTCAACAACCATATTCAGGGGAATATATTGAAAAATTTATGATATAAAAAGTCCATGGAATTCAACTGATTGGACATGGATAAAATTTACCGAAGAAGACGATATTTGGTGTGGTGAATTTCGAGGTAAATATAGAGGTATCTTAATTCTACAACATTAGGAATTATTGTTGTTTGACTTCTGATTATATGTATGTGTGCTAGATATTTATGGTGGTGAAATTACATGGAATATTATTCACAACCAGAATATGTAGATACTAACAGTCACACCATTGGAAAAATTTTAGTTACAGGCAGCTATGGCATTGAATGTTTGCAGTACTAAGATTAGCGATATAGGAAAACATAGTTCTAATACGTAATGCTGATAATTTGAAATTTGTTGAATGGAGAGAATATTTTAAAATCAAAGTTGTTTTGAATTTTTACACAGGGAAAAAGAAATAGAACTATGTTGAATTTTTGAAACTATGGAAATGGTTGATAAACAAATAGCGCATGAAAATTCAAAGTTTGCAGAATCGGAAAAAATCATGATTGTTAGCTGCTGGAAACGAGAGATAGACTGAAAAATCAGCCATATTTTCTTGCTTTTGCGGCTGGGTTCGGAGACGGAGACAACGAATGCCGGATATGGAGTGATTATGAAGAAAACACTTAACCGAACAGGTCTAATCCATATTGCTTTCAGCGTCGGCAGTAAAGTTGAAAAAGTGGATGAATTGACAATGAAACTGGAAGAAGCAGGGATATCCGGTCGACAGTGGTCCACGCACAACAGGCGATGGCTATTATGAAAGCTGTGTTGTTGCAATGAGGAAAATCAGATTGAAATAACGGTATAACTTTCCACTTGCAGAATTTCATTGTTTGAGAAGTATGATTTTTGTTGCCAAGGATGTTAAAAATGGATGGCAAGGTTCAACTTATTAAGCTGCAAAAAGTGAAAATTTTTGATTTGCAGAACTATTTCGGGGAGGAATGTTTTTGATGAAGAAATATAAAATTGCATCAGTGTTGATGATGATTCATGGAGCCTTTATGAAAATAGGCGGCTGCTTTTGCCTCATTCCATATTTATATTAGGGGCAGATAAGTTTAATATAAATGAGTATATTTTCGTTTATTGTTCCGTATTTTCAAGAAAAATATGGATTTGATGCTATAATGGGAATGCTTTATGGTATTGTGAGGGTCATAGGAGCAGT
>VOFC01005502.1_pt1 | contig 10068 bp, 5 predicted proteins | sample 5384161 | NCBI WGS metagenome assembly VOFC01 (sample SAMN12384722, study PRJNA508395) | human gut metagenome | isolation source: healthy gut B | host: Homo sapiens | reverse complement strand
GTTAAATTACATATTTTAGTTACCCCACAAAAATCACTTCAGTATGCCTAGTATCCCACACCACACACATGCCCACATAACACACAAAACCAATAAAACATCCCTGGCTTCTCATCCACCTTATCCTCTGAGATTACAAATATCAGTTTCTTTCTATAAACCAAAAACTTATAAGGCATGGTAAAACAGTATTCAAACTAAAGATGCAAATTGCTAGGGCAGTGCTGCTAGGGCATGCTATCTTCAGTGGTTACATAACCTACCGCTATCACTTCCCCCTGCAAACTGTCAAATGGCTAAAGTAGTTTCAACCTCTACACCCTCTGCTACTTTACTAGCCTCCGTTAGTCTAGCTTTTCATTTTGAGCTATCAGCTTGAGTGGCTTACTTAGTGCAAAAAATTCAACTATTCAAAAATACTGAATCTCAAGGTCTACTACTCTACATTTTACCCAAAAATGAATTTAACAACAAAAATCAATCCTCAATAGTTAACTGTAGGGTCCGAGTTACCCATACTGGGGCTACATAGTGAGCTTCAAACTCACCGCCCTTTAGTTGGAAGTCAAAGTTAATACTGCCTCAAACTTAGTAGGGCTTCATTTAAATGGTTGATTACCTAAAAAGTTTGAAACTCCCCATTGTAAAGCATGCTCCTGCCATGCTCAGTCATCCGCTCTGCCCTCACGGCTACCTGAATCTAAGATGCCATCACTCACCGCTTTTATCAGGCACAATACCATAACCGCCTAGTACATATCTCTCAACCTGCAAGTGCCAACCTTAGTCATACCATAACTCCAGTGTGCATTTGTCCAACATTCACTCTCTGGGCTGCCCACAGTTGCTGTTTACCATCTCTATTAGTGTTTCATGTCAGGGTCACACATCATCTTCAGGTCAAAGCATACAGGCTCTCTCAGCCAACTGGTTACTACTACTATGTAGGTCTCCATTCTGTGCCAGTACCTGTAACCTGCTTTCAATAGGGATGCTACTACCAAATGTTGAAGTATATATACCAAATCGAGTATACCTGCGTATTAGGGTTTCATTTATAGTCACTGTTTAACAGCACACCCAAAACATTATACATTATAAAATGTTTCTTAAATTAGTATCTACCCAGAAAGATTTCCATACCATCAATAGTTGAACTTAAGACAAATACACCTTACTACCCTGAAGTGTGTAATATTAAATACATTTTAATCCTATAACCATCAAATGAAGATTGAAGTTGCTTTTTGTTGCTTACTACCAATACATGGACAGGTATCTATATTAGGTTACCCTATATATAATTGGGTGTTAAATCAAAATAAGTATGCTACATGCCTATGGTTGCCAACTTGGCAATTGGGGGCTCTACATGCTGCCTTTTAATTCTGCCTTTGGTACTGGTAATGCTTTTAGGGCTCCTAGTTTTACAATTCTACCACAATTCATACCTTACAACAAAACAAATCATTACTTCCTATGCCTTACAAGTTTCAACTCCCTCTGCCATAGGCGATACTCCCATACTCCAGTTAGCTTTTAACCCCACTCAAAAAATATCCATTAGGCTAATTTTTATTGAAGAGCTCCAACTTCAATACCTGGCTATATAATATCCCACTATAAAAAGAATTAACACATAGGTTTGTGGTTATATGCAACAGGGAATATCTATGCCAGGGTACCAGTTAGGTTAATATGGGTAATCTACTTTAGTTATTTCTGTGCTTTCCTCGCTATTTTTTACCCTCTCTAGGGACTGTTATTTATAAAATACATAGTGTTATAATACAGGCTATTAGCAACAGAAGGGTTATCTCCCACCCTTTGCATAAACCAGTATACCACCATTCATCTCTGCCAAAAAGTTATCTCATAGTTAATTTGCTATTTTGTTATCTACAATAGATAAATTAAATAGAATACTATCCACAAATAGTAATAAAATTTGTTATTTTAGAATTATAAGTCAAATAATCCAAACAAAATTTCTTACAAAAATAACAGTAATGGTTAAACATACTCAAAGTTATTTGGTTTTTGTTATCTTACAATCTTAATTTTTATCAAATTCAATCATCATATCAAAGTTATCTGTTATCTTTCATACTTCTCATCTCCTTTTTATCATAATTTATTTTTAATTGAGGGGCCATTACTTTATATGGGTAATACTTTTCATTTTCTTCTGTTGTCAATCTCTCCCTTTGCCCATCCAATCTTGAAGAGTATCAAAAATCTGGTAGCTTGCTGCAACTTTTACTATATTAACATTGTAATCCACCTTTTTATCAATAGGGTTCCACTGCAACTTTCTCAATTATGGTTTTTCCAGGGGCAGTAGAAGAATCCTCATCCCCCCTTTTGTTTTTTTTGATTTCTTTCTTTCTTTTTTCATATCTTTTTTTATTAAGAATTTTCTTTATGCAAATATACGAAATTATTTTTTATTTATTGCATTATCAATCATATTTTTTTATAAATTCATAAGATTGCCTCATAATCTTCTAGTTATTTGCTATTCCTGTGAGGGAATTACCTGCTTACTTTAAAAAGTTTTAGATGTTCTGCATGGCCTTAGCGAGCGATGTTATTATAACGGGCACGGGGTTTTTCTTCTTCATCTATAACTCCAGCATTATTTTAGTTTTGCCTTTACAAATACCACCAAAGCTAGCCACAAAATATTTCAATTTTAGTTTACCCAGTCGAGGGACAATCTAATACTGTCATAATTTTACCCTCTTTTCTTTTTTTATCATAGCCACCATTAGCTCAAAGTTACATTAAAACAAATTTTTAAGTTTTGCCATTTAAAGATTCCTGTTTTCATCAAATTCCTCTAAATTAATGGGCTTGCCACATATTCATACTCATTTTCTAAATTCATATTGCATTATTTTATATATATATATAATAAATTCAAACATATTAAAATGAATTATAAGCAAATACTTTTAAGCACAAAATAAACCATTAAAACTGCTATTTTGGGTGGTAAACTAACAATGGGGCTAGTACCTTGCTATTCGCTTTAGGTTTAGAACCTGCCCTATTAAATCCCATTGGCTGAAAGTGTCATAATAGCGTACTACTGAGCAATTTCAAATCTCCTTTTAAATCACATAAGTCACTATTGGTAAATTCATTAGGGTTTTATTTTTACCTTATTATTCTCTTCTCCCCAAATGGCAAATCGGTTTATTTGGTGACACGATATATAGAATGTCAATTAGCAAATTGATGGGATGCATTGTTCTGCCAGCCTTTGAAGAGCCTACCAAACCATGGCTATTTCAATCACCGCCTAGCAGCAAGCAGCTCTTTCACTAGCTCATGGGCAGCCTAACTCATGGGGGAGTTCACCAACCTCATACTATTTCCATAATCAACTCTCATGGGCTGGGTAACTCCAAAGCCAGTACTCAGGGCCAGCTAGCTGGCACACCCTGGCTGATGCCCAATGCCTACACCAAGTTTGCAAATGCCATGACTCAAAAGATGGTTTTATGCGTATGCCATTTTAACAGCTTTGCTGTGTAAAAGTTATTCCTTTTCCCGAGTCACACAACTATACAAACTCTCTCTCTGTTGTAGCAGGCAAACTGGTCATATCCATGAATCCAACAAGTTGCCAACAGTCAGCTGATGTTTCGCTTTTGGCTACTTGCTCATCGCTACCTGGCTGGCCTGGCATATCCTTCACAAGAAGAAGTTTCTGCTTTGCCTTTCTCACCTATGGCTATTAATAACAATACCTTCCTCACTTACAGCTTTTGCCAATGACACACGTGTTACATGGCTTTGTTTTGGCAGTTTCACATAATATAAGGGCAAAAATCTTGAGTTTATTTTGGTACCATGCAAAACCATTTGCTTCAGAGACATCTAAAATTTGAGAGCCACAATGTGTGCTATACAGTGCGGTGTCAATAGGTTGCACCTTGCCTGCCTTTGAAAATTTGCCAGATAGAATAGTATTTTCATACAAAATTGTGGGTCACTGGCTTTAAATTTTTTATATACCATTCTATAAGGGCTTTTGTTTACAAGAGCTATGAGGGAGTATAATACCATATCAAGTTTGCTGCTGCGAGCCATCTTCAGTTAATTAAGGCATTGTTTCAAAGCAAAAAGAATTGGGCAATCCAAAAGATAATCGTAGTCTCAATCTAGTAATTTCATCGATACTGTTATGTTTTGGCAAGATTTTTATAAAATCTACCATACTGCTATCCTTGCTTCCCAAGAATTTTTAAACCTTTGGTAATTGGCAAAACTTATTTTTCACGGGGGGTACCAGTTTTTGGCTATAAATTTCTCATAGTATCTAGAAAAAGGCTTTTAGAAGTATCATTAGTTACATGTGTACTGGTTGGTTAATACTAATGCTTTTTAATGGTTATTTGGTTAAAAACCCAACAATTACTAGAAATCTACTTAAACCCCTCACGTTTTCTTCTCAGGGTATGGTATACCAATCAAATCCCTTTAATAGTTAAAACCTGTTATTTAAAGGGTATTGTCAAAAATGCCTGAGGGCAATCTAACCCAGTAATAGTAAGGCTATCACTTTTAGTTTTAGCTTCAAAGAGTGGGGCAATGGCTTCAACAAAACGAGTTAGGGCAGGAAGCTCCCCTGAATATATCATTAAGAGGGCAAACCTCCACCAACCTTTGGTACCTGGCAGCAATTCAGCCTGGTGGCTATCCTTTGGGGTTAGGGGTTTTTAAGCAATCATGGACTCTCAAAGAAATTCAGAATTTACCTTCATGAAAACCAGGGTTACCTCTGAAAGGATTTTGGTATCACCATTATTGGGTTTAACAAGGCAAGATACAATTGCCAAGGGCTCGGCTTATGGTTGGGGCTATGGTTCAAACGTTGCCCTCAAGAAAATTACCATCAAAACTGTTTAAATATATTTAAAAACCCTTTTCTTTATTGTTTTTCTTTTTAGGGTTGCTTTCTGTTGGGGCAGTTTGGCAATCCTAAATCAACAACTCTTGTTAAGCTAAGGCTATAAAAACAACGAGATACCAAGTACTAGCTACCAAAAATAAATTACCATGGCACTTGCAATGCCTTGCTTATTGCATACTTAGGGCTTTACCATTTTACCTGCTCAGGGATTGGCAAATCTCTGGTAGCCAATCAACTGGCACACTGGTCAAACTCAGGGCATCAGCCATGCCAAAGCCTGTTCTCAAACCAGGGTTATTCCCAAAGTGCCAAACTGAGCTAAAAATCTTAGCCTTACGGGCAATAGCTTATTGGCACAGTTAGCACAACTCTTCCTGGCTCCATGCGCAGACAGTTTGCAGCTTTAACATAGCCAAAACAGGCCCCCTGCTTCAGCAAGGGAGTAGCTCAATTTAGCCTTATTCAAATCAACAGGCCAAACTCTCATTCAACCAAGCTTATCAAAATATGTACCAATCTAGGGTCACAACCATAAACTCACAGGGAGGGCTCACCAACTCATGGGAAGCCTGCAGTAAGTCTATTACTTAGACTCCACATGCTTATGAGTAAATATAGACATCTTCAACAATCTATTCATATGAAGTTACTTTTCAATCATAACAGGTTTAGATTAACAAATTAGCTCAATACCTTTTTACTATCCGTGTTAAAAATCTGAAGTAGTTGGCTATCAATTTCAAACAAGTTATAACTTTTGTCAATGATAAAGTACCATCTCAAACTATCTCACACTAACCTCGTTTATCAAACCCATCCTCAGCTAGTTGGAAAGCTTTTAGCTCTTTGCAGGCATAGGGCAATCCAGTCGGCAAAGGCATGGCTTGGCTTTCATACCCACTTGTCAAATCAGCTTCTGCCACACCTCACTGCCTGGCCTGGCTCAATATCATTCTCAAATCCCTCACCAGTTGTAATTACAGGGACTTACTTTCTGAGAGCTAGCTTCATTATTGTATACCATCCCAACAAAAGTAAGGCAAACACATTCCCCTATCAGTACACAACTGCTCAAGTGGGAGTTACTTGGCAGGCTGCTCATGTTGCAAGTACTCTCCATGGCTACCTTCTCAAACTCCCACAATCAAATGGTATTAGCTTTGGGGGTCACGGGTTTCAAGCTCCATGGCACTTGCTATAATGGTCATTTATTAACAACGTCTCACATTCCGTCCGTGCTCACAGCCTGCAATCTCTCCTTTGGCTACTCACTAAAGAAGAGATAGCTTAGCGGCCCAAATGCCCTTACTGCCGTTTCTTCCTCACTCTTCCACTTGCTGGAAATGTATATACCAATTCTCACCTTTAGTTTGACAACTTTTATCATTCAAACTTGAAGGTTATGCCACTGCTGGGGCAACCCCTTCAATCCCACTCGTCATACTGTTAGCGCACCCAACGAGACAAATTGTTATAAACCAAGCCGCTCTTCTGCTTTGGCACGCAAAACAAACAATACAAGTAAAATAGCGCATAGCTTCTACCATCAGTTACTCAGCCTTCAGCTTTAATGGCATGGCTGGTCATACCGCCCTTTAGTGTATCCAAAGTTGGGCAATACCGGTTCACAATTCCCAAATCAATCTGCTAAAGTAATATTCATTAATGTTGCTGCTGCAAACTGTTAGTGCTTACCACCTTCATCTACTACTAAGGGCAGTTTGGCAACAAGCCAGTTATATGTGTTGGTAATGAAGAGGCCTGGGCGCTTCGCTAAGCTTCAATTTTAAGGGCTACTGGCGCTAAGCTAACCGGCTAACAATAAGCCCAGTAATGCATGCTTACTTTATCAGGCCAACTCTGCTGCAGTGGCATACCCCAACCTTACCACCACAGGTGCCAGTGCAAAGAAATTTCAAATGGCAAACTCTGGCCATAACCACCCAAAGTGATCGCCTTCGGGCACAAAAAACTTGGTGGCATCATAGTCGCAACCACAGGGCCCATTCTGCTGGGCAGTTTTTGCTACTTTCATCTATGAGGGTTTTAGTTGAAATTCTGCCAAGAAACATAGGTTTAACAATCAGTTGTTTACCTGGGTGCATATGCCTGGCGGCGGCTATCTTAAAGTTAACAATCACATGGCAAGTAAAACCAACGCAATCGCACAAACCAAGGTGAAGTACTCACCCCAGTTTGGGCTGTGCCTACAGGAATCCTCTCATAATGGGCTACATCCTCTGTACAATATCATTGCTTGTTAATTAGTTGGGTCAATATGACAACTTCTTCACATCATTAAGCGTTTACCAAATTATAAACCCTCTCAGTGCTGTGAAGTACCTCCAATTCGGCTTATACAAGCCAAAACTTGCTATGAATATCGTTACTGCATAAGAAAGTTGTTTAATGCAACACCAGTCTTACAGAGCCAACTCCTCCTCATCAATATCATGGGTTTCCGGAACATCTTGGCAAAAACACTGCTAAATTACATACCGCCATTACAGCGGCTTGTTACAAAATGGCTCAACTTCTGTTAACATCCCGTTAGTGGTCAATGGCAGCCTAAGTGGCTTTTACCATATTATTCCTGTTTGTAACACACCAGCCTTCAAACGTAATTAAAATGGTGCTATGCCCTTACCAGGTCACATACCCCTTGCTAGTTAAACAGGTTACACAGCCCAACCCAAAACTCACTTGTTTAAGAGCTCATATCATAACCTTGCGAAGTCTACTAGCGCCCCCGCATTAGCCTCTCAGTACAATATGGCAGAGGCCAACTCAAACACATCATGAAGGTATGGGTTGGGTTTTGCTTTTTGAGTGTTTGCGCGAAATCTCCAAAAATGCCGAATATGTTTTATAATCCGGCTATAATATAACTTCACATCCCTAAACGTTATGCCAGTAATAGAGGAAGAAGGTTGGTTACATACAAGTACCATAATTCAAACCAAATTCTACTACTATATTGTTAATATCAGCTTTAATATAACCAACACCCACAAAATGGTTTTAGCTTAATGGTTTACCATTGGTTATCATCTACCAATACAGGCTGCAACTATTATAATGTTGCTCTAAGATATTAGTTTGTTTAAAAAAATATCCAAATGCTGTTATTAAATCACTTTGCCCAGACATGAGTTAAATCCTCAAAAACGTACATCTGGCCCTAAGGGTATAAATCGTTAGTTCCTGCATACCAATAATGCTTTAGCTAAGTCCTGTGGGTTTGCTCAGCTTTCTCAATTATTACAAAGAAAATCCCCACACCGGGCTCCAATTTTTTGGGGGGCTAAGGCAATACTCTACCATCCCAACCTAGCCAAATCAATTCAACCCTGGTACAGCTTGTCAAACTGCTCAGGCTACCAAACGGCTGCATCTGTCACCAACCTCACAAATTTAACTCAAAAAATGAATTGGTTAAAGTTTTCCGGGTACGGGCTTTGCCAAACAAGCCAAACTAAAATTATTAAAACCAACATAGTTAATGCTATCAATGTTATCTCAGTTATAGCTCTCCAGGCAGGGAAGGCTCACCCTAGGGTCAACGGGCTATTCCTAAAATTACAAGAAACAACCAAGCAATAAGCCATACCCTATAACCACCACACCACACAGTTAACCTGTCACACATTACAACTGTCAAAAATCACATCCCCAAATGGCAGGTACGACCTTTAACAAACCAATACTTATACCTTGGGGCTATAATATTGGCTCAAGCACACCAAGCTGCTACCTAAGCCTCAACTAGTCAACATGGGAGTGGTCTACTTGCCCAAAATTTTTCTCTGGCAAAAAATCAACAACCCAACTTTGCCAAAGTAACTCACATCCTATGGTCAAAGTGGCAAATGGTTACTTTGACTGGCTACAAATCGGGCTTAACATCACATCAAGTGGGCTACACTAGGGCGTTTTTAATGATGGCGCTGGGCAATCATTCAAACACACACATATGGGATCTAGTTAATTACCAAATTTCTGAAAGCCTTTGGGCAACATGCTTACCCCAAGGTAGTGTGAGAAGTAATCGAAGCCACTGCCTGCATTCCACTCCCCTTTGTATCCAAACAATTGCAAACTTCACAATCTACCACAGAAAACTTCTCAAACAGGCTACCAACTTAATGTCAAGAAGCCAACTTGGTAAATGGTTAAACCCAGAATCGCTACTGCTTCACAAAATGCCGTTGAAACCTGGCAGCTATGGTGGCGGGTGCTAAGGAGCATTGCCATGCCTCAAATGTCAGCCACTGCTGGCCACTTTGGCCTCCTAACAAGGCTACCAAGCCTTGGAGGGTTTCCCCTCACCTGCCTCGGGTTTCTGGCCAACCGCCTCCCAATTGTTAAGGGCATCAAGCAACCAACCTGGCATGGGCACCCAACGTAAATCGTAACTCAGTTACCAGGATAATCTGGCAACTTGTTATCAAACAAAATCAAATAACCAATACAAATAACTGCGCTATAAAAAACCAAACGCTAACCACCACAACTTACCTCTTTTGGTAACCCTGTTGGCTTACAAAAGAGCCACACAAATTCGCACCAGGTTTCTCGGTTTAAAGCCAAAAAGTTGTTGGCTTTGGCGAAGGGAGGCTTTGGCTTACCCTCAAGTACTCAAGCAATGTTTTATTTGAAGAGTTAACGGGCACGCTAACCCTGCCATCAACCCTCAAATTTCCGTTAGTTAACAGTTGTTTTATACATGGCTTAAGCACCGAAGTTATCAAAACAGCTGGTTGAGTAACTCCTGTGAATCAAGCCAACGGGTACCGCAAAAGCAACTGACAACTTCAACCCAGCTCACTGCCCCTAACCAATCAGGGAGTACAATGGGGCCAACTGTCACTCACAAACAAGAGTGGTTTAAAAATAAAACAGGCACACAAGCTAAGGCTTCAGGGCTTTGGCGTAACGAGTTTCGCCACCGAAGGCAGTTTTCAGCGCAGCTGCCTGGGCTCACAGCCAAGGATTTCAAAGAAGTAACTCTCCCTTTGTAATTGGCTACCGGGCAAACGGTAATATTTCAGGAGTAACTTTAAAAGTGCGGCCATCAACCAAAAGTCAAATAATGGGCGAAAAATACTCACAAAAGCAACAATGCAACCGAACCCAGCTACTGA
>VOFC01006832.1_pt1 | contig 10072 bp, 18 predicted proteins | sample 5384161 | NCBI WGS metagenome assembly VOFC01 (sample SAMN12384722, study PRJNA508395) | human gut metagenome | isolation source: healthy gut B | host: Homo sapiens | reverse complement strand
TTGGTATGGACACCGTCCGAACGGCACATGGTAAAAGCAAACGTCGGTCGTAGCTTCCGTCTGCCCGGTGCGAACGAACTGGCGGCTAACGGTGTGCATCACGGGACCTTCCGGCATGAACAGGGAGATACAAATCTGAAATCAGAACAGGGATGGCAAATGGACGCTTCTTATAACTTACGGTATAACGGGTTTTCCATTTCCGTTTCTCCCTTCGTCAGTTGGTTTAGTAACTACATCTTTCTGCGTCCTACGGGCGAGTGGTCTGTCCTGCCGCATGCCGGACAGATTTATCGTTACACAGGAGCCGAGGCGCTGTTTGCCGGAACGGAAGCAACGATAGACATTCACTTTCTGCGTAGTTTCAATTACCGTATTGCCGGTGAGTATGTTTATACCTACAACTGCGACGAGCATATCCGTTAAGTTTTTTCTCCTCCGTTTAGTATGCGGAACACGTTGACATGGCAGAGGAAACAGGTTATGCTTTATGCAGAGTGGCAGTCCATAGCCCGGCAAAATCGCGTAGATCGTAACGAAGACCGTACACCGGGTGCAAACCTGTTCCATTTAGGCGGTTCGTTGAATATTCCCATTCGGGGAATCAGGCAATAGAAATAACCCTGACCGCCCGGAATATTTTCAATACCCGATATTACAATCATCTTAGTTTTTACAGGAAAGTAGAAATCCCCGAACCGGGACGCAACTTCCAATTATTAATCAAAATTCCATTTAAAAAATTACTGTAATGAGAATTAAATTATATCTCCCGATAATCAGCCTTTTTGGCAATGTCTGTTTTTGTATTTATCTCTTGTGACGATTCGGATAGTGATACCACTAAGCCGGTGATTGAACTGCACGAACCCGAAGAAGGGCAAGCGCTGAAAATAGGAAGTGAATACGGCGTGCATTTTGAAATGGATCTGTCGGACGACGTCATGTTAAAGTCTTATATGATTGAAATACATAGTAATTTCGACCACCATTCGCATGGAAAAGCAGGGGGCCGGAGGAGAAACCATCGATTTCAGCTTCAACAGGTCTTATGATATCTCCGGAAAGAAAACGGCGCACATCCATCACCACGATATTATAATTCCGGCGAATGCTACTCCGGGCGATTATCATCTGATGGTTTATTGCACGGATGCTGCAGGAAACGAGACGTATGTTGCCCGTAATATCGAATTGAGTAACGATGTAGAAGAAGAATATCATCATCATGAATAGAATAAAGGTATTATAAGTAGGTGCATTGTAAAAATGCGACCTTTGTAGGTACAAAAATTGGAGAAAAGAAATTTAAAGGTGTAATAGATATTACACCTTTATTGTTTTCAAAGCTTTTTACTTTTGTGAAAAATACTATTTCCTATGATAAAGTTGCCAATTATAAATCGAATTTTTCCTTCGTACAAATCGAAGATAATAGCTGTCATTGTTACCGGCGTTATCGTGGGCGGAGGAGTTTATTTATGTATATGCTTCGGGCACATACATATTTGGGCGATGATCCGGCAGCGTGTGTGAATTGTCACATCATGTCTCCTTATTATGCCACATGGTTTCACAGTTCACATGCACGGGATGCCACCTGTAACGATTGTCATGTTCCTCACGAAAACGCGGTAAAGAAGTGGACATTCAAGGGGGATTGACGGAATGAAGCACGTAGCGGCGTTTCTCACGAAAAAGTGAGCCACAAGTGATAGAGGCCCACGAGGCCAGTTCGCAGGTGATTATGAACAATTGTATTCGTTGCCATACACAACTGAATACGGAGTTTGTAAAAACAGGAAAGATAGATTATATGATGTCTATGGTGGGAGAAGGAAAGGCTTGCTGGGACTGTCATCGGGATGTACCTCATGGCGGGAAGAACTCGCTGTCTACGGCTCCGGGAGCTATTGTACCGCTTCCCCGAATCGCCCGTGCCGGAATGGCTCCAAAAAATGATAGATAATAAAGAATAAGCAAAATATAACTACGTAATAAAACAATAAAACCGATATAGAATGGAAAAGAAATTAAAATCATGGCAAGGATGGCTGTTGTTCGGAGGCTCAATGGTTGTTGTTTTTGTTTTGGGACTATGCGTTTCTGCATTAATGGAGAGGCGGGCGGAAGTAACTAGTATCTTTAATAATCGCAAGACTGTCATCAAAGGGATTGAAGCACGCAACGAACTCTTTAAGAATGATTTCCCTCGTGAATATCAGACTTGGACGGAAACGGCAAAGACCAGATTTTGAAAGCGAGTTTAATGGCAATGTCGCTGTTGATGTACTGGAACAACGTCCTAATATGGTAATACTTTGGGCGGGATATGCTTTCTCGAAAGATTATTCCACTCCGCGCGGACATATGCATGCTATCGAGGATATCACGGCGTCACTTCGTACCGGAGCACCTGTGAATCCCGACCGACGGTCCTCAACCGTCTACCTGCTGGACCTGCAAGAGCCCGGATGTTCCCCGTATGATGGAAGCATTGGGCGTTGATTCTTTCTATAACAATAAGTGGGGTGCCATGGGTGCGGAAATTGTGAATCCGATCGGTTGTTCCGATTGCCACGATCCGGAAACGATGAATCTTCATATCAGCCGTCCGGCTTTGATTGAAGCGTTCCAACGCCAAGGCAAGGATATTACAAAGGCTACTCCACAGGAAATGCGTTCGCTCGTATGTGCGCAATGTCACGTAGAATATTACTTCAAAGGTGACGGCAAATACCTGACTTTCCCTTTGGGATAAAGGCTTTACTGTGGAAGATATGGAAGCCTATTATGATGAAGCCGGTTTTTATGATTATATTCATAAATTGAGCCGTACCCCGATTTTGAAAGCACAGCATCCGGATTACGAAATTGCTCAAATGGGTATTCACGGTCAGAGAGGTGTCTCTTGTGCCGATTGCCACATGCCTTATAAGAGTGAAGGCGGTGTGAAATTCAGCGACCACCATATCCAGAGTCCGTTGGCAATGATTGACCGTACTTGTCAGGTCTGTCACCGTGAAAGCGAAGAAACATTGCGTAATAACGTTTATGAACGTCAACGCAAAGCGAATGAAATCCGTAACCGTTTGGAGCAGGAGTTGGCAAAAGCGCATATCGAAGCTAAATATGCCTGGGATAATGGGGCGACAGAAGAGCAAATGAAAAATGTGCTTGCTCTGATTCGTCAGGCGCAGTGGCGTTGGGATTTCGGAGTGGCTTCCCACGGAGGTGCTTTTCATGCGCCGCAGGAAATTCAGAGAATCCTTTCTCATGGGCTCGATCGTGCTATGCAGGCCCGTTTAGCTGTATCTAAGGTGCTTGCGAAGAATGGATTTACCGGAGATGTGCCGATGCCTGATATTTCCACTAAAGGAAAGGCACAGCAATATATCGGTCTGGATATCGACGCGGAAAAAGCGGCCAAGGAGAGATTTCTGAAAACGACTGTTCCGGCTTGGTTGGAGAAAGCGAAAATCAAATGGTCGTCTGGCACAAAAATAAGATAGTAGTATATGTGGAGCAAACCGTGGAGCTATAAAGAAGGTCTGATTATTGGTGCAGGATTATTGGTGATAGGTGCACTGCTGCAAATAACGGTAGGAGGTATCAATTGGAATCTGTTTGCCTGGCCGGTTATTTATTTAATATTTGTTTGGGTGGTTGAGCCATTATTCCGCAGCCGTGTTATCAGTATATATCATTGTTCTGATAGTTTTCTTCTCAATCATATCGGCATTGCATTGACTACTTTAGGGAATGCCGATCGACCCGAATGGGAAACGCGGAATGGCGGGCTACCGATTTGGACAAGCCTGACAGAACTGGTTGAGCCGAATTAAAAGATTTTTACTATTGTGAATATCCGCCCTTTGTGCTGGAAACCGGACGTGGTCTCCTGTATGAAGAAGGTGGTTTGCAGGATTGAGACGACTATTCAGCAATCCATTCCAATGGCGGCCTCCGTAGCTACCGAGGGATACGCTGAGTTTACGGATTTTCATTCTATGGGAGCAACTTTACGCTGTACATTTTGAAGAAGCTGTGAACCGAAAGAACCGGCAGACGAAGGAAGGCTGGGTGAGTTGTGGGATTTCTTTTCCCTTATAAGGCATTGCGCTGATTCTCTGACTAGCCTCGTATGCCGGAAGAGAACCGCAACGTTTGCTTCGAAAGTGAAAGTCTATACGCAAAGGGAGGAACAATTACGGAAGATACGATTGAAGTGAACCGTCTATGGAGATAGAAGGCTGGAAAATCTATCAGCTTAGTTATGATGAGTCGAAAGGGGTTGGAGTGATATTAGTATCTTCGAACTGGTTCGTGATCCGTGGTTGCCGGTAGTTTATACAGGGATCGTTATGATGATGCTCGGGGCCGTTTGTCTGTTTGTGAATGCACAAAAGAGAAAAGGAGGAGGAAAAGGAATGAGTTGGGAATATTTTATATTGTTTGCGGTAGTCGCATTGGTTTGTTGGAGCTTGGGGCTTTTGCTGCTTGGAAAGAAAGAAAACGGTATGGGCATACGGATTTACTCTGTTGGGATTGGCTGTATTTTTCTGTTTTATCCTCGGCATGTGGGTTTCTTTTGGAACGTCCTCCGATGCGGACAATGGGAGAGACACGTTTGTGGTATTCTTTTTCTTTCTGCCGTTGGCTGGATTGATAACGTATATACGTTGGAAGTATAAATGGATTCTTAGTTTCAGTTGCGTTCTGTCATTAGTCTTTATCTGTATCAATATCTTTAAGCCGGAGATTCATAATAAGACGTTAATGCCTGCTTTTACAGAGTCCATGGTTTGCCCTCATGTTATTGTGTATATGTTTGCTTATGCTATGTTGGGGGCTGCGGTGGTAATGGCTATTTATCTGCTTTGGTTCAAAAAGAAGAGATTGAACGGAAAGAAATGGATTTATGCGATAACCTTACTTATGTAGGTCTGGCTTTTATGACATTGGGTATGCTTACGGGAGCTATTTGGGCAAAGAGAAGCTTGGGGACATTACTGGGCTTGGGATCCGAAAGAGACATGGGCGGCAGCTACCTGGTTCGCTTATCTGGTGTATATCCATTTCAGATTAGGCAATACCATTGAAGGCACGTCCTGCATTGATTATTCTGTTAGTATCATTTGTCCTGTTGCAAATGTGCTGGTATGGAATCAATTACCTTCCGGCCGCGCAGAGGAGTCAGTGTGCATACTTATAATTTAAATTGAAATATCGAATCACTTAAATTCAATATCAATGAAAACACCTTATTGGTCATTCGTGCTTATGCTATTGCCAAGCATGGCATACACACAAAATACGGAGAAGGAAAATGAATTTTCGATGTCGATGCAAATCAGACCTCGGGCGGAGTATCGGAATGGTGCACTGACTCCACGGGATGAAGGGGTAGCTCCTACATCTTTCATCAATAACCGTGCACGCCTCTCGATGGATTATAAACGTTCGGATCTGGAACTAAAGATGTCGGCACAGCATGTCGGTGTTTGGGGACAAGACCCGCAGATTGAGAAGAACGGGCGTTTTATGTTGAATGAGGCTTGGGCGAAACTGAACTTTGGTGAAGGGTTCTTTGCTCAACTGGGACGTCAGTCATTGATTTATGATGATGAACGTATTTTGGGAGGACTGGATTGGAATGTAGCGGGCCGTTACCACGATGCATTGAAGCTGGGATATGCGAACAAAAATAATGAAGTCCATCTGATTCTTGCTTTTAACCAGAATAATGACAATAGAACAAGTGGAGGTACTTACTATGATTCTTCTACCGGACAGCCTTATAAGAATATGCAAACCGTCTGGTATCATTATAAAGCGGATAATGTTCCGTTCGGAGCTTCTTTGTTGTTTATGAATCTGGGATTGGAAACGGGTGATAAAGCCACGGATGATTCTCATACCCGCTATTTACAAACAATGGGTACTTACCTCACTTATAAGAATAGTAACTGGAATCTGGATGGTGCTTTCTACTATCAGATGGGTAAGAATAAAGCTGCGGAGAAAGTTTCAGCTTTGATGGGTAGCATACAAGCCGCCTATACGTTTAATCAGACATGGGGAGCCGTGGCTAGTTTTGATTATTTAAGCGGTGATAAAGGAAATGGCGGTAAGTATAAGGCTTTTGATCCTCTTTATGGAACCCATCATAAATTCTATGGAGCAATGGATTATTTTTTATGCTTCTACATTTGCAAACGGTTATGCACCGGGATTGATGGATGCTCGTATCGGAGGTCGTTTCCGTCTATCTGGCAAGGTGGATATGGAACTTAATTACCATTATTTTTGTACAGCTGTAAAGGTTCAGGACTTAAAGAAATATTTAGGTTCGGAAGTCGATTATCAGATAAACTGGTCGATCATGAAAGATGTGAAACTCTCTGCCGGATATTCTTTTATGCGTGGTACGAAGACGATGGACGCTGTGAAAACGGCAATCATAAAAGCTGGCAGGACTGGGGTTGGGTATCATTGAATATCAATCCGAAAATATTGTTTGTAAAGATGGTAAATCCAAGGAAATAATAAAATTAAATAGAGAGAATTTTTGAAAAGTTTTGAGTTTATAAAATCATCCTTACTACACATATTGCAGTAGGGATGATTTTTTGTTTTAGAGACTTCCCTGATAATTATCTTTATTGTTATGGAATAGATTATACAGATATTTCTCTAAAGTTATTTGATCTAAAATCTCTATTCGTTTTTTCCCTTCCATAGTGACAAGTCCTTCTTTAATCATCTTATTGATTTCCTTAGATAGATATGTTGGTTGCCATAAGTATCACACTGTCTTCAAGGGCGGTGAACGTGGCAGGCAGTGTATTGTTTGATTAAAAAGATGTGGAGTGGCAAAAAAGTGCGTGGCGCAATGATATATTCAATCATCACTTCGTTTCCCAGTCCGTCGATAATATCCGTGCGTAATTTCCCTTCCAACAACACATACAGTTTGTTGCAAGGCGTTCCCTGTAACAACTATCTTTTTTGTCTGCTGCATAGACTATGAAATCCAGTTTTTCCAATAAAGATTCTTTAATGTTTAAGGGCAAATCCCGGAAAAGAGGGATTTGAAACAGTTTTTCTTTGTGCGTGTCGGTCAGTTGTATTTTTTCATTGCATCATGTTGTTCGTATCGTGGACAAACTTACGGAAAATTGGAATAAACGAATAAAAGGGAGAAATGGCATTAAATGGTTAGGATACAAAAGACCGTCTTTGAGAAAGAGATGACTATTGAAATTGTCTTCTGTATTTGGACGGAGACATTCCCAAGGTATTTGGAAAACTCGGACGAAATGGGGCAAATCATTAAAACCGACCGTAAAACAAATTTCGGATACTTGCTTTTGTGAATGTTTAAGAAGTTCGCAGGCTGTATTTAAGCGATATTGGGTTACATACTGCGAGAAGGTCATTCCTTTGCAACGTTTGAAGTAGGGAACAGAAAGCAGAGCGGTTCATGCCTACTTCTGCGGCAATATCATCCAAAAATATGGTATGGATATAGTGGGCCATTACATAAACACAGATTTGCTGCATACGTCTCACGTCACGTTAAATACTCATGGGCTTTCCGGCAAAGGTATGGTCGGATGAAGTAAATATGGCAGGTAGCAGACGAAACATTTCGCATAGGCGTCCCAACTCGTCCATATCGTTCATTTGTGACAATATCCGACGAATGGTTTGTGAACTTCCAGTACCGAATTTCAGTGCGTTCGTCGGGAATGTAATGCCCGTCAGACGATTACGCAGTTCGGGAAATACTGCCATACACCGTTCTACAAGCGAATGACTGAAAGCTACCATTAAATAACGGACATGCCCGTCATCGTCTGCCGAATCCGGTGAATATTCCCAGCGGTGTAGCATGGACGGTGGTATTAACGCTACGTCGCCTGCTGCGAAAGGTTGCAATGTGTCACCTGCCATTCGTTTACCATATCCGTGGACAACATAATACAACTCCCATGCATCATGCCGGTGCAGTTTGGCTTCGATGCTTGTTGTCACTCGTTGGTCTATAAAGAAAAAAGAGTGATTCTCCACTTCGGGTAATTCATAAGGAATGGCGGTATCTTCCATAAGAGTAATGTTTAAAATGACTTATGTGCAAATATACGACAAATATCTAAGATGATACCACAAATATATAACAAGAAAGTTGGGTAACTTTGCTGCCGGAAACAATAAGTATAACTATTAAAATGTATTGTTATGGATATGAATTTATGAAAGGTGCTCTCGAAGCAGGTAATGAAGTGGAGAAAGATTTTTCTGAAAGACAAAACAGTTTATCCTTGTACGGGGTGCAGTGTTTGCAGTATGTATGGCAAACCTTGTCCGCAGAAAGATGATGCAGCGGAAATTGTAGAGAAGATGATTGCTGCCGATGTGATTGTAATGGCAACTCCGGTCTATTTTTACACCATGTGCGGACAGATGAAGATTATGATCGACCGCTGCTGTGCACGCTATACGGAAATAACCAATAAGGAATTTTATTTCATTATTGCGGCTGCGGAAAACAATAAAGCAATGATGGAGCGTACTATCGACGGTTTCCGTGGCTTCCTCGATTGTCTGGAAGGGCCGCAGGAAAAAGGGGAACGGTTTATGGAATTGGTGCATGGAAGGTAGGGGAAATTAAAGATACTCCCTATATGCAGGAAGCTTACAAGATGGGAAAAATGGTATAACCTTTTGAAGGATAAAAATAAGGATTCAATCAGAAAGATTGAAAAAAATGTCAAGAATTTTAAAAAGATTGAGAATTTTTAATTGCCTTTGTTCTGCCACAGAATTATTATAATTTTGTGGCAGAACTTTTTATTTTACATTATTTGTTTGATAACTAAACGTCATGAGCTATAAAATAACGACTCTTGTGGAGAATTGTGTCTATGGACGTAAATTGCAGGCAGAGCATGGTCTTTCTCTCTATATTGAGACAAGGGAACATAGAATTCTCTTCGATACAGGGAGCATCTGACTTGGTTTATCCGTAATGCCCGTCTGTTGCACATTGATCTTACAAAAAGTTGATTATTTAATATTATCCCACGGTCACAGTGACCATGCGGGTGGACTGCGTTATTTTCTGGAATTGAATACACAGGCAACCGTTGTCTGTAAACGTGAAATCTTTTCTCCTAAATTCAAGGATGAACGCGAGAATGGAATGAAGCATACGCAAAATCTTGATCTTTCCCGTTTCCGTTTTATCGAAGAACAGACCGAACTGCTTCCCGGCGTATTTCTCTTTCCTCTATTGATATAATCGACCAGGAGGATACCCATTTCGAACGCTTCCGGGTTCAGCAAGAAGACGGTTGCAAAATACCGGATACCTTTCAGGATGAATTGGCAATAGTGTTAGTAGAGCCGGACGGTGTTTCTGTGTTGAGCGCCTGTTCTCATCGAGGCATTACAAATATTTGCGGACAGTACGAACGGCATTTCCGGAACTCTCCTTGTAACTTGCTGTTAGGAGGCTTTCACATTCATAATGCGGAAGAATACAAATATCAGATTATTGCTGATTATTTGCAGGAATATTTACCTCAGAGATAGGTATCTGCCATTGTACGGGAGTGGATAAATACGCTTCTTTTTTTAAAGATTTTGGCGACAGAGCATTCTATAATATACACGGGAAAACTAATTCAAACTGATTTTTCGGAATAAAATATATATAATAAATTGATATGAAGAAACTTATAACTTCTTTAGCGCTGGCACTGACCTGCATTGTCCGGCTATGCTATTACCCCTTTGTGGATGCGTGACGCACGTATTTCACCGATGGAACGGAGATCGTCTTTTTGTTATAAAGGCGATATTTACAGAGTCCCCGTTCAAGGGGGAACCGCTACCCAATTAACAACACAAGCTTCTTATGAGGCTAATCCTGTTTGGTCGCCAGATGGTAAACAAATCGCGTTTGCCAGCGACCGGAATGGGAACTTCGATCTCTTTATCATGTCTGCCGATGGAGGAACTGCACGTCGGTTGACTTATCATTCTGCCTCGGAGATTCCTTCGG
>VOFC01002299.1_pt1 | contig 10075 bp, 12 predicted proteins | sample 5384161 | NCBI WGS metagenome assembly VOFC01 (sample SAMN12384722, study PRJNA508395) | human gut metagenome | isolation source: healthy gut B | host: Homo sapiens | reverse complement strand
TAACCTGAGGATGTTGTGAATGCTCTTTGATCTACACAAGTAGAAATTCTTGTGGTTACTTAACCCCTGTACCTCCCTTACATACATACCGTTTACAATCTACACAAGTAGAAATTCCTTTTAGGTTTTCACTTAACTATCATCACTATGAAAGCCACTGCTATATCTACACAAGTAAAATTCTTTTAGGTTATTAACCAGAGCATTCCAATACTTGTTGTCTTATCTACACAAGTAGAAATTCTTTTAGGTTACTTAACCCACGTGCCAAATAAAGTGTACCTTAATCTACACAAGTAGAAATTCTTTTTAGGTTACTTAACTTAAGTTACTTACACTTTTACAATATAATCTACACAAGTAGAAATTCTTTTAGGTTACTTAACTAATCAATAGCCGGTTACTAATTATTATCTACACAAGTAGAAATTTTTTAGGTTACTTAACTCTAAGCATATGCACATATCCGGTATAATCTACACAAGTAGAAATTCTTTTAGAAATTCTTTAGGTTACTTAACAATTGTGGGATTGAAAGGCATCACAGATCTACACAAGTAGAAATTCTTTTAGGTTACTTAACTTAGTATTGCGGCAGTTCACACGGCTGAGATCTACACAAGTAGAAATTCTTTAGGTTACTTAACACCTATCTTGTAATACTGCACAATTTTTCTGCGTTAATCAACCTGTTTTTTCATTATTTTGTTTATTATTACCATATTGTCAAGTAACCTAAAATTAAAACTAAATAGAAAGACTCCGGTTTGCAAAATCAGATGATAATAAAATCCTTCTCATCATTTTTGCATATCCATATCTTATTATCTCGCAACTTGAAGACATTTTAAAAATAATAACACTATCAGACTGAGAAAATGCTCTTTCATATTTGTTTTTCAGATCAGTGATAATATTATTTAGTATTCTAGTACTATTGTCAATCTCAAATACGGAATACTGTAATCTATGTCCAAAACGAGACAAATATTTTGAAAAGTTTGTTCTTAATTTATCATCTGATATATCATAGCTTATAATGACCATTTATTGTTCCCCCTCCTTTAATGCAACTCAAAAACCGGAAATTCCTGAATACTTTTCTTCTTCATCACAAATCTGTAATATTGCTGAATATATAAAAAATATATCCAATTTGTATTCTAAAAATTGCCTGCATAAGGAACTGCACATAATATCCGGTTTTTTCATACTTCAAGCTCCATTTCCCATCATACTCTTTAAAATCTTCTTTCAGACACTGTCCAAGGTTAATTGCCTTACGAACTTCATAATCTATAATCGGTCTCATTGGCTCCATCAGATCGCACACAAAGCGATTTTCTCATATAGAAACATTTATGAAGCACCCCATAATATGTATCAAAGCCATATACTTGTAACATTGCATCAATCAGATTAAAGAGTATTGTATATCCTATATCCAATGTTACATTGACATAATCACACTTTATGCGTGGCTTTCGTCCTTTCCATTGCACTACATCATACATGCGTGGAAAATATATTCTTGCTGCATTTCCCTCTATTCCCATTATCTCTAAATATGTTTCCGCATCTTTTAAATGTTTTTTCTGAATCTTCCAGATATTTAACACCTTCTTTCAAATATTCTGATTTATTTCTTATCTTATTTAATGCCTTTGCCTGATTATCAATCTTGTTTTGTTCTATTTTACTTCCGATACCAATTCCATCATACATATACTGATGTGTACGAAGCATCGTATTTCTTCCATTTTCGCTCCTAGTACTTCGTAAACCTTAAGTGTTGTACTCATTAGGCAAATTGAAAAACCAAACCTTTTGCTTCTTTGAATTAATCCGCTTGTAATCGATATATTGCCCACAATACAGATCATAAACAATCTATAACAAGTTGATTGATGTTTTATTTTCCCTTCTTTATCTTTTTACAACAATATTATCGTTTAAAAAAAGATAATTTCTCACCTTGACTTGTTATTAAAAAGAGTATTTGCTTTTTACTAAAATCATTTGCATTCAGCATTACTTCTCTCCTCTGGTATGCGATCACATGCATCAGCATAAATACATCTGTTACATTTGTTTATGTTTGATTGATAGAAACTATCTAATTCAAAAGATCTCATTTCTGATATTACTTCCACAAATTTGTTTTTCATAGTTTCATCATTTTTCTGGTAAATTTACACTATAATTTTTTATTGTCATCTATACTATGAATTTGCAGTTTCTGAACTTCATATCCCATCTCAGTTAATGCAAAATATTGCCCGTATAACTGAAAAATATATCCATCGTATATTTCAGTCACATGCTTTTTTCTCTCTACAAGCAATTTTCTTTTTTTATCATAGATATCAATTTTACCTACCAGACCATACTCTTCCGAATACACATCGAGAGCTGTAATCACATCCTTTTTGTAGTATATCTTTTTTTGATCAACGCTCTCGTGTGCCTTCGTCCCATTTAATTGACTATCAGTTTGATATAGTAGTTTTGATTCAGAACCATATAGCTTATGAAAATATATAGATGCCGGACAAAATATAAAATCATTTAATTGTGTAATTAAAATTAAATCTTCCATTATTCAAAGCCTCTGCTTTTCTGCATAAATCGAACCAATCTGCATTAGTAATTATTAAAGTATCACGTGAAAATACCTCCCCTTCCTTCCAGTTATTTTTTATCTGTAATATCTCATAAAGTCCCTTCAACGCTATACAATAGACTCCATTTGCATCTGCATCAATAGGTTTATCTGCCAATTTCTCATCTTTCTTGTATTTATCCGCATACACAACAGAATCAAAGAATTCATTCTCTTGATTTAATACCGGGGAAATAATACGGTCATAGTCACTTTCTTTGCTGTCCTCATTCTCTCCCTTACTATTTCTAAGTTGAATACTGTATAGAAAAAATGTCTAAAACCTGTTTGATACAATTATCATTACTATTTAAAATATCATCTATCAGATTATGTCCATCTTTATATTCTACCCCCCTGCACCTGTCAAAACTTCCTTCATCATTTGAGTCAACTCTATTTTTTCAGTTTTACCAGTTGGTCTTCCGTTTTCAAATATTTTTCTGAGTCGCTCTTTGTTTGTGTATATCTCCCAACTATTTTGATAAATGTCTGTGTTATGTTACAAAATTCTTATAATCAAATGCATAACAGAACATATCTTTCTGTTCATCATAATAAATACCATCAAATTTAGATAGATTATCACGACGTTTTCCTGCCTTTATCAGTTCACTATGATTGAACAAATCTACAAACCCCGTCGTGGGATCAATTTTAGATGTATAAGCAGCAGGTACATAAAATATAAACCCACATTGTCTTCCTAACCTATCTAATGAGGCTGGTACATATGCAAATTGATACCCGCGAAGCAATCCTCCCGGTTCGTCTACCTTCTTATGCTTGTCAACCAGATAGTTCAACTTACTGATCAGCATTGTTTCAAATTTCTGATATACCTGTCTTTCAACCTTGAAGCGACCTCGTTTAAATCCATAATTCAGATCCTCCATTGCAATAATTGCATTATATTTCATCATCATTTCTGTAATTTCATGAATCACTAAAGATAGGTATCCTTCCTTCATTTCTTTTATATTAGCTATCTGTTTCCAATTCTTTCTTTGCATTTAATCTGTCTTTCTCACGTCCTCTGAGTTTTTTCCTGATAATTGTATGAATTGACTATATTAAACGACTTATGTTCTTTAATTTTTCCATTCATATCAATTACAGATACATATATAAGGTTTCTTTCGCCACGGTCAATACCAATAACATGCATATTTTCTTTTTTTGCAATATACTGTATAACCATTTCATTTAAATTACCTGTATGTTCTGCCTTAAAATTTATTGTGATAGGTAAATGAATGAAAAATTTATTCACTGTATATCTGTAATCCTTAGTAATATCTTTACAGCCTCATGATGTTCCACTACTTTCATGTATTTCTTGGCTTCATCCGATAATATTGCCTTCTGCTCACCATTATAATAGTTGACTAATTCTAAATATACATCGTCAGGAACGGGTCTTCTTACTTCTTCACCATTCCACGTCTTTTTCCGTATATGTTTTATATTTTACGAGAATTGATCCTTTCTTATGTACTACTGGTTTTTTTATACTTGACTTTCTATAGAAAAGCTCTGCTTCTCCATTCAATTTTAACACTATATTGTTTAAATTTTCGGGGCTGAATAAATTTTTCAGATACATTGTATGTAAATTATCCGTTCCATGACTTTGCTCTGAAAAATCCTTGTTATAAATTTGGAACAAATATAATTTACCTTCTTTATCTAAAAAGCTTCAATATCCTCACCACTAATATACGTCCATCCTATGCTGTAGCCTTGCAGTTCAACTTCTTTTGTAAAAACTCACTTATATCATTGTACTGTTCTGTATCGGAAAATTTAAAAAGTCAAAACATTTCCAATCGTCATTCCGTTTTATGCATTCCTTAAAATAATCAATCAAATCATGACAATATTGTATACTAAAATGTTCCGATGACTTCACATGGGCTTTTCGTTCATAATTATCAACAATGTACGCAGATGGATGGTAAGTATCTTTTCCCTTCTGTGACAGACATACCTTAGGGAGCATTTTGCTAGGTCCAGGAAGCAGATTGTACACCATCTTTGCATAATCACTGCTGTTTTTTTTATTTGCATAACCTGCCATAATCTTTTTATCAGGCTTATTCAAGACATTGAAAATACCCAAATAATATTTGTTATCTCTTACTAACAGAATCGCATTATTATCAAATTCTTTGCTCTTACTCCAACCATTAGCCAACGTCGGTGTACCAAATTTTAACTTTATCTTTTCCGAACTATACGGTTTCTGTGTTACATAATTTCTTACCTTATTATACAACGGAACGATATCTTTGATTTCTTCATAGGCAAATTCAATTCCTGAATAAAACATTATATCTTTATCTAAAATATCATCAGTTATAAAAGTTTTGATCCAATGGAATACCCTGAAATAATAGTCTAATGCGTTTTTGATTTCCGCCGCCTTGTTGTCATTTTCAGTTAATTTCTCTGAACTATCATACACCAGACTTGTTGGAACTTCATTACATAATTCCACAACTTCTTCTATATACTGAATAGCTGATTTACCATCCCTCTCCTCTCCATAGACATGAAACAATTCATCTATTTCCGCAATACTTTTTCCTTTTCCTGCGATATAAGCTTTATTTTTATTTCTTTTTCGCTTTTCCCGAGCAATTTCTTTTTTCATACTTTTTTTCTAAACATCCCCTTATACCATTCCAGCCATATCCCATAAAAATTGACACATCTTCATAAGCACTCTCCGCAATATATATTCTTCTCAAATCATAGTTTGTATTTTCTGTTTTTCTGGTATTTTATGTGATATAATCCGATTAAAACTGTTGAAAAACGCTTAATTGTTTACATGCCAAAATAGCGGCTCGCATTTTCTTCTGCAAAAGTTAATGCAACCCACTTCATATTGATTATGGATGATTAACTATCTGCTTTTCATTCTTATTCTTTACTAAGTAACTTTGGTCTTAAACATATCTCGTCTGCGGCGACTGGTGACATGTTAAGCATTTCCAACAGTTTTTTCATTTCTTCAGTTTCTACAAGATCGTATGGACTTTTGTATTCAAGTCCTGGTCTCGTTGTACTGTTGATATGATTTGCGATCAGTGTCATATCTTCCTGGGTATATCCCTTAAAAGTCTTACCTCTTGGAATGACATATCTTATAAATTCATGATTCTTTTCGATGTGAGGTTTCTGCCATGATGCCTGTGGATCACAATAAAAAATTTTAGTCCTTGGTGAACCACTCTTTGTATATTCGAGAGCTAATGCATTCTTGAAACATCTTCCATTATCAGTAAGTATCACCGGAAAAAGCTTTCTAAATCTTTTAACACCTAATGCCTTTGTAAGCTTATCAAATACCTCTATTACCGGATCCATTGCTTCTTCTTCAATCAGTATCATTAGCATTACAGAATTACTATTAAACATGATTGTAAGAAGTACCTGTTCCTTTGTTCTAAGTCCTCTAACAGTGTCCATTTCAACCACAGGTGCATCCGGATGTTCCTCCATATACTTTTGAAAGTCTTCATAAGTTCTTCCCTGTCTGTAATTGAACTTGTTACACTTTATTTCAGTCTGCTTTTTTCGACGCTTTTTATATTTTACTTTACGCCTAAGATCCAGGTTACTTATGGTCAATTCTCCAGCATCGATATAGTTGTAAATACTTCTTTCAGATACTTTTATTTCATCACCATGTGTATTACATATATGTGATAATGGCTGTCCTTGACGAATAAGCGGTGACAAAATTTCATCTAATGTCTGGAGTTCTTCTTGACTAAGTCTTATTCCCTCACGCGACTCTGAACGAACCTTTTTCGCCTTTGCATCCGCCTTTTCCGCAAGATAATAGAACTTGTTATACTTACATGCTTTCTTATTCTTTTCACTGCATGAATCGCATACAAATGGTGCCCTTTCTGTTTTTTTACAAGTATGTGTAATGCACCTGTCACAATACCCTGTACAATCATGCTCCATACAAGTCCAACATCTCTTGCTGCAGTACTCATCTCCGCAAAGACCTGTCTTTCTACAACTTGGCGGATAAATACAATCCGTCCCATAAGAATACGGTGTCTTTACCATTATTCTGTTCTGCTTCACTTCTCTGGTAACACTTGATGTGCTTCTACCAATTTCTTTAGCTATCTGACTAAAAGATTTCTTGGCATAAATGCCAGCTTCAATTCTCACTCTTTCTTTAAAAGTTATTCGATTGTAATTACTCATTTGACTCCTAACCGCAGATAGTAATCACATCGAATCATATCACATAAAATACCTCCTTCTGCAAAAGTTATTGCAACAGATTTCTCTTAAGTTTTTCAATTAGCTTTTTAATTTTTCATTTTAGGGTTTGGTTAAAAACCATGCTATCACACATTAAGTCCTATAATTGGTACTAAAAAGCCTCTTTCGTAAAAATTTTTATTTTCACAAAGAGACTTTATTTTAATTGTTCAGTGATAATTTTACTCTAAATATCTCACTTTAATCCAATTCTTCTTAAATACGACGTTCCATTTTATCATTCCTTGCAGTCTGTCGATATTCTCATTCGTATACCATCTGCCGCTCTGGTGGATAGCATAGGCACGTTCTTCCGATATTCTCATTCGTATACCATCTGCCATAGCATAGGCACCTTCGCCATAGCAGCTACGCCGTAGTCCTGTGTTACAACAATGTCACCCCTTGTGGCAAAGGTTGATGAGTGCAAAATCGACTGCATCTGCTCCCGCCCGATGATTTTGATCTCTGAATAATCGGAGGAAAGCACATGATTGGTATCACTTTGAACCGCAGCCATACATAATTTGCTTCGCAAATGGGCTGCGGCTATATCATGCATCATAGATGCATGATATAGCAAAGAAGAGAACAGGGGATGCCCCCGTTCTCTTGCTGTTTGTTCCACGATTCTCGTTACCGGACATGCGTCCGCATCTACAAAGATCTGCATACGCTTAACACTTTCTATATAAATAATTTAGAAGATACGAAATTTCCTTCAATTAAAAGAGAGGTTTTATTTAACATTTCTTCTACATTGACCCCAGAATCCATACCGACAGATAATACCTCATATGGCTTTCCGTTTTCATCCAGAATACCCACACCATTATGAAACAGATTACCCTTACCGTCCACAACAATTGCAGTATTGTCTCCCTACCGACATTCTACCTATCACTTTAAATACTGTCATTATCCGTATCTCCTTTCTCTAATTTTTGCAGTTCCCGTTCATACAGTTCCAATGAAATCCGGGTATGCCTGATTTCCGATTCTGTTAATTGAAACTCTTTTGCCCTTACCAATAATTGTCTTTTAGCTTCAATTTCATTTTTATAAACAGATCGGATACTTCCATCATTTTTACCGTCTCGAAACTGTGCTGCATGAATCAGTTCTTCATACACCGCTGCTCTTCCCGGTCTTTTTTCGAAACAGGATCGTGTACCCATTTAATGTGCACGCTTCTGCCTCTCTGGAATCCAGATACAGCTCCGCTTCCGCTCCCATTATCACCTTTCCTCCGAGTTCTTGAAATTGTTTTACCAATTGATGAAACAATTTCTGAGGCATTGGTTCAACATAAGTATCCGGTTTTGGTTTTCTGTCCATATTGACTCTCTCTTTCAGTATATTGTATTTCCGGTTTCTTCGCAATATATCTTTCCTGTCATTTTCTGTTTTAATATCTGTGAAATATTGTCCGAACGGACTTGAATTTTGATGATAACTTAAATAGATATTAAAGTTACGATAAATAGAATATAGCCTATTATCCGCTAAAAAGCAAGATAATAAGCCATATTCTCAATACTTCTATTTATATATACTTCTCCTACGCTGTCTTTCCTGTATACAACTGGTAATATCTGCCCTTCTGCTCCAGGAGCTGCTCGTGGGTACCACGCTCGATGATGCGTCCCTGCTCCATGACCATGATGCAGTCTGCATTACGGACTGTGGAAAGTCTGTGCGCAATGACAAAGCTCGTTCTGCCTTTCATGAGGGCATCCATACCACGCTGTACCAGTACTTCCGTACGTGTATCGATGGAAGAGGTTGCCTCATCAAGGATCAGCGCAGGTGGATCTGCAACGGCCGCACGTGCGATCGCGATCAGCTGTCTCTGACCCTGACTTAAATTGGCCCCATCACCTGTCAGCACTGTGTCATAGCCATTTGGCAGTCTTCGGATAAAACCATCTGCATTGGCAAGCTTTGCTGCTTTTTACAGTCTTCATCTGTAGCATCCAGACGACCATAGCGGATGTTCTCCATTACCGTTCCGGTAAACAAGTGCGTATCCTGCAATACAATACCAAGACTTCGGCGAAGGTCTGCCTTTTTGATCTTGTTGACATTGATATCATCATAACGGATCTTACCGTCCTGAATATCATAGAAACGATTGATCAGGTTTGTGATCGTTGTCTTACCTGCACCGGTACTGCCGACAAATGCCAGCTTCTGCCCCGGTTCTGCAAACATCTTAATGTCATGCAGCACCATCTTGTCATCATTGTAACCAAAATCAACACCGTCAAAGGTTACCTTGCCTTCCAGTTTCTTATAGGTAACACTGCCATCTGCCTGATGTGGATGCTTCCATGCCCACATGCCGGTTCTTTCCTTCGTTTCCGTAATATTTCCATCCGTATCTTCTTTAGCGCGGACAAGCTCTACATAGCCGTCATCTGCTTCCGGCTCTGCTTCCATCAGGTTAAAGACACGCTCTGCACCGGCTGAAGCCATGATGATACTGCCAAGCTGCTGGCTGACCTGCGTCACAGGCTGTGTAAAGCCTTTATTCAGACTCAGGAACGCAACCAGTGTTCCGATCGTCAGCCCGGAAAAACCGTTCAGTGCCAGCACACCGCCGACGATCGCGCAGAGCACATAGCTGATATTACCGAGGTTGTTGTTGATCGGCATGATAATATTGGCAACAGCATTGGCATTTCTGGCACTGTCACAAAGCTGACGATTCAGCTTTTCAAAGTCCTCCATGCTCTTTTCCTCATGACAGAATACTTTGACAACCTTCTGTCCTTCCATCATTTCTTCGATATAACCGTTGACCGCACCCAGATCCTTCTGTTGCTGCATAAAGTATTTACCGGACAGGTTGCTCATCTTAGAAGTCACAAACATCATGACACCAACCATCAACAGAGAAACAAGTGTCAGCGGAATATCCAGCACGATCATACTGATCAATGTCGATACCAGAGAGATCACGGAGTTGATCGTCTGCGGAATACTCTGGCTGATGAGCTGTCTGAGCGTATCCACATCATTCGTATAAACCGACATGATATCGCCGTGTGCATGGGTATCAAAATATTTGATAGGCAGCGATTCCATATGGGAAAACAACTGCACTCTGAGTCT
>VOFC01000498.1_pt1 | contig 10076 bp, 18 predicted proteins | sample 5384161 | NCBI WGS metagenome assembly VOFC01 (sample SAMN12384722, study PRJNA508395) | human gut metagenome | isolation source: healthy gut B | host: Homo sapiens | reverse complement strand
CACCATGGCAAGGCCCAGACCGTTGCCCTGGGTGGTGTGGCTGGTGTCGCCCTGATAGAACTGTTCAAAGATGTGCGCCTGCGTGTCGGCGCGCATCCCCTCGCCCTGATCGGTCACCGAGATCATCAGGGCGCTTTTTTTTTGCGCAGGTTCACGGCCACGGTGCCGCCCCTCAGGGCTGAACTTGGCGGCGTTGTCCAGCAGGTTGAGCCAGACTTCTTTCAGCAGCCCCTCGCTGCCGGTGTACTGCTGCCGGGACAAGATCGGCATCAAAATCCAGCTCCTTCTGCCGCCACTTCTGCTGGGTCACCAGCACGCTCTGGCGCAGCTGTTCATCCAGCGGGAAGGCTGCTTTGTCGGTCAGGATCGTCTGGCTCTCCACCCGGTTCAGGGTCAGAATATTCGTTGCCAGGTCGGCCAGCCGCCTGCTCTCGTCCCGGATGATGGTCAGGTATTCCTTCTGGTCCTCGGGCGGCAGCTGCTCCTCCAGCAGCAGGTCGGCAAAACCGCTGATACTGACGATGGGCGTTTTTGAATTCATGGGAGAAGTTGTTGATAAAATCTTTCCGCAGGATCTCAGTGCCGCCCAACTCCTCCGCCGCCTTGTTGAAGCTCTGCTCAAACTCGACCATCTCCCGGGGCACATAGCCGTGTTCCGCGTGATTTACACGCACGGTAAAGTCCCCATTTGCCAATTTTTTCATAGCCTCAATGTTCCGCTGCAATGGGTGGATAAAGACCATCCGTATCATCACCACCATGCTCACAGCGATCAGGATGCAGACGGTATAGACAAAGGCCAGTGCACCACCGAGCTCGACCTGTCCATCGTGATAGAAATCCCTCGTCCACACCGGCCAGGACCAGCACGGTGCAGACGGCCAGCAGCAGAAAGACCATGAAAAAGAGGTTCAGGATCAGAAGCATGGTCAGGTTCAAGGTCTCCATGCCGCTGCGCAGACGGTTGAATGCGTTTTTCATTGGGTCACACTTTCTTCACGGCCCGGTAGCCAAGGCCACGGACGGTCTGGGTCTCGAACTCCGGCCAATCATAAAAACGGTTGCGCAGACGGTTGATGTGGACATTCACGGTCTTGTCATCGCTCTCGCTGTCGATGCCCCAGATCTCGTCGCGGAGCAGCAGCTCGGTCTTATCCGGCGGTTTGGTCATGTAGTCGTCCGTGCCCACCAGAAAACCGGTGTGCTTGTCCTCAGGCAGGGCCTTGGCCGTCAGCATCAGGATGGGCATCATGCTGCCGCCATCCCGGATGGCCTGGGTCAGGGGCAAAGCCATCCATTTTAGGCATCATCACATCGCACAGCAGCAGGTCAATGTGCTGGTGGTCGATGATGTCCAGCGCCGCTTCGCCGTTGAAGGCCGGGATTGCTTCATAGCCGTTGATCTTTAAAATGGCGCAGAGCAGCTTGTTGGTGCTCACGTCATCTTCCGCAACCAGAATTTTCAGCATGGCGTTCTCCTCACTTTCTATGGTATGGCTCTATTATACACCCAAAGATAAACAAAAGATAAACAGAAATATTCACCTTGCGTTTACCTTGGTCGGGTATCCTTTAGCCATCGCAAGGGAGCACGGAGGAGCTCCACAAGAAAAACAAGCAATAAACATTCAAACATAAAACGGAGGATACTTACCATGATGAACCGCAACGAACATGACCGCTTCCACTCTGGAAGAGACTGCGCTGGACGCTTACTGCACCCTGACTGAGGGCGGTGCAAACTACGGCATCGGTCTGGCACTCGCTGCCACTCTGAACAGCCTCAAAAACCGGAACACCTCTTCTCCCGTCCGTATCGACGAGGACACGATGGATGCCTATCTGGCTGTCTCTGAGGGGTTCGACAGCATGGGTCTGGGTCTGGCCGCAATGCTGTAAACCGTATCGTACACTTTGAGAGAAAAGCGGGAGGAAATGAATATGAACATCAACACCATTTATCTGCTGACCGGCGCGGCCGGTTTCCTGGGCATCAACATCTGTACTCAGCTGGTCGAACGGGGCGAGCACGTCCGGGCCTTCGTCCTCAAGGGGATCCTGCCGCAAGTATCTGCCCGCTGAGGTCGAGGTTTTTGAGGGCGATCTGTGCAGCGCCGAGGACTGCGAAGCCTTCTTCAACATCCCCGAGGGCAGCCAGAGCGTCTGCGCCGACAAGGGGCCGCAAAGGTGAATGCTACATCCTGAGCAATGATGAAGTCACCCTGAAGGAAATGTGCCGGATGCTTAAAGAGGATACCGGCTGCAAGGGCTGTAAGTTCTACCTTCCCCTTTCCTTCGCCCACCTTGCCGCAAAGCAGATGGAAAAGTCGGCCGCCAAAAAGGGCACAAAGCCCGTGCTGACCGAATTTGCGGTCTACAACCTGGAGCGCAACAACGCCTTTGACTGCTCCAAAGCCATGAACGAACTGGGCTTTGCCCCCCGTCCCTACGCCGAAACACTCCACGACACCGCCGCCTGGCTCAAAACCACCGGCAAGATTCACTGAGGAGGTACACCATGAAACCTGTCTGTGTGATTACCGGCGGCGGCAGCGGCATGGGCCGCGCCACGGCCAAGCTGGTCTGTGAAGCCGGATATCATGTGATTTTGGTAGGCCGCACTGCCGCAAAACTGGAAAGCGCCGTGGCCGAGCTGACCGAAGCCGGACACGAAGCCGAAGCCCTTGCCTGTGACCTCTCTGACCGTGCCAGCTGCGAAAGCTGGCACGGCACGCCGTGGAACGTGGGCAGGTGAAAGCTCTGCTCCACATTGCTGGCATGAGTCCCCACATGGGCAGCCCGGAAGCCATTCTGCGGGCCAATGCACTGGGAACCATCAACATCAATGATGCCTTTTTACCCGGTCATGGCCCCGGGCGGCTGTGTCATCGATACTTCCAGCATGAGTGCTTATCTCTCGCCTTCCTTCATCATGCCAAAGCGGGTCTATCCCCTCGCCCGTACCGACCGGGAAAAAATTTTTTGAAAAAAGATGATGGCTCGCATCAACCTGATGCCCAAAAACGCCCGCACCGGTGTGGCCTATTCCATCAGCAAGCATTTCGTCATTTGGTTTGCCAAAACCGATGCTGCCCGCTTTGGTGCCAAAGGGGTGCGCTGCCTCAGTGTGACCCCCGGCAACTTTGATACTCCCATGGGCCAGTTGGAAAGCGCCGAAGCCCAGACTTTTACCGCCCATTCCGCCCTCAAGCGGAACGGCAGGCCAGAAGAGATCGCCGCGCTGTATGCCCTGTTGCTGGACGAACGGCTCGGTTGACGCTGTTGATGGTGATCGTTTCCGTGGGCTTCTGGTTCTCATCCACGGCGACCTGAGCGATGGTGTCCACCACGTCCATTCCCTCGTACACCTGGCCCAGCACGGTATCGGTGTAGTCGAGGTAGGGCGCGCCACCGGCGGTCTGATAGGCCGAAACGACCTCAGCGCGGTAGCCTGCACTGTTCATCTGGTCGGTGAGTTCCTGGGTGATGGAATCCCCGCCGGGCAGAGTGGACATGATATAAAAAGACGCTGGCGCACTTGCCGGAGGAGTCCGCCGCCATGCAGAGGGCACCGGAATAATGGTGGAGCTTGTCGGTGGCCTCAGCCGGGTAGCGGCTGCCGTTCCAGATGGTGGTGCCCTTGCCGTCAGCACCCTGACCGGCTTCCACCACAAAGTCCTGCTCCACACGGGTCACGGTCAGGCCGTTATAGTAGCCCGCCTGCACCAGACCCACAAAGTTATCATAGGCCTGCGGGGCCTTATCCGGGAAGAGCACCGCCCGGAACACGCCCGCCGAGGTATCGAACACCGCAACGGTATCCCCCGCTGCCGGGTGGGTGAACTGCAGCTCGGCCGATTCCACCGCCGGGCGGGTGATGGTCTTTGTTCCGGCTCCGCTGCTGCCGCCGATGTTTTTCACAAGGCTGCAGCCGGACAGTGCAAAACTCACGGCCATCAGCAGCGCCGCCAGCCGGGCACGGGTCTTATTCATAAACAGATCCCTCCGTTCATATTCTGATAGCAGATCCCCGCACGCGGGAGGATACATAGAACTTCAGTATAGCATATTTCTGCCCGGGAAGCGAGAGGGGAAATGCGTGAAAATTTGTCGTGCATTTTCTGTGCGAAAAACATCTTGACGAGCAGGCAAAAAAACGCTACACTATAAGCACAGCAAGGGACGGCGGGAACGCAGCAGATCCCGGGCTGTGTGTGCGTAATTTTATTTGAGTACCATCCCTTTGATTGGGTTTGGATAGACAGGAGAACGTATCTTATGGCAGATGAGATCAAGAACCCCGGCACCGAAGAGGAATATCAGCCCGACCTGATGACTCTTCAGGATGAGGACGGCAACGAGGTCACGTTTGAAGTGATTGATGCACTGGACCATAAGGGCGTGCATTACCTTGCAGTTGTCGAATACGCAGAGGATGAAGAGGATGTCAACGAGGACGCACAGCTGGTCATCCTGAGCGTGGGCGAGGACGACGAAGGCGAATATCTGGACGTGGTAGAGGACGACGAGACTCTGCTGGAAGTCAGCAAGCTGTTTGAGCAGCGCCTGAGCGACCAGTTCGAGATCGAGTCCCCAGCACAGACAGATTCCCAGGCAAGACTTCCTGCCCGGCGCGATTTGTTGCGGTTTATATGATCCTACTAATCATTCAACGGGAGCCCGGAGTTCTCCGGCGGATTGCAGACCTCCCCGCCATGGGTCGACCATGGAGGCTCGATGAGGAAGCGTGAAACCGGCGACAGGGCACCCACCTGTCCGTAAGGGTAGGTTTGATTGCCGCAGACGACCGGGCGGGATCTTTTTATAGCATTGCATCCACCGCTGGCCTGCCACAAGGCCAGTGTGTGGATTTTTTTATAGGATGACCTCTCAGGTGCTGATGCCCCTGCTCCTCTGCCAAGCTTATGTTGCTGCGTGCCTCCTATTAAGAGAAGTGGCATTGCGCAGCAATGACGGAGAGGTTTTGGTGATGATGGAAAGGATGTGCATTGCGGTATGAAAAGCGAACATCTTGTGGGGACGAGCATCCCCCGTTCACCTACGATACCCCCACGGTGCCGGGCAACGATTTTTACAAGCTGTGTGAGGGCGGCCATCCGCTGTGCATGATCTTCCTGCCCGGGTTCGATCACCCCGTCAGCCGCGAGTACATCACCCGCTACCTGAAGACGCTGCCCCAGCTCAAGGGGGCACGGCTTGTCTGTGTGGTGCGTTCCTCGGCGCAGGCGGTGGCAAAGGCCACCCATGGCTCAGATTTCCCCTTTCCTGTCATCTGCGACGGCCCCGGCGTACTGTACGGCTACCTGGGCGTAGAGCAGACCCGCGGCCTGCTGAGTTGGAGCTTTGCGGCCCAGAAGATCTACAAAGCCGCCAGAGATGCCGGTTATCACTACGACACCAAAGCCCCTCAGCTGCTGCCGCTGACGCTGGTGGTGGGCCATCTGGGCAAGATCCTGTTCACCCACTCGGGCCGCAGCCAGACCGACCTGCCGAGGACTGCGCCGCCATCAGCGAGATCGTGCGGGCTGTAGAAAAGGCCACCGCCCCCACCGACGGCCCCGCAGACCCCCACTGCTCTGACGAGACCCTTTACCCTGCCCGATCTGGTGGGGTGGGATAACTGAATGATCCATAAAACGGCTGCTGCACATTTTCCGTGCAGCAGCCGTTTTTCATTCTTCCGTTTCCTCTGCAAACAGCCCCGGGATGCCGCAGACAGCGGCCACGCCCACCACCGTAAACACGATGCGCGACCAGATGGAGCTGCTGCCGCCCAGCAGCCAGCCCACAAGGTCGAACTGGAACAAGCCCACAAGCCCCCAGTTGATGCCGCCAATGATCATCAGGATCAGGCACACTTTATAAAAAAGGTCTGCACAAAAAGACCTCCTTTCCTTTGGGCAGTTTTCCCCATTGGAAAGGAGGTTATGCATATTACAGCATCCACTTCGGGCTGATGACCCGCGCGCCGCCCCGATCGGGCCGGGCCACATACACCTGCGGCCACTGCGCCCTGACAGCCTCGGCAGCGCTTCGGGCAGCTTCTTCGCTCTCAAAGATGCCAAACACAGCCGCGCCGCTGCCGGTCATCAGGGCAGTGACAGATTGGAATCGTTGGCGGCCACCGGGCTGCCCGGCAGGGTCAGGCTCAGGTTCTGGCTGCGGCGCAGCACCACCCGCTCGTACAGGGTGATGGCCTGCATCGTCATATCCAGGTTATGGTAGCCGTTGGGCAGCAGGCCCACCACATCCAGCCATCGTTCTTCCTCCTCACTGCTCTCCGCTGTTGATGCCGTTTTCTTTCAGGAACTCCCGGATGCGCTTGAGCGCCTCGGTCAGGTGCTCCACGCTGTAGGCATAGGAAACACGGCAATAGCCCTCGCCGGATGCGCCAAAGGCATCGCCGGGCACCAGCGCAACATGCTTCTGCTCCAGCAGCTTTGTGCAGAACTCCTGGCTGGTCATACCGGTGCTCTTGATGCAGGGGAAGGCGTAGAACGCGCCCCGCGGCTCAAAGCAGGTCAGGCCCATAGAGTTAAAGCCGTGCACCACCAGGCGGCGGCGCATGTTGTACTCGTCCCGCATCTTGTCGATCTCACCGTCGCACTCCCGCAGGGCGGTGATGGCCGCATACTGACTGGTGGTGGGGGCGCTCATAATGGCGCTCTGGTGGATCTTGGTCATAATTTTGATGATGGGAGCCGGGCCGCAGGCATAGCCCAAGCGCCAGCCGGTCATGGCATAACTCTTGGAAAAACCATTCACCACAATGGTCCGCTCGGCCATGCCGGGCAGGGTGGCAATGGAGACATGGGGCCGCAGGCCGTAGTTCAGCTCGGCGTAGATCTCATCCGAAAGCACCATGACGTTGGTATCCCGCAGGACCTCCGCAATGGCTTCCAGATCCTCCCGCTCCATCACCGCACCGGTGGGATTGTTGGGGAACGGCATAATAAGGAGCTTGGTCTTGGGGGTAATGGCGGCTTTCAGGGCCTCGGGCCTGAGGCGGAACTCATCCTCCTGGCGGCAGGGCACATGCACCGGCACACCGCCGGACAGGGTGGTGATGGGCTCATAGCAGACAAAGCAGGGCTCCGGGATGATCACCTCATCCCCGGGCTGCACAATGGCGCGGATGCACATATCAATGGCTTCGCTGCCGCCCACGGTCACCAGCACCTCCCGCAGGGGGTCGTAGTGCAGGTGCATCCGGCGCTCCAGATATCTGCAGATCTCCGCCCGCAGTTCTTTCAGGCCTGCGTTGGCGGTGTAGCGGGTGCGGCCATGCTCCAGGCTCTCGATGCCTGCTTCCCGCACAGCCCACGGTGTTTTGAAATCCGGCTCGCCCACGCCCAGACTGATGCACTCGGGCATATCAGCGGCCAGATCGAAGAATTTGCGGATGCCGGAGGGGCGCATCTCCCGTGCGGCAGGCGCGATCAGTTTATCGTAATCCATCACAGAACCGTGCACTCTCTTTCATCGATCTCTTCGTCCTGATACAGGCGGCCCTCTTTTTTATAGGTGCGCAGGACAAAATGGGTGGCAGTGGACAGCACATCGTCCAGCGGGCTCAGGCGCTTTGCCACGAACAGGGCGATCTCCTGGAAGGTCTGGCCCTTGATGACCAGCTGCAGGTCATAGCCGCCGCTCATCAGCAGCACGCTCTCCACCTCGTCAAAGGCGGCAATGGTGGCTGCGATCTCATCAAAGCCGCGGCTCTTCTTGGGGCTGACGTTCAGCTCGATGACTGCTTCCACCCGGTTGACCCCGGCCTTTTCCCAGTCCACAAGGGTCTTGTAGCCCTTGATGATGCCCTGCGCCCGGGCCAGGTCGATCATAGCCGCCACCTCGGCGGGGGATTTGTTCAGCATGGTGGCAATGTCCTCGACGGGCAGCCGCGCGTTGTCTTCCAGAATCTTCAAAAGCTGTTCCATGGTCGTTTCTCCTTTATTTTGCGCGGGTGGGCGTACCCACCCCGCTGTTATTTTTCAGTATAGCACAAGAATCGCCGCTTTGCATCTTGTTTTTTTACATCAAAGCAGTATAGAATGTCTTTTCCGCCTGAAAACTGCTCTTTTTTTCCAAAAAGAGTGTTCAAAAATCGGCAAATCTGCGGCGCTTGCAAAACTCCACGCAACGCCAGAGGCCCCACTAGCGCCTGAGGGGTTTTTTTTACCAGAAACAATGGGGGGAAGGAATATGAAAGCTTTTATCACTGTCATCGGCCGCGACACCGTGGGCGTTGTTGCCAAAGTGGCCGCCCTTTGCTGCGAGCTGAACATCAACATTGAGGATGTGACCCAGAGCGTTCTGCAGGGCATGTTTGCCATGATCATGCTGGTGGACATCTCCAAGTGCAGCGTCAGCCATGAGGAGCTGCACACCCGCACCGATGCTCTGGCCAAGGAGATGGGGATGCAGATCAATGTGACCCGTCAGGAAGTTTTTGACGCGATGCATACCATCTAACAGACAAGACCTCTCAGACGCTTTGCGCCAGCTCCCTTTAATAGAGGTGGCATTGCGAAGCAAGGACGGAGAGGTTCAGAAAGGATACTCTTATGAGCATGATGAATACCGGCGACATCCTCGAGACCATCGAGATGTTCACGCAGGACAATCTGGACGTGCGCACGGTCACCATGGGCATCAGCCTGCTGGACTGCATTGATCCGGACCCGAAGAAGGCCTGCGAAAAGATCTACAATAAGATCACCACCAAGGCAGCCGATCTGGTACCCGCCGTGGAGCATATCAGCGCCGAGTACGGCATTCCCATCATCAACAAGCGGATCAGCGTCACCCCCATTGCCATGCTGCTGGGTGCCTGCCCCGATGCAGACCCCGTGGACTTTGCCAAGGCACTGGATGCCGCAGGCAAGAAGGTGGGCGTGAACTTTGTGGGCGGCTACACCGCCCTTGTACACAAGGGTTTCTCGGCCGGTGACCGCCGCCTGATCGAGTCCATCCCCCGCGCACTGGCCGAGACCGACATCGTGTGCAGCTCGGTGAATATCGGTGCCACCAAGGCAGGCCTGAACATGGATGCCATCAAGCTGATGGGCGAGGCCGTAAAGAAAGCCAGCGAGCTGACCGCCGACCGTCAGTGCATCGGCGCTGCCAAGCTGGTGGTGTTCTGCAACGCACCGGAGGACAATCCCTTCATGGCTGGCGCATTTCATGGCCCCGGCGAGCCCGACTGTGAGATCCATGTCGGCGTTTCCGGCCCCGGCGCTGTGCGCGCCGCGCTGGCAAAGCTGCCCAAGGATGCTCCCATCGACGAGGTGGCGGAGCTGGTGAAGCGCACGGCCTTCAAGATCACGCGGCTGGGCCAGCTGGTGGCCAATCTGGCCTCCAAGGCTCTGGGCGTGCCCGCAGGGCATCATCGACCTTTCGCTGGCCCCCACCCCCCTGCTGTGGGCGACAGCGTGGCCAACATTCTGGAAGAGATGGGCCTTGAGACCTGCGGCTGCTGCGGCACCACCGCCTGCCTGGCCTTGCTGAACGATGCCGTGAAGAAGGGCGGCGTGATGGCCTCGAACCATGTGGGCGGCCTGTCCGGCGCGTTTATCCCCGTGAGCGAGGACGACGGCATGATCAAGGCGGCCACCTGCGGCAGCCTGAGCATTGAAAAGCTGGAAGCCATGACAGCTGTCTGCTCGGTGTGCATCGATATGGTCATCATCCCCGGCGACACTACCCCCCGCTGTCATCAGCGCCCTGATCGCCGACGAAGCCGCCATTGGCATGGTGAACAGCAAGACCACCGCTGTCCGCGTCATTCCCGCCATCGGCCGCAAGGCAGGCGAGATCCTGGATTTCGGCGGTCTGCTGGGCTATGGCCCCATCATGCCGGTGAATCAGCGTGACCCCTCGGTGTTCATCAACCGCGGCGGTCGCCTGCCGGCTCCCATGCAGTCGCTGAAGAACTAAAAGGAACAACCCTCTCAGTCAATGCTTCGCATTGCCCGTGCTTTCCCTTGCGCTGCTTCTGAGCACCCTGCCTGCTGCCCTGCGCTGGGGGCAGGCACAGCTGGACACCGGGGCCCCTC
>VOFC01005551.1_pt1 | contig 10080 bp, 20 predicted proteins | sample 5384161 | NCBI WGS metagenome assembly VOFC01 (sample SAMN12384722, study PRJNA508395) | human gut metagenome | isolation source: healthy gut B | host: Homo sapiens | reverse complement strand
AATGACCTCGTACTGAATCCGATCACTGCTCACACCGAGCTGCAGGGATGCCTGTGTGATTGTATCTTCCATCCACAGCTGCAGTCACTGTAATCATTTCCATAACAGAACCCCTTATTATTTTCGCTTGTCATGTGCCTCCCCCATTGTACTTCTGGACCATTGCTGCCTGGAAGCGAGATCTCCCGGTTTCGCGTTGGTGTTGTAGTACTTGCTGGACTCCTCGATCTGTTTCATGATCTTTTCCTTCTTAACTTCTCAGCAACTTTTTCCTTCTCCCTCCTCAGCCTTGATAGCCTTTTAAGCGATGCGGTAGCGTTCTGAGTTACCTTAGGGCGGAAGTCCCCTGTTTTGCACGTTTCTTTATTTACCTTTTCCAGGTTCTTTGCGATCATATCGTCGATGTTTACCTTATCCATGTAATGCGTTAACGATGAGCTGCTGGATAATTGTAACAACGCTGGTCGCGATCCAGTAGATACCAAGACCTGCCGGCATCATCGTGATACAGATGAACGCGGAGAATAACGGCATTGTCGTTAAGTCATAGTCTTCATGGACTGGGCCATCGGATTCTCTGCATCTGCGGATGTGGACGGCTGATTTTCGCTCATGAGCTTTGTGCTGAACCACTGGGACACTGCCGCAAGAACCGGATGATCCATGCGAAGGGATCTTACCCAGCCCGGCGCCTCTGCTATATTTAAAACCGAGGAACGTGTTCTATTCTCTCTCGACAACAGCAGCATTCTGGCCGATCACATCAGAGATTGCCGGGTGCCTTGTGCCTCCCCACTGGGATGTGAGAATTTATAGAGCATGTTCACAAGACGGTTTGGCATTTGTGAAATCAAATTGTCTTTTTCCGCCGCAGGCGGTTGCGATATTTGTGATTTCCGTAACTTCTGAGCGTAGTCAGCCTGTCCCATCAACGGAGTGACAACGTTGTCGAAATAAACGCGGACAGACGGAACGTATGCCGGAATATTGTAGATGACACGGTACAGTGCAAGAAGGATCGGCATCTGATCAGCAGGGAAAGGCATCCGCTCTGTCATGCTTGTGCCGTACCTCGTAAACAGCTCGAATTCCATACCTCCTGACGCTGCATGGACTCCTGATCCGACTTTCCTTTATACTTCTTTCTGGATCGCCTGGATCTCCGGATTCATGACAGACATGAGTTTTGTGGTTTTCTGCTGTTTGATGGTCAGCGGCATCATCAGTGTTTTCATTACGATCGTAAACAGAATGATGCACAGACCTACATTAAACACGCCGAAGCTGCTTGTAAATCTGAAGAGGATGTCCATGACATAGCTATGACAGTCGCGATCGGTCCCAGAATGGAACCAGCCTTCGTCAAAACCATATCTTACCTCCTGGGGTTTTATGGACTGGATCATAACCGCCTTCTGCAACGGGTGACATCGCAGAATCCGCCTGCAAGCAAGATAAGTACCTTTTTATAGCGCCGTATTTTTGATCGCTTCCATGGCGTACTGGGAGCAGGTCGGCGTATAAATACAGTGAGGGGCCGATACAGGGAGAGATAAACTTCCTGTAAATCTTGATCAGACCAATCAGTACCCATTTCATAAACCACTCACTTCGATTCTTTTAAAATGTTATGAAGCCCGCATAAGTGCAGAAATGCACTCCTCAATCTTGTCGAAATTTTTGTCTTTTGCCGCGACCCGCGCGACAACGATGATGTTCTTTGCCGTTGCTTCTAATATGTCCTTATTTAACCGGAAACTTTCACGGACAAGTCTCAGCGAACCGATGTCTCACGACGCTGTTTCAACCTTTTTGCTTGGCGGAAATGCCGATCCTCGTGTCCTCCCTGTCCCGAATCCATCACGTACATGACCAGATATTTGTTTGCGTAGGACTTTCCACCGCGGTAAACCGTCTGGAAGTCCTGATTTTTCTTTAACGAATTGAACCTTTTCATATTCAATACCTCTCTGAATAACAAAAGAGTATCCAAAAAAGTTTTCCTAAACTTCCGGATACTCTCTGGTTCATTAAGCAGATAAAGCCCTTACCTTTTTCTGGCAGCTAAAAACTTTTCTGCCACCTGCTGTTGCCATTCTCGCTCTGAAACCATGAACTCTTTTTTCTCTGAGTGTTCTTCGGCTGAAATGTCATCTTCATAAACCCGGCACCTCCTCTTACTATAAATTCAAGTACCTTCTTCATGTACATATAAACTAAGACATATTGAAGCATCGTATCGATTATATAAAAAATTGCCGTCCTTCGTCAAGACCAAATTTCAAAAATCCTTAAATCATGGGGATTTCCGACTCATATCTTTGTAATTTTTTTCGCCTGTTATCCATTTCCGGCTTTCCGGAGAGTCCTCATACAAACGCCCGTCTTTCTCTCCCGTCATCCAAAAAGGGGGACAGCTTTTTCGCCATCCCCCATAAAATGTATGTTTCGATTTTATGTCACTATATTTAGTATCTCTTCATTATTATATAGAAGCTGCAGCTCTCATTTGCTGCGATGCACACTCTTTCCGGCTCACGATCAGCCGTTGTTTTTCATGATCTTAAACAGGACCTTCGTGATCGCTGTTGTAAGAATACCGGCAACGATCGCCTCCGGAACTCCAAATCCGAGGATGATCCCGAGGATCACATCGTAGATGTGCTCGACTGCTTTGTTGGACGCTGCGGCATAGCTCTGTCCGAAGAAGATGTAGATTCCATTCATGACAAGCAGTGTGTTTTGTCATACCTCCTGCAATACCAGCCACCCAGAGGGCAACGGTCTGGCTGCCTTTGATCCCGTGAGCGACCTTCATGATCAGCTTATATACATAATAAGCAACGATGCCGATGCATACACGCGGCACGATCGCGATCACGGCGCTCCACATGTTTCCGCTGTATCCGCCGATCGTAACGAACGGGCTGAATACGAAGGAGGTCACACCAGGTAATGGTCGCTTTTACGAGGCTGGTCACACCAAATACCAGTCCCAAGTAAGCGCCGTACTTCGGTCCAAGGATGATCGCTCCGATGATGACCGGGACGTGGATGATCGTTGCGTTCATAAAGCCTAACGGAATATAACCGAGAAACGGTACGACCGACATGGCAATGATGATCGCAGTAAAAATCCCGGCGAGGGACATGTCCAGAACTTTCTTTTCAATTTTCATTTTTCAATTCCTCCTGCTACTGTTCTCTTGCGAGATACAATGCAATATAGTCACGACTTGCATTATACCGTGTCAGCGTGCCAGAGTCAAACTGTTTTCCTGCATTTTTTTCAATTTTTCCATTTTACAGATTTCTTCTCCCGGTATTCCGTGCCCTGCATTTTTTCTTCCTATACACAAAAAGAAATTTTTTTCTCAGCATCTCTCCTGCTGCCCGCCTGATTTCAGCCTCTCTGCCCGACCTGTCCATCCTTCGCGGACACAACCTGTTGTATTTTTTCGTGTCCGTTCCTGGCGTACATCTTGTTATGTGGGTATTCACATGTTTTCCACCCGCAATTATCAACTTATCCCCAAATCGTGGATAAGTTGTGGATAACTTATTGGAAAAGTTGTGGATTTTCACATTTGACATTGAAAATTATCCTCTTTTTACGTTAGAATAAGATTAGATTGGGTTTATGTGCTTTTGTGGACAGGTCCCCACCTTTTCCACAGCTATGCACATCGTTATACACATGTTTAGGAGTATGAATATGCTGGAAGAAATCAAAGAGAAATGGGATGAGATCCTCTTAAATATAAAGGAAGAACACGATATTTCAGAGGTGTCCTACCGCACATGGCTGCTGCCGCTGATCCCGGATTCTGTGGATAAAGATATCCTCACGATCCTGGTGCCGGATTCTGCCTTCATCAGCTATGTGAAAAAGAAATATGAATTCCTGTTGAAAATTACGATCGAAGAAATTACAGGATTTCAGTGCGAACTCGATTTCAAGTTAAAATCTGACGTGAAGGAACCGGAAAAAGAGAACCGTCTGATCAATGTAACCAATAATACGGTCAGTCAGCTTGCTCTTCAGAACGCCAACTTAAACCCGCGCTACACCTTCGATACTTTCGTAGTCGGAAAAAACAACAATCTTGCCCATGCAGCATCCGTTGCCGTTGCCGAATCTCCCGGCGAGATCTACAACCCGTTATTTATTTATGGAGGTGTGGGACTCGGAAAAACGCACCTGATGCATTCCGTTGCCCATTTTATCCTGAAAAATAACCCGAGCGCAAAGATTCTTTACGTAACATCTGAGAAATTTACAAACGAGCTGATTGATGCGATCCGAAACAAAAACAACATTTCCACCACGGAATTCCGTGAAAAATACCGAAACAATGACGTGCTTCTAATCGATGATATCCAGTTTATTATCGGAAAGGAAAGTACACAGGAGGAATTTTTCCATACGTTTAATGCCCTTTACGAGGCAAAAAAAGCAGATCATTATTTCCTCCGACCGTCCTCCGAGAGCAATTGAAACTCTGGAAGACCGTCTCCGTTCCCGTTTTGAATGGGGTACTCACCGTCGATATCCAGTCACCGGATTATGAGACCCGAATGGCAATCCTGCGCAAAAAAGAAGAACTGGAAGGATACAACATTGACAACGAGATCATCAAATATATCGCTACCAATGTAAAATCCAACATCCGTGAACTGGAAGGTGCGCTCACAAAGATCGTCGCTTCCAGCAAATTAAATAATAAGGAAATCAATCTCGAACTTGCCGAGGAAGCATTGAAAGATCTGATCTCTCCGAATGCAGCCCGTGAAGTGACGCCGCAGCTCATTATTAATGTAGTTTCTGAGCATTTCGGCATCACTCCTCTCGAGATCTGATCGGCCAGAAACGAAGCAAAGAGCTCGTATTTCCTCGCCAGATCGTCATGTATCTCTGCGGTGATATGACAAGTGAGTCCCTCAGAACATCGGAAAAGCTCTCGGCGGTCGTGATCACACGACGATCATTCACGGAACAAAAAAGATTGCCAGTGAATTAAAGACTGACGAGAATTTGAAGAATACCATCGATATTTTAAAGAAAAAGATCAACCCGCAAACTGTAATTTTGAATGCGCCAAAACAGTTTGTGGATTTTTTCGTGGAAATCCCGTTGAAAATTTGTGGATAAAATCGGATAATTTTTCCGTATTTTTTGCCTGTGGAAAACTCTTCCAGGTTGTCCTTCCGGATTTTTTTAGTTACCCACAATGGTTTTCACAGCGGTTTTTTCAGTGTTTCACAGGGCTTTTTTCCCCTTATTAACAAATTAACACCCCCTACTACTGTTAAGACGAATATCTTTTATATATTTCTTTATCTGATGAACGTTTCTTAAGAAAGGAAGTTATCAACAACCATGAAACTGACATTCCAGAAAAACCGCGCTCTTAAACGGTATCAATATTGTTCTCAAGGCAGTTCCATCAAAAACTACGATGCCTATTTTAGAGTGCATTCTGATCGACGCTTCTACTGATGAGATCAAGCTGACTGCCAACGATATGGAGCTCGGCATTGAGACAAAAGTTGAAGGTGATATCCTTGAAAAAGGTAAAATTGCACTGGATGCAAAGCTTTTTTCTGAAATTGCAAGAAAAATTATCTGATTCAGATTCCCTTGTAACGATCGAATCTGACGAAAAATTCAATACTGTGATCACCTGTGAGAACTCTGTATTCAAAATTCAGGGCAAAGATGGCGAGGAATTTTCCTATCTTCCATATATTGAGAGAAATAAAAGCATCACACTCTCCCAGTTTTCTTTAAAAGAAGTGATCCGCCAGACGATCTTTTCTATTTCAGCGAATGACAGCAATAAGATGATGACAGGTGAACTGTTTGAGATAAACGGTGATACACTCCGAGTTGTTTCTCTCGACGGACATCGTATGGCAATTCGCAAGATTGTATTAAAAGATCAGTATGAAAAGCACAAAAGTCATTGTTCCGGGAAAAACTTTAGAATGAAATCAGTAAAATTCTCACCGGAGACAACGAAAAAGAGGTCCAGATCTTCTTCGAGCGAACCATATCCTCTTCGAATTTGACGATACGATCGTAGTTTCCCGCCTGATCGAGGGCGAATATTTCAAAGTAGATCAGATGCTTTCCAGCGATTATGCCACAAAAGTGTCTCTGAATAAGAAAGATTTTCTGGACAGCATCGAGAGAGCGATTATTTTGATCCGTGAAAATGACAAAAACCGATCATTTTGAACATCGAAGACTCAAAAATGAGTCTGAAATTAAACTCCAGCTTTGGTACCATGAACGCTGAGATCCTGATCCACAAAACAGGACAGGATCTGATGATCGGATTCAACCCGAAATTCTTAAGTGATGCGCTGCGGATCATTGATGATGAGGAAGTAACTCTCTATATGATGAACGCAAAATCTCCGTGTTTTCATCAAAGATGAGGAAGAAAATTATATTTATCTGATCCTTCCGGTAAACTTTAACGCGGCTGCGATTTAAAATACAGATGAAATTTCCCCGAAGTTCCGGAAAATCCGGAGTTTCGGGTCGATTTTTTCATATATCTGGAATAAAAAGGAGAAAAATGGAAACGATTCATTTAAAAGACGAATTTATCAAGTTAGGCCAGGCATTAAAGCTTGCCGGTTTAGTCGGTTCCGGAGTGGATGCGAAATTTGTGATCCAGGACGGACTTGTAAAAGTAAATGGGGAAGTTGAGACCCAGCGCGGCAAAAAACTTTACCCAGGAGACACAGTTTCCTATAACGGAAAGACATTTAAGGTAGAAAATTAGAGATTTTTTATGTTTATAGAATCCATCGAGCTGTCAGATTACAGAAATTACAGTCATTTACATATCGATTTTCATAAAGGTACGAATGTTCTTTATGGAGATAATGCCCAGGGAAAGACGAATATCCTGGAGGCAGTCTATGTGTGCAGCACACCAAAAAATCGCATCGTGGAAGCAAGGATAAAGAGATAATCCGGTTCGGCGCGGATGAAGCACATATCAAAATGATGGTCCGCCGGGATGAAATTCCTATCGGATCGACATGCATCTGAAAAAAATAAGGCAAAGGGGTCGCTGTCAACGGAGTTCCGATCAAAAAAGCAAGCGAACTTTTCGGAATCGTCAACGTGATCTTCTTTTCACCGGAAGATCTAAATATTATCAAGAATGGTCCCGCCGAGCGGAGACGCTTTGTTGATCTGGAGCTTTGCCAGCTGAATAAGCTCTATGTCTACAATCTGGTACAGTATAACAAAACGGTTATACAACGAAACAAACTATTAAAGGACATAGACTACAACACGTCCTTAAAAGAGACACTCCCCATGTGGGATGAGCAGCTCTTAAAGTACGGCACAGAACTTATAATTATGCGTTCTGAGTTTATAAAAGAGCTGAATCCCCTGATTGCGGAGATCCACGCGGGGCTCTCGGGCGGAAAGGAAACACTTCTATCGCCTACGAGCCGAATGTGACGGCGGAAAATTTCAGGGACCAGCTTGCTGCAAATCAGTTTCAGGAGATAAGGCAGCGTCAGACTCTGACAGGTCCGCACCGCGATGACCTGAATTTCATCATAAACGGAGCGGATATCAGACGGTTCGGATCACAAGGACAGCAGAGAACGGCAGCGCTTTCTCTGTAAAACTTGCGGAGATCGAGCTGGTGAAAAAAGATCGTAAAGGATTATCCTGTACTTCTTCTTGATGATGTCCTTTCTGAACTTGACAGCAAGAGACAGGAACATTTACTTTCAGAAATTACCCACATTCAGACCTTGATCACATGTACGGGACTGGATGAGTTTGTAAACAGCAAATTCCGGATGGACAAGATTTTTAAGATTGTTGAAGGAACGGTAGAGAGCGAAGACTAAAGGAGGAACTTCATGAGCGCAGAATATAATGCAGATCAAATCCAGATTCTGGAAGGACTTGAGGCTGTAAGAAAAAAGACCGGGAATGTACATTGGAAGTACGTCTTCGAGGGGACTTCACCATCTGGTATATGAGATCGTAGACAATGCGGTGGACGAGGCTCTTGCAGGATACTGCGATTCCATTGATGTGCAGATCAACGCGGATAATTCGATCACGGTCATTGATAATGGACGTGGAATCCCGGTTGGAATCCAGAAAAAGCAGGACTGCCTGCCGTAGAAGTCGTATTTACGGTTCTGCATGCCGGCGGTAAGTTTGGCGGTGGGGGTACAAGGTATCCGGTGGTCTGCACGGTGTAGGTGCATCCGTTGTAAACGCGCTGTCGGAGTGGCTGGAGGTCGAAGTCTACCACGGAGGAAAGGTCTACAAGCAGCGCTATGAGCGCGGAAAACCATGTATCCGTTAAAGATCGTTGGCGACTGTCCGGCTGACAAACACGGTACCCAAGGTTTCCTTCCTCCCGGACAAGGAGATCTTTTGAGGAGACGGTCTATGACTTACGACACCTTAAAGATCCGTTCCGCGCGAGACGGCATTCCTGGACAAAGAACTTAAAGATCATTTTTTTACGGGATGACCGCGAGGACAAGAAGGAAAAGGTATTCCACTATGAAGGCGGGATCAAGGAATTTGTGACCCTATTTAAACCGCAGCAGGAAGCCCGCTGTATGACCGGGTCATCATCGCGAGGGCAAGAAGGACAACGTGCTGGTTGAGGTTGCCATGCAGCACAATGATTCCTACACGGAGAATATCTACAGCTTTGTAAACAACATCAATACACCGGAAGGCGGAACGCACCTCACCGGTTTCAAAATGCCTTAACAAAGACATTCAATGATCGGAAGAAAGAATAAGCTCTTAAGGACAATGAGCCGGCTCTTACCGGCGAGGATTTCCGGGAGGGCTTAACAGCCATCATCAGCGTAAAGATCCCGGAACCACAGTTTGAAGGCCAGACAAAGCAGAAGCTGGGCAATAGTGAGGCCAGAGGCGCCGGACAGCGTGGTATCGAACAGCTCACCTATTTCCTTGAGCAGAATCCCAGTGTGGCTAAAACCATCATTGAGAAATCGGTTTGCCCAGCGTGCGCAGCGGCGAGAAAAAGCGAGAGATTTAACGAGAAGAAAGACCGTTCTTGACGTTGTTTATCACTTCCGGGAAAACTTGCAGACTGCTCCAGCAAACACCCGGAGGAATGCGAGATCTACATCGTTGAGGGAGATTCCGCCGGCGGTTCCGCGAAGGACGCGAGAAATAAGAGCACCCAGGCGATCCCAAGCGCCCGCGGAAAGATCTTAAACGTGGAAAAGGCGAGACTTGACCGTATTTACGGAAACGCGGAGATCAAATCCATGATAACGGCGTTCGGTACCGAATTCATGAGGATTTCGATATCTCGAAGCCCGCTACCACAAAGATCATCATCATGACTGATGCCGATGATGGACGGTGCCCATCAGCACCCCCGCTTTTAACCTTTATCTACCGGTTCATGCCGGAGCTCATCAAGCAGGGACTATGTTTATCTGGCCCAGCCGCCGCTTTATAAGATCGAAAAGAATAAGGTGTGGTACGCGTACAGTGATGAGGAGTTAAACAATATCTTAAAAGAGATCGACGTGTTGACTGAAGAAGAAAGTGTTCCAAATGTAGCACCAACAATACAAAAATTCTAAACTCCTCTTTCATAATGATTGGAAATATTACATGTCATCGCATTATATGGCACAAGAGCGCTGTCAGAAAACGGAATTACAAATATTGTAAGTAATAAATACATAAAAATATACTGAACAAGCTCTGTCATACCCGGTACGCAAACGAGCAGTAACCCGCTGATTGCATACGGAATACATGTTCTGATTACCCTTACTCTTGCCTTTCCGTATTTTGAATGTGTCCTGTCTACAATCATTCCCATATAATATCTGTTACACCATCAAATAATCTTGAAACCATCAGGATTGTACCAATAATTCCGGCATTCAGCATCATTACATCCGTATAAAAAACATCAAAAATGTTGCAACAATTGTATTAATTAATGCCAATTCTATATTTCCCATTTGCCTGCCACTCTTTCAGCCACACCGAGTGGTATGGCTCCATTGATTTTGTAA
>VOFC01007186.1_pt1 | contig 10081 bp, 18 predicted proteins | sample 5384161 | NCBI WGS metagenome assembly VOFC01 (sample SAMN12384722, study PRJNA508395) | human gut metagenome | isolation source: healthy gut B | host: Homo sapiens | reverse complement strand
CTCATTGTACTTCGTTTCAGTTACATTGCTGAGAACCTTGCTTGCGAAACTGAAGAAGAACTAACAACAGAAAATAAATTTAATGACGACTGTTTTTCTTAGAACCAACTTCTTAAGTTAGATATCAACAAATTACAGGAGGACTTCCCTGCATTTATGAATTGATAATTTAAAGCTTTTCAGAAGCCAATGTTTAGCAAACAGATAAATTCAGAGGTAAAAACATATTGTATTAAATAGAATATTCGTGGTATTATTAATAGCGACAACATGAATTGTAAAAAACGAATCATACAAACGAAGGCCTATAGAAACGTTTAAAAAGCAACTACATAGAGTACTTGGGTCGGTCAGAGTATTCTCACCACGAGAAATGTTAAAATCGCTCCCATCAAAAACTAAAATAACATTAAATTCCCGTCCTGTATTTGGGTTACAAGCTGGTTGGGCACAAAGCGGTTTATTTGAAAAATTTACTCGCGTTTGTGCAGATTATCTCGGCTGGATTTAGTGGTTCAACTAGTTGAAATTAGTTCCGAGCTAGTTCGAATTGGTTCAAACTGATTTCAGGAATCTTAGTACTGAAAATATTAACGAATTCAGAGCTGACTTGCAGAACAGTTTGGGCTTCCATTACTAAAATCGAAAACAGGCTATTCTGCATTTACCCAGTATTTGTCGACAAACGCACAAGTATTATTCGTATGTTAAAACAAAGAACATACCCGGCCTTGAATATTTCTTGCCCAATTCTTGCTTCGCCTCACTTTTCAGCAGAGCTTGCCAGTTCACTAATAGCAAAGCAGGGTGTGTCACAATTATTGATTTGGCTTGGCTGATACACCTGCACTATCAGAGTAAATGGGATTCCCTCCTTGAGAGAAAGGAATCCATCAATCGCTTTTTATGCTATGCCGCGATTTGCTTTCTGCAAATGCCCGTAAAATCCCAAACCAATTGAATTCCTAATCGGCAGAGCAGAGAAAAATATATCGTAATTTGCATAAGTGCAAATGCCGCTAGTGAATATGCTCAAAGAACTCCCAACGTTTCAAACAGCCAAGGCATTGGCTTTTTATAAATCAATACGGTTGTAGCGTCGTTTACACCTGCATGTCGTAACACACCTGCTTTGGTGCAGTAAAACATCCGAATTGCTGTACAACCTCATCGCCTCGCTGAAGGCCTGCCAATGGGGCCCCCACTTAACTTTAACTTTGCTGGCTGGGTTCAAAATAATAGGATTCATGGCCTCAATCAGTGGCTGTACTTACGCCTATACATACATGGTGCAAATCAGTTATTACAGCATCGACATTCTCTAACTGCTTTTTCTGCATCGAAAGCAACGAAAGTAAATTTAGTTGCACGAGGGCATTGTATGGGTTTGATGTGAACAATCGTGTGGCTTCTTAGATACCAGAACTCTTTACTGTAGCCATTTTCGATTTTTTCGCAGCATTGTTGTCATTATTCTACATAGTGTGTGATATTAAATGGGATAATTGCTATTCCTTTGAAGTTTATCAGATAGTTCTGTATTAAACGGAGATACTTGTGTGGTTGAAAGAGCTGAACTGAGGGCGGTATATATTCAAATAAAGATTTCATTGTGTATTTGTCTTTAAGATTCATATTACTTACTTCTGTTTTCCTGTCGAGTCGTCATTGTAGTCGATTTCTCAATTGTAAAGTCGTGATTAAACATATTTAGCGTCGATGGATTAATCGAGCCATCTTCACTTACTGATTGAAATTTATTGCTTTCGCTGTTCAGTTCTTCCCAAAGAATGTCTTTCATCTTGCAGGCCATAACTGTCATAGCAGCTGAAATGTAAACTACCGGCAGTTCGTTTGGGCAAATCAGCACGCAGCTTTCAATTAATTCTTCATCGAGCAATCGCTTTAGTCACAGCCAATACGCGATGTTTATCGAGTAACCGAGTTGAACTTGTTTCAGTTTGTTCAGCAAATTCATATTCACGACCGATGTTGTCGAGTAATATGAACTTGCGAAAGCAATAGAGGAAGTTTCATCAATATGACGCAAAATGCTTAGGTAATGCTGACCTTCGCTGGCACCTTCAATGATGCAAGGTCAGCGGCCATTACAGAGCCGTTAACGGTGCCCGATATTCCAGTTACGCGCCCCTAAACTGGGTTCATGGTTTAGCCAGGATGGATTCGCAATTTTGGGTCTTGCCGACGACAAAGTAGAGTTGACTTTCCGGCGTTAGAGATCCTGAGACCGACGTCTGCCAGGCTTTGCTCCAGAATAATAACCATCATTTCCTGCGCCGGGGTTCTGCCGGGTTGTGCATAACGTGGAGCTGATTGAGCAGTGCCGTTGTCCGCCTCGACCACTGCTGAGCGACACGCCTTGTCCGTCTTGGTGACTTATCCCACCAGTAACCTTACCTGTTTCCTGCATCATGACGATATGGGAGGTGATGCATCGTATAACATCTTACCATCTGAGCCATGTGAACAGCATTTTTGGTTATTACCTCCGTTACCTGCAAAGACGTGACGTTCGTAACGCAAGTGAAGAAGTGTCAGTATTATGGGTTGCCTCGAAGGTAAACATTGCCACCTCGACCGCCATCTCCCACCATCCGACCACCATTAGTTGATATTTAGCTCTATGTAAGTACATAGAACCTTGCCACCTTTTACACTTCTCTAATCAAAATTTGATTCAGTCATAATGGGGAAAATGTTTAATTCATAATCCGTATCTGCCAAACATACATAAAAATAGTGGGATTTAATAAAAACGAAAGAGCTGCGATGGTGAAAAGTCACCACCATCGCAGCTGTTTGGTCTATGGGTTTGGCGTGCGCCAGAGGTTTATCAATTGCTGCGCACAGAGAGCAGGCATTATTTCTTCAAGGGGACCATAGCCCTTAACGGCATTGCGAAGTTCTTTGTCATACCACTCAATGAGCGGGGCTGTTTGAATTGTAAACGTCGAGACGCTTTTTTAATGGTTTCTGCATTGTCGTCGGCACGACCGGTCACTTGATTAAACGCTCCATCAACATTTCTTCAGAACGTCCAACTCCAACATGGCTGCTACTTCTGAAACCGCGTTCTCCGCCAACATCTGCTTTAAAGCTTCTGCTTGAGGAATTGTGCGGAAGCCATCGAAGATAACACCTTCGCAGGGGGCAAAAAGCATCGTAGGTAGTAAGCGAGGATATCGATCATCAGTTCGTCGGGAATCAACTGACCCTTTATCGGCCAAAACTTTTGGGCAGTGTTGCGAGTTCCGTACCATTTTTGATTTCTGCACGCAAAACATCACCAGTTGAGATGTGCTTGAAACCATACTTCTGTACGAGTAAGTCACTTTGAGTTCCTTTACCTGAACCCGAGCAACTGAATATTACGATATTCTTCATTTTTAATATATTGTTTAGTTTAAATGTGGTTCTTTATTTTTTGAATCTACTCAACTACAGTGTAAATACTGCGCAAGTTACGGCCTTCACCATCGTAGTCCAAACCGTAACCGACAATGAAATCATTGGGAATATCAAAACAGCAGTAAGGGAATATCAAGATCTACCTGCAAAGTTACCGGGCTTTACCAGTAAAGCAGCAATGCGAATGTCCTTGGCTGTTTTTCCTCAAGTGTGGCCAACAGATTCTTCATAGTCAAACCAGAGTCTATAATATCTTCAACTATGACAACCTGTACGTCCCTTGATTTCTTCTTTTTAAACCTATTAGTTGCTTAACCTTTCCTGTTGAAGAAGTTCCTTCATACGATGCCATTCTGACAAATGAAATTTCGCAAGGCATTTCCATACAACGCATCAGGTCTGCGGCAAAAACGAATGAACCATTCAGAACCGCCAAAAAAAAAAGAGGATTCTCATTTTTCAAGTCGTTATTGATTTGCGCTGCCACTTCGGCTACGCGCTGCAAAATCTTTTGCTTCGGGTATGGAGACCGTAAATTCGCGGTCGCGAACTTTAATTTATCCATAAAGAATAAGGGTTGTAATAGGGTAATGTTGTGATTTTGCACGCAAAATACGAAATTCCATGAAATCACACTCATAGAAATTTCATCAATTTAGTAACCTTGCACGTAAATAGAACATATAAAATGATTTATCCCGAAAATTTTGAACGAAAAATAGGTTTTTCAGACATACGTACACTCCTCAAGGGGCGGTGTATTTCTTCTCTCGGAACAGAGTGGATTGACCGCAAGCTTCGATTTATGACATCGTTCGAAGACATTACGCAAGCCCTTTCTGAGTCTGCTGAGTTCATACGTTTTCTGACAGAGTCTGACGATGATATTGAAAATGAAATTTTCGATGTACGAGAGGCTTTGCTTCATGTGCGTCTGAAAGAACGTATTTGGAAGAGGTTGACCTGTTTAATCTAAAAAGATCTATAAGTACGGTCATTGCTTATGTCCGTGCTTTCACATTAGATATTGATGAGGACAACATAAGCGGATTTCAGTTAAACAGCAATCATACTGACAGACTTGATGACGCAAACAATACTGAAGATATTACTTCGAATGAAAATTCTGATGCGGTCTGTCATAATTATCAATACCCGGCATTGGCCAAAATGTGTACTGATGTGGCAACCTTCCCACAAATAGTGCAACGCATTGATGCCATACTGAATAAATACGGTAAAATTAAGGACACGGCTTCTCCGGAATTACTATCTTTACGCCATAAAATAGAAGTAACCTTACGCAGTATATCACACAGCTTACGCGCAATTATTAACGAGGCTCAAAGTTCTGGCTATATCGAACGAGATGTTACTCCGACATTGCGCGACGGTCGTTTAGTTATTCCGGTTGCTCCAGCCCTAAAACGGAAAATCAAAGGTATAGTTCACGACGAAAGTGCTACGGGCAAAACGGTTTTTATTGAGCCCGAAGTCGTGGTGGATGCCAATAACAAAATTCGTGAATTTCGTGCGGCAGAGCGACGTGAGGTTATACGCATACTGCAGGAACTCACCTCTTTCATACGTCCACACATCAATGAGATTCTGAACTCCCTGCATTTTTTTTGGCACATGTCGATTATCTCCGTGCGTTGGCGCAATTCAGTGAAAGCTATCAAGCAATAGTGCCTACTGTGCAGAATAAATGCCAAATTGATTGGTATCAGGGCCAAACACCCCTTTACTCCAACAATCTTTGGCACGCCATGGGGAAAGATAGTTCCACTGGACGTTACGCTTCGCAATAACCAGCACATACTGCTTATATCTGGTCCGAACGCGGGCGGTAAGTCGGTTTGTCTGAAAACCATAGGCTTACTACAATACATGCTGCAATGCGGTATGCCTGTGCCTGCCGATGAACGTTCACGACCTGGTGTGTTCAACGATATTTTCATAGATATCGGTGATGAACAAAGCATTGAAGACGACTTGTCGACCTACTCGTCGCATTTGCTCAATATGAAAGAAATGATGCGTAATGCTAGTGGTAAGAGTCTGTTGTTGATTGATGAGTTTGGCGGTGGCACAGAACCTCAAATAGGTGGTGCACTGGCCGAAGCTATCATGAACCGCTTTGTACAGATTGGTACGTATGGGGTCATCACCACACACTACCAAAACTTAAAGCATTTTGCCGAAAAGTACAAAAAAGCGTCGTTAATGGGGCCATGTTGTATGACAGAGCTAAAATGCAACCGCTCTTCAAACTTCAAGTTGGAAATCCCGGTAGTTCTTTTGCCATTGAAATTGCACGAAAAATTGGTATTCCTGATGATGTAATTAAATATGCATCGGATATTGTCGGTCAAGACTATGTCATGAGCGATAAATATCTACAAGACATCGTTCGCGACAAAATGTATTGGGAAACCAAACGACGAAACATTCGGTCACGGGAAAAGCAACTGGAAGATACCATTGCCAAATACGAACGCGAAATGACCGATTTCCAGCAAGAACGCAGGAGTGTCTTGGCTCAAGCCAAAGCTGATGCTAAACGCCTTCTTGATGAATCGAATGCAAAAATCGAAAATACGATTCGAAGCATCAAAGAAGCGCAAGCTGAAAAGGACAAGACCAAATTGGCTAGAACAGAATTAGCTTCGTTCAAAGAGCAATTAGAGCAAAACTCGGACGAAGAAGATCGTATTGCTCGAAAAATTGCCAAAATTCAGCGCAGACAAAAGCGGAAGGATGAAGGTGAAATGAATGGCAGACAAAAATTTGCTGCAAATCAAGCTGCAGCAGCTGCGGCCTTGCGTTCAGCTTCTAAAATTGAAACTCCGTCAACCATTCAACAAACAGGATGTGGCTTCGCTGTGGGAGATTATGTTAAAATTAAAGGACAAAACTCCATTGGCAAAATCGAGAATATTACAGGTTCTTCTGCCAAAGTTCTGTTCGGCATGATGTATATGCAGGTTCCTCTGAAACGACTTGAACTTACAGACAAACCGAAGCAAACCTCAAACTTAGGACAGGTTGCCACATTCATCAGTAAAGAAACGCGTGATGCCATGTACGAAAAGAAGCTACACTTCAAACCCGAAATCGATATCCGAGGCATGCATGTTGATGAAGCACTTAACGCGGTTTCCTACTTTATTGATGATGCGATCCAGTTAGAACAAGCACAAGTCAGAATTCTACATGGTACCGGCACTGGTGCCTTGCGCGAATTAGTACGAAACTATGTCGACTGTTGCCGGAGTTAAACATTTTCGCGATGAACATGTTCAGTTCGGAGGAGCCGGCATTACTGTCGTAGAATTGGCATAATCATAAAATCAATATACATTCAAACACATATTGGCCAAAGCATACAGCTACAGCCATAAAAAATGCTCAGTTATGAATAAACAGCAATTAATTAGCAACATTCGTGCTAAAAAATCGTTCCTTTGCGTTGGTCTTGATACTGACCTTAAAAAGATTCCTGCACACCTGCTCCAAACAGAGGATCCCATCTTTGCCTTCAACAAGGCAATTATTGATGCGACTGCCCCTTATTGTGTAGCATACAAACCCAATCTGGCTTTCTACGAATGCTTTGGTCTGAAAGGATGGATTGCCTTTGAAAAAACCGTTCGTTATATTAAGGAGAACTATCCTGACCAGTTCATCATTGCTGACGCAAAACGCGGTGATATTGGCAATACTTCTGCAATGTATGCACGTTCATTTTTCGAAGAAATGGACATTGATTCGCTGACCGTCGCTCCCTACATGGGCGAGGATAGCGTAACTCCCTTCTTGCAATATGAAAACAAATGGGTCATTCTCCTGGCTTTTTAACAAGCAATAAAGGCTCATACGATTTCCAGCTATCTGAAGACAAAGAAGGAGAACGTTTGTTCGAAAAAAGTGTTACGCCGCTCACAAGAATGGGCATCAGACGAAAAAATGATGTATGTGGTAGGTGCAACACAAGGTCGCTTATTCGAAGACATTCGTAAGATTGTTCCTAACCACTTCTTGCTTGTGCCTGGAGTAGGTGCACAGGGTGGTTCTCTTGAAGAGGGTTTGCAAATATGGTATGACTAAGGATTGCGGACTGTTGGTAAACTCTTCACGCGGTATCATCTATGCAGACCAAACAGAACGCTTTGCTGAAGTAGCTGCTCAAAAGGCAAAAAATTACAAGAACAAATGGCTCACGAATTGGAACGATTCGCATAATGCCTAAGATTAACAAGCTATTGCTGAGTTAATCATATACAAAAAAGAGACTGTATCAACCGGATGTAAAATCCAGTAATGATACAGTCTCTTTTTGACTATAAAGAACATTAGTTGATGCAATCTACTGATGAATATTCAAACTGACTATCACATCATGGTTTGATAGCCTCAACGTTTTTTCTTTCAGGCCAAAATGCATTCATTCTTTCATGAGAACGATTTTCAGCAGCATTGGAACAAGGATGCCATAATATTTCGTTCTGAATTTCATCGGTAAATACTGTTGAGTGGTAAAGTTGTCGGGATAATCATGCGGATACTTATAACCATCATGATAACCTAAATCTGCCATCAATTTAGTGGGTGCATTTCGAATCGGAAGCGGAACCGGCAAGTTTCCGGTACGTCGAACCAGATCGATAGCCGAATTTATTGCCATATAAGCTGAATTACTTTTCGGGCTTGTTGCCAAATACACTGTTGCTTCAGCTAATGGAATACGTCCTTCGGGCCAACCTATTTTACGACTGCATCAAAAGCTGCATTGGCTAATAACAATGCATTAGGATTGGCTAATCCTATATCTTCTGCTGCTGATATAACTAAACGGCGAGCTATAAACTTAGGGTCTTCACCGCCTTCAATCATCCTAGCTAACCAATATAGTGCCGCATCCGGATCGCTACCACGAATACTTTTTAATAAAGGCTGATATGATATCATAATGCATTTCGCCCTCTTTGTCGTAAGCTACAGGATTCTGTTGCAAGCGTTCCGTTATTGTTGCATTATCAATTACCAGTTTTCCGTCAGGTTGAGCTGAAGTCACTAAATCCAGGATGCCTAATAGTTTGCGCGCATCGCCTCCGCTGTAACGCAACAATGCCTCTGTTTCGCGCAACTCAATTTGACGTTCTTTTTAATACAACATCTGTAGTCAAAGCCCCGCTCTAAGAGTTTTGTCAAATCTGCTTTTTCAAGACTCTTAGCACATACACCCACAACGAGATAACAAAGGCCTAATTACCTCGAACGAAGGATTTTCGGTTGTTGCACCTATCAAGGATTATTGCACCTGTGTTTCAACTGCAGACAACAAAGAATCTTGCGGCACTTTTGAGAAACGGTGAATTTCGTCAATAAAAAGAATAGGACTCTGCTTGTTAAACAGTCGGTCCTTTGATGCTAACTCAATCACTTCACGCACTTCCTTCACTCCACTGCTTACAGCAGAAAGTGTATAAAATGCTGTATCGAGCTGATAAGCAATAATTTTTTGCAAGCGTAGTTTTTCCTACTCCCGGAGGTCCCCACAATATAAAAGAGGCTATGCCCGGAATCAATCATTTGTCGGAGCACAGCCCTTGGCCAACTAAATGCTGCTGGCCTATATATTCATCTCCAGCGTCGTTGGACGTAAGCGTTCAGCTAATGGCTTCATAAAAATTACTTATTTAAAATAACCGATTCCGAAATCACCTTGTTTTCAGATAATTAAAAGCGAACTGTATCGCTCAAAGGACAGAAAGATGCAATAAATCAAGAAGAATAGTAGGGATTATTCTGCCCTACCCTTCGATTTCGCTCAATTCAAGCCAGCGCATAGACTTGTAGTCAAGCTCTTCTGATAAACAGGCAATCTTTTTGCTCTTTTTCAGTCAAATCATCCACACTTAAAGTACCAGAGCAAAGTGCTGACTCAATCTCAGCCTTCTCTGCTTCAAGTTTTTCTATATCTGCTTCAAGTTGCTGCATTTCTGTTTTTCCTTAAACGAAAAGTTTATTGTTTTTCGCCACCCCATAGGTATTTTGCTTTGTGGTTGCATCTTCTTCTGTGCAGTTCACGCTCTTGTTGTTCTTCTTGTTCTCGAAGTGATTCCATTCTCGGTTATTCCGAATAATTATATAGGGGAAATCATCAATTTTCTCCCTCTCCTTTAAATACAAGAAGATGGTCAACAACCTTATCCATGAAATATCGGTCGACTCAATTACGATTACGCAACCTTTGAAATCCTGTAAGTATTCCTCAAGAATTTGAAGAGTTGCAATATCCATCAAGATCATTGGTGGGCTCATCCAAAACAAAGAAAGTTAGGATTCTTCATCGCTACCGGTATATAACTGCAAACGACGTTTCTCACCACTCCGACAGTTTATAAATGTAATCTTGCTGACGTGATGGTGAAACAGAAAATGCCCTAGAAATTGCATTGCAGGCATGACGTCCTCCTCCTAAATCAATGAATTCAGCATGTTTCCGAACTGCATCAATTACCTTATCTTGTTCATCAAATTGAATGCCATCTTGCGGAGAAATAACCAAACCTTACAGTTTCGCCTACCACAAACGCGTCCACTATCCGGTTTCTGTAATCCAAGGAGCAACTTAATAAACGTACTT
>VOFC01006204.1_pt1 | contig 10081 bp, 15 predicted proteins | sample 5384161 | NCBI WGS metagenome assembly VOFC01 (sample SAMN12384722, study PRJNA508395) | human gut metagenome | isolation source: healthy gut B | host: Homo sapiens | reverse complement strand
CAAAACCGATTCCTCTGACTGATGAAGAAGTTCGTCAGATTATGGCGTCTATGGGCGTTGAGGAAGCCGGGCTCACATTGATTTTCAGTTACAACAGTTGGTACGTCTTAAATCCGGTCCTTTTGCCGATCAAGTCGGTAAAATTGCCGAAATCAATGAAGAACGCGGCAAGCTGAAAGTTCTTGTTGATATGTTTGGACGTGAAACTCCTGTTGAAATTGATTTTACACAAGTAGAAGAAGCTGAATAAGTAAGGAGGTGTAATTAAATGCCGAAAAAAGTCGTTAAAATGGTAAAATTACAGGTACCGGCTGCTAAAGCTACTCCGGCTCCTCCTGTAGGTCCTGCACTTGGTCAAGCTGGTGTTAACATCATGGCCTTCGTTAAGGAATTTAACGCACGTACTGAAAAACAAGTTGGTCTCATCATCCCTGTTGAAATCACCGTTTTTGAGGATCGTTCCTTCACTTTCGTAACCAAAAACCCCTCCGGCTGCAGTTCTGCTGAAAAAAGCTGCTGGTCTGGAAAAGGCTTCTGGTGAACCGAACAAAAGAAAGTTGCTAAACTGGGTCGCGACAAAATCCGCGAAATCGCAGAAAGCAAAATGGCTGACCTGAATGCCTGCTAACGTAGAAGCTGCTATGAGAATGGTAGAAGGTACTGCACGTAGCATGGGTATCACCGTTGAAGACTAATTTTTAGTTTTCGTTTTAAGTTAGTGGGAGGCACAAGCCGTTATTACCACATAGGAGGATTTATTAATGGGTAAAAGTATGTTGACGCTTTTGAAATTAATCGAAGCTGACAAATTCTACTCTCCGAAAAGAAGCAGTAGAACTGGTTAAAAAAACCGCTACTACTAAATTTGATAGCACTATCGAAGTATCTTTCCGTCTGGGCGTTAATCCTAAATACCCCGACCAACAAGTTCGTGGTGCATTAGTTCTGCCGAATGGTACCGGTAAAACCAAAACTGTTTTGGTTTTTGCTAAAGGTCCTAAAATTGCAGAAGCAGAAGCTGCTGGCGCTGATTTCGTTGGTGGCGAAGAATATGTTGATAAAATCAAAAGGGCTGGATGGACTTTGATGTCTGCATCGCAACCCCTGATATGATGGGTCTTGTAGGTCGCCTTGGTAAAAATCCTCGGCCCTCGTGGTTTAATGCCTAACCCGAAGGTTGGTACTGTTACCATGGACGTAACCCGTGCCGTTTCCGAATCCAAAGCTGGTAAAATCGAGTATCGTACCGATAAAGCCGGCAACGTACAAGCTCCTATCGGTAAAGCATCCTTTACTGAAGAGCAACTTTTACAAAACTACATCACCTTGGCTGACACCCTGGTTAAAGTAAAACCGGCTGGCGCTAAAGGTCAATACATGAAAACTGTTACCTTGTCCGCAACCATGGGCCCTGGCATCAAAATCGATGTCCTGAAAGCTAACAGCGATAAATAATTGTAGTTTTATTTAATTTTTACTAAATCAGAAGATAATCGGGCCATAGACAGCAGGTGCTTTTGCGTAAGTTTTAACTACGCCTGCCGAGGCTGGAGCGTGAAGATATATTAGTCCTTCCTGACCTCCAGCTACGGCTGAGAGGTCTTTTGATTTAATAAAACATCAAAAAAAGGAGGTGCAATCTAATGGCAGTTATTAGACCTGAAAAAGTAGCTAAAGTAGCTGAAATTAAAGAATTACTCACTAATTCTAAATGCGCTATCTTGGTTGACTTCTGCGGACTTAACTGTTGCTCAGGACACTGACCTGCGTCGCAAATGCGTGAAGCTGGTGTACACTACGGTGTAGTTAAAACACCTTATTACGCATTGCTTTTTGCACAAGAGGCTGGTATTGAAGGTTTGAACCTTCTCTGGAGAAAACACCGCTATCGCTGTTGCTCCGGAAGATCCTGTTGTTGCAGTTGTAAAAATCATTTGCGAATTCGCAGTAAAATGAAATTGCACACCTTGAAAACAGAATAAAAATAGTCCATTGTGACCTCTTCATGTTAAAATTAAGCTACTACACAAAACTTACAAGGAGGCAATCACAATGGACTATACTCAAGATACCAAAACACACAAAAAGGTAAACATTTTTCTTATGGTGACCGCAGAGAATTACAAGGGATATTATCCAATAAATCTGTACGTTATTCTCTCCGCCAGTTGGCTAGACATTTTAATTGCGCTCCCAATACTATCCGTAATGAATTGAAGCGTGGTGCTCATCATAATACCGGTAGATATGGAGCTAGACGTGCACAAAATGCATACGAACAAAGCCATGCTAACAGTATTAGGAAATCTAGAAGATTTTTGTCCAGTAAGTTTGTCTCCTGGGTTGTTGAAATGGTTCTTGAAAAAGGGTGGTCCTTGGACGCCTGTTACGGTTATGCAAAAACACACAAGTTGTATGTAGATTCTGAGATGGTGTGCGTAAAAACACTGTACAACTATGTTGAATCTATGCTTCTTGCACTGCGTAACATCGACCTACCGCTAAAAAGTTCGTAGACGCAAACGCCGTCATAACGTTAAGGAATGCCTAAAACATCTAGGTCGCAGTATTGACGAAAGACCGACAGAAATAACTGGTCGTAGCGAGTTTGGACATTGGGAGATAGATACTGTTATAGGCAGTAAAAGCAAGAGTGATAACGTTATATTAACTCTTGTAGAACGTCTTACACGCAAGTACATAGCCATTAAAATCGAAGGAAAAACAACATCTTCCGTTAGTAAAGCTATGGAATACTTGAAAAATTACTATGGCGATAAGTTTAGCCAGATATTCAAAACTATAACAAGTGATAACGGTAGTGAATTTGCTGAACTCGCAAAGCTTGAAGATAACACAAAGACAAAAGTATACTTTGCCCACCCTTACAGTTCATGGGAAAGAGGTTCTAACGAACGTCACAATGGTCTTTTAAGAAGATTTATTCCTAAAGGAAAGAGAATAGGCAAATATACTTCTGATGATATTCTGTTGACAGCAGATTGATGTAATTTGTTACCCAGGAAAATACTCGGATACAAATCACCTGATGATCTATTCGAGAATGAGCTTGATAAGATTTAAGGAGGATCATGTTTTTATTTGAAACCTAAAATTTGATTAAAACAAATTTCAACAATGATGTTCCTTGACGATTTAGAAAGAACAGTATGTGATATTATACGTTCTAGAAACTCTATGGATTATCAGGTTTTTTCAGGATACATTAAAGAATTATTTAAAAAGACGTGATAAAAATTTAAAATTGTTTTAATGGAGTATGCGCATTATTTAGGTTAAGAATGTTCTCAAAAAATACCTGGAGGTGCTACTATGATTATAACTTCTGGAACACAACTAAAGATATGATAAAAAATTTAGCCAGAAAACATTCTGCTGATTCGCAAATTCTATTAAGGACATATATGACAGAACGTTTTTGGAACGCCTATCACAATCTAGCTATAAGAATAACTTCATAATAAAGGGAGGTATGCTTATAACAGCTATGGTAGGAATACAAAGTCGTTCTACTATGGATCTAGATACCACAATTAAAGGCTTTACGCTGAATCAAGATGAATTAGAATCCATTATAAATCAGATATGCTTAATCAATATCAATGATGGAGTTACCTTTGAAATTAAAAAGCTTTTCAGAGATTATGGACGAAGCAGATTATCCTGGAGTACGCATCTCAATGAATTGCTTCTACGATAACATTAGAATCCCTATGAAATTAGATATTTCTACCGGAGATGTCATAACACCTAAAGAAATTGCTTTTAAATATCAACTCATGTTTGAAAAAAGGAAATCGCTTTTATTAGCATATAACATTGAAACTGTGTTAGCTGAAAAAATAGAAACCATAATTGCCAGAAATATTACTAATACAAGAATGAGAGATTTTTATGACATCCATGTTCTTTTTGAAGAGCTATACAGATCAAATTAATTACAAAATTTTAAAAGCTTGCATTCAATGCAACCTCTACCAAAAGAGGTACAAAAAGTTAATGATTAATGCAGAATCTGTATTTGATGAATTGGCCAATGATGCAGATATGATCAAATTGTGGAAACGATACCAGGATAACAATAATTATGCCAATGAATTGCTGTGGGCGGATGTTGTCAACTCCGTAAAGTCCTTATATTTGAAAATACAGTAAACATATTCATTACTATATTTTTCTGATAGATAAATATACTTCTGATGATATTCTGTTTACAGCAGATTGGTGTAATTTATTACCTAGGAAAATTCTAGGCTACAAAACGCCGGATGATCTGTTCGAGAATGAACTCGATAAGATTTACGCAGCTTAATTTTCAAAAAGTGTGCAACTTCTAATTGCAATTTAAATTATGAAAACAACGCTAACAAATTGATTTTTCACATACGTTATCTCCCAACTATCAAAACTTAAAACTTATGATAGTGTGTGAAGGCCAACGTATTCAATAGCTTTGCAGGCTATCAAAACTTAGTATCAAAAAGCGTATCAAAAGCAACTGTTTTAGTGTATAATAGAACAGAAATAAACTTGATATAGGGGGGAGAATTATGATATACGGATACGCACGAGTGAGCACCAAAAACAACTTACTGGTAACAGCATAGAAGAACAACATAGAACTCTCCTAGAACAGGGATGCACAAAAAATAATAGAAGAACAGTGTACAGGTAAAACTACCGATAGACCGAAATTAAGTGCTCTGATGGGGCAATTGAAAAAGGGCGATACATTGGTAGTAACTAAAGCTTTTGACCGCTTGGCTAGAAACGTTGTGGAAGGCGTGACGCTTATCCGTGAGTTGTTGCAGGCTGGTGTTAAAGTACACGTACTGAATGTAGGCCTTTGGATGATACCCAATGGGCAATTTTTTTATAACCACACTTTTAGCCGTAGCTGAGCTGGAGCACAGCATGATTTGTGGAACGTACTCAGGCTGGTAAGGAAGTGGCTAAAAGTAAAACCTGGATACCGTGAAGGCAGATCAAAGATTGCTAAAAGTCGTCTGAAGCCGCTCTGAAAATGGTGGATGAAGGGAATTCCTATAAGAAAGTAGCAGAGCTTATGGATATCGGTGAGGCGACGCTTTATCGTGCTCGTGCAAGGCAAAGAGCAGATGCTATTACAGCTGTATTACCCCATTGACCATAGAGTTATCTTGATTTGAATGGAGTGCATATAATGCCAAAATCTGAAGCAATAGAATATAAAAAAGAGTAAGTCCTTACGCTGACTCCGGATCTTTGACTAGAGAACAGTATCTTTTTAAGGAGATGCGTATAGTGGCCCAAATGCGTGTAGAAGGGCTTGCTGATGGAGAAATTGTAGAAAAATATATAGAGAAAACGTTTTCCAATACCCTACGGAAAAGATGCTAAGAAACATTGCGAGGACTTGTTTAAGACGTCTTAAAGCTTTAGATGATGATGCTTTGCTTAAGGTTATTGCATTAGGAGCCATAGATGAAGCTAAACAGGTCTGCTTTGTATGCGATGATGCAAAAAAATCGTTTGGTTCGAGATTTTATGATTAAGGTAATCGGTGAAAAATACAGTAATCGAGATTACCACTTTAAGAAAACAGAAGTAAATAGTTTTTTGATGAATATTCAGGAGCAGGACTTATGGGTTGCTTCATGGAGCGACAGCACTATGAATAAGATTCGTCAGGTCATGGTAAAAACGCTGGTAGACAATGATTATTTGGATAGTCATAAATCAGAGATCCTCAATACTATTACTATCCAGCCTGCTTTAGAAAATGTTTTAAGAGAAAAGAATCCTGCCGCATTGGTAGCATTTAATTGTTTGTATTAAGGGAGTTCCAGATATGTCTGAAAGAAGAAATATAAATGAACGTCTTGATGAGCTTGGTGCATTGTTGGCATCTGAGGATCTGCGCACAGGCAAAGGCTTAATGAATGAAGAGAATATTAGAATCTTTGACTATTCTCCTGAAGATGAAATGGCAGTGCGCCGTTTCGTAAAGATGATTGAGTCTAACAAATCAGACTATGGTGACGTCAAGGTCTTTAATTTATTTGATGTGTTCTTGAATCTCTGTAATGATTGTGCTAGCGTAGAAGATATTGTAGCTGAAGAAGAATATTCCAGCTCTGAATATATTCTGGAAATAATGCAGGATTTTGCAGATAACAAGTCCATTGTAAATAAAATGCTTGATTTAGGCATGAATGATGCTTTGCTGTAGTAGTATTAACAGGTCTTGGAGAAATTTATCCAATTGCAAGATTGCATCTGTTGTTGTCTGCATTACAGCCTTATAGAGATAGTAAGGCTGTTGTGGCCTTATATCCAGGGAGTTTACCGGAGAACAGGTTAAGCTGTTTAATAAATTGGCACCGAGTAATTATTACAGAGCCATTGGGGTTATTAAGTAATTTGCTGTGTAAGGAGTGGGGTTGAATGTTAATCAGGGATATGTTCAGTAAGGACATCAATCGTAGAATCAATGGTGTCGTTAAGGTTGGTCAGGCCGAAGAAAGCGTTGTTTACCAAGAGGTAAGTGAATATGTTGTTACTGATGAATTAAAGCAGCATTTCACTAAATTTTTAAGACCTATGATCGTGCTTTTGATTTACATACTGATGGTATAGGTGTATGGATCGGTGGCTTTTATGGCAGTGGTAAATCTCACTTTATGAAAATGTTGGCTTATCTTTTGGAAAACAAGAAAATTGGCAGCAGCGATACTGTCAGCATGTTTGCTGATAAATTTGCTGATGCTCTGATTTATATAAAATTATCAAAAGAGATACAGCTGTAGAAACTGAAACCATTCTATTTAACATTGATATAGAAGGTTCTGTAGAAAAGGATAAAACTGCTATACTTCGTGTTTTAGCAAAAATGTTCTACCAGCACCTGGGATTTTGGGGTGAAAATCTTAAGGTTGCACGTTTTGAATATTTTCTGTATCAGGACAATAAGTTAGCAGATTTCATCAAATATTTTGAAGAGGCAAGCGGCAAAAGAATGGAACCTTGCTCGTAAGGCTTTTTTGGCTTGCAGGGCAGAGCTGTAGTAGCTGCTTTAATGAAAATATATGGCATGGATGAAGAAGATGCTAAGAAATGGCATCGTGATAGAGATGTATCAGACTTTAGTATTGCGGCTCTTGTAGATGATATTAAATGGTATATTGACCGTAAACCTGAAAATTTCCGCCTGCTCTTTATGATTGACGAAATGGGACAGTATGCTGGCGGCGACACCAGCTTGTTGCTTAATTTGCAGTCTGCTGTTGAAGAAATTGGTAATGTCTGTGGTAACAAATTATGGATTATTTGCACAGGCCAACAGGCTCTTGACCAAATCATTAAAGTAAGAAATGAAGAGTTTTCCGTATTCAGGCACGTTTTGAAACTATTCTGGCTCTTTCTTCCAGTTCTGCTGAGGAAGTTATCCAAAAGCGTATTTTAGATAAAAAAGAAGATCTTTGCTAAACTTCTTGATAAGGAGTATGCTGAAAAGGACGCTGTCTTTGCGTAATCTGTTTACCTTTACTTCAGAAACAGTTGGCAGTATGCAGGGTTATGGCAGTAAAGAGAATTTAGTAAATACTATCCCTTTGTTCCCTATCAATTCTTCCTTTTTGCAGAAGGTGTTTTCTGAGCTTAAAAAGCACGGTGCTATAGGTCCCCACCAATCTGGTACAGAGCGTTCTATGCTTTCCGGATTTAAGGATCTTTGCAGAAGCGTTACAGGGCTATGAGCACAACCATCTTGCACCGTTCTATCGCTTTTTATGAAACCATTAAGGATGCTATAGATATCCCTACTAAAGAAGTAATTAATGATTGTGCCAAAAATGTTAGTGCAGGACGTTTGCAGGAAATGGATGTGAATGTCTTAAAGCTTCTGTACTTGTTTGCGCTATGTAAATAAGGCTGTTCCTGCTAATCTTGATAATATCATCATTTTAATGGCTGATAATATTGACGTAGATAAGCATCCTTCGTGAAGAGCTTCGTAATTCCTTAAATCGTCTGATGAGAGAGAACTATATTGAAATCAGCGGTGATATTTACTATTTCTTGACTAATGAAGAACAGGACGTAAAGGTTGATATTAATGCTGTTCAAGTCGAATCTGGTCAGGTTCGTCAAAAAATTGGCGAAATTTTCATTTCTGAACTGTATAAGAGCAGAAAAATTCGTTTGCGGAAAAAATGACTTTGAATTTGATTGCAAGGTAGATGATGTTGTTTGTGGCAGCAGCGGCAACAATATGGTTTTGCAAATTCTGACCGGAACCGATGAAATTAATCCTCAAAATGAGATTGATGTGGCAAGTAGAGCTATTGTTGTGTTGCCAGCCAATAATTGTTATGACCTTTTAGAATCTGCCAATAAAATCCGCACCTATGTAAAACGTAATAATGTGAACGATATGACAGAGTCTAAGCGTGCAATTGTTAGCAAATATCAGACGAGAGCTAGTCAGTACGAAAGTGAAGCTGTAGAGAACTTAAAGAAAGCCATTGAAGGTGCAGAATTTATTGTTTCCGGTGAAAAGGTTAAACTTACTGGAGATATGAAGCACAAGCTGGATGAGGCTTTAGAACAGCTCGTATATTGTGTTTATAGTGCCTTCCGTCTAGTTGACTACCAGCCAGACAGTGATGCCGATATTAAGGCTATTGCTAATGGTAAAAAGAAATGAATTAGAAGGATATGAGAGCAATAAAGAGGTCGTAAGCGGATAAGGTGGCAGAATATCTGCAAATGATGGCTGACCAAAAGCAACCTGTTTCTTTATGGCTGCCTACATACACGCTATCAGGCAAAACCATACGGTTGGCGTGAAATTGATATTGTCGCAGTTATGGCTAAGCTGATGCTTGACCAAAAGGTAATTGTTAAATATAGTGGAGATGTAATCAAGCCAGACAATAAAAACTTGCCTTATATGTTTGCGTCAGAAAAGCTACACAGGCAGTGTACTAGTTAGCCCAAAAGTAAGTGCTTCTGCTCAAACTATTAGAATCGTAAAGGATTTCCTGCAAGAGTTCTTTAATGTGATGGATATTCCTAACGATGAGGATGGTGTAGTTGAGTTTATTAAGCTTCGTTTTACAGAGCTGAATGATAAGTACAGGGCATTGCAGAGCAATTATGTAAACGCTAGTTACCCTGGTCAAGATACTGTTAAAGACTCCGTTAGGCGTCTAAATAATATTCTCAATCAGGCTAATGATAATATAACTTTGTTGGAAAGTCTTAAACAAAAACCAGGATGTTCTTTTTGATATGCAGGATGCTATGGATAATGTAATCAACTTCTTTGCTAACCAAAAGATATCTTTGACAGCGGCGTAAAAGACTTTAAAAGATCTTAAAGATGATGAAATAGATTATCTCTATAAGGACGAAACGGTTAAGGCAAAGAATTACTAAAATCCGCAAATACACTCACTATTAGTGATGACTATAATTTTTTCTAAAAATCTTACACAGGTAAGGAATCTCATTGATACAGTCATTAGATATCACTAATGAAAGAACTTGCAAAAAAACGCAGAGTTTTTACAGTGCGTTAAGGATTGTAGAGAGAACTTCCATGAAGAGCTGGCCAAATATAGCGAGAAATGCCAAGAAATGAGGAAATCAGAGTTAATGTCGAGAAGTTTGTAAAGGAAACCGATCAGAAATTTGCGGAGCAAGAAAGTGGTATTGATAAACGGGACTGCTTTCTGTTCTTGAAGGTAAGATTAGTAGTATTCAAAAAAATACTGTTACTACAAAGCCTTTATTTATACAAACTTTGCAAAATCCTGTTGTGGTACCGGTAAAACCTGTAGAACCAATTCCACCTGTTGACCCCCAATAATGGCTGACAAACCCAAGCCAAAGGTTAAGACAAAAAAAGTCTATAACAAGGTGCTTAGTATGCCTAATGCTGAATTGGAACAGAAGCTGATATTGATAATTATCTTGCTGGTATTAAAGCCCAGCTTATGAAGCTCAAAAGAGAGATTGCGACATCGTAGAGATTAAATAACACATTCATCAAGTGAGCTTGTTGGAGCGAATAAGA
>VOFC01006067.1_pt1 | contig 10082 bp, 7 predicted proteins | sample 5384161 | NCBI WGS metagenome assembly VOFC01 (sample SAMN12384722, study PRJNA508395) | human gut metagenome | isolation source: healthy gut B | host: Homo sapiens | reverse complement strand
GTCACCGCATCCCGGACACCAGCGAGGTTGGCCTGATTTATAATCTTGTACGGTATATACTTTATCGCTCATCTTTTATTCCTCCAATAATTTAGTGAATGCATCTATCAATTCTCTCGTAACGAAAGGCTGTCCTTTCACTTGGTTGAACTGGCTGATGTTCAATCCGGGTATCTTCATCCGTAAGTAACCTGCGAATTGTCCCAAATTCTGTTCAGCTACTACGATCTTCTTGTATTTACGCAATACATCGGCTGTATTCTTCGGCAACGGGTTGATGTATTGGAAGTGTGCGAAAGCCACTTTCTTTCCATGTTCGCGCATGAAGTCCATAGCCAGACGGAGATGTCCGTAGGTACCGCCCCAGCCTACAATCAGCAAGTCTGCGTTTTCATCGCCCAGCACTTCAAGTTCGGGGATGTAGTCTGCAATTTTATCTACTTTAGTTTGGCGGAGATGAACCATCTTATTATGGTTTTCTGGTTCGGTAGAGATCGCACCTGTTTCATTGCTCTTTTCAAGACCACCGATGCGGTGCATGAATCCTTCAGTTCCCGGAGTTGCCCAGTAACGTGCACCGGTTTCTTCATTGCGTTGGTATGGAGTCCAGTTACCAGCCATGTCCGGAGTCACGTATGGAGGATTGATGGCAGGATATTCATTTAAGTTAGGAAGTTTCCAAGCTGCCGAGCCGTTGGCTACGAAAGCATCCGTCAATAATACAACCGGAGTCATGTGTTCCAATGCAATCTTACATGCCATGTATGCGGCATCAAAACAGTTCGTTGGTGAAGTTGCGGCAATCACCGGCATCGGGCTTTCACCATTACGTCCGTAAAGAGCTTGCAATAAGTCTGTCTGTTCTGATTTAGTAGGCAAACCTGTTGACGGACCGCCACGTTGCACATTTACAATCACTAATGGAAGTTCGCCAATTACAGCAAGGTTCATGGCCTCACTCTTCAGACAAACACCGGGCCCGGAAGTAGTCGTTACAGCCAAAGCACCGGCAAAAGCGGCACCAACGGCAGAAGCACAACCCGCGATTTCATCTTCGCACTGTACGGTTTTTACTCCCAGTGATTTATGTTTAGCTAATTCGTGCAGAATATCAGTGGCCGGAGTGATAGGATAAGAACCCAAGTAGAGTTCCAGACCTGCTTTCTCGGCAGCAGCAATCAAGCCATAAGCAGTTGCTTTATTTCCGTTGATATCTGTATAAAGTCCTTTTGATTTCGGAGCTTTACTTTCAATCTTATAAGTAGAGACAGAAGCATGTGTGTTGGCACCATAGTTGAAACCATCGTTTAATACCTTAATATTAGCTTCTGCAATTTCGGGCTTCTTGGCGAATTTCTCGCGCAGCATTTTTTTCAGCAGCGGCAAGGTTACGGTTGAACAGCCAGCAAACCAGTCCGAGTGCGAACATGTTCTTACAACGGAGTGCTGATTTATTGTCTAGTCCGGAATCTTTCAGGCTCTCTTTGCACATGGAAGAGATGGGAACTTCAAGTACTTCCTGTTTTACGCCTAATTCTTCAAAAGGATTGTTGGTCTTAAATTGTGCTTTTTCCAGGTCTCTGGCTTCGAACGAGTCGGAGTCGGTAATGATAAGTCCTTGCGGTTTACAGAATTTGATTTGTGTTTTCAGTGCGGAAGGATTCATAGCCACTAACACGTGGCAACGGTCTCCGGGAGTGTAAACCTGTCCGGCACCGATGTGGACCTGAAAACCGGAAACACCGGTCAGTGAACCTTGCGGGGCGCGGATGTCTGCCGGATAGTCGGGGAATGTACAGATGTCATTTCCTACCGTAGCCGACACGTTCGAGAAGATGTTGCCTGCCAGCTGCATACCGTCGCCGGAGTCGCCGGAGAAACGTACTACTACTTCCTCCAATTCTTTAACCATCATTTCGTCTGCCATAACTTTAATTACTAACAGCAATACAATCAAGGTACTCAGTGAAGTATTGATGGTGCGTGCCAAAGTTGTATTCAAGGAGTCATTGAACAACTGGAACTTGTCACGCTTCGGATAGAGACCGAAGAATTCACGTACACGGTCGAAGATTACCACCTTGTCGTTGATAGAGTAACCGATAGCTGTCAGGATGGCCGATAAAGGTCTGGTCGATTTCAGAGAGAACGGCATCCAGCCCCAACAGATGGAGTAGGCACCCAGGATGATGATGGTATCACAAGCCAATGCGGCTACTGAACCGATACTGTATGCAATATTGCGGAAACGGATCAGGATATAGATACCGATGGCAATCAATGCAAGTACAACAGACCAGATGGCTGAAACCTTGATGTCGTCTGCGATACTCGGACCTACCTTCTGGGAACTGATGATACTTCCGCCCGTATGGTTTTCGCGGTCGATGAAGGTTTCCAAAGTGATGTTCTGAGTCAATACCGGCTTCAGAGTCTCATACAGATATGCTTCGATTTCAGAGTCGATGTTGTTACCTTCTTCTTCAATGCGGTAGTTCGTGCTGATACGTACAGTCTTGCCGTCAGCACCGATAGCGATGACACTGACCTTGGCATCGCCGAACTTGCTGGAAATCAATTCGCGTACCTGTTCGGGTTCTACCTTGTTCTCAAACTGTACCTTGAAGTTACGTCCACCGGTGAAGTCGATGCTCTGGCTCAGTCCACGGGTAGCGAGGAAAGCGATACATACAACTACGGCAGCTCCGGTGATGGTCAACCACAGCTTGTTTCTGCCCATGAAGTCGAAGTGTACGTTCGCCATCAGGTTCTTGGAAATCTTGGAAGAGAATGTCAGGTTCAGCAATTTGTCTTTGCCCATGAAATAATCATAGAACAGACGTGTCATGAACACGGCAGTAAAGAACGAAATCAAGATACCGATAATCAGTGTAGTGGCAAAACCGCGGATAGGACCTGTACCGAAGTTGAACAGGATGATACCGGTGATGATAGACGTCAAGTTGGAGTCGAAGATAGCAGAGAAGGCGTTGGAGTAACCGTCAGCCAATGCTTTCTTCACACCCTTGCCTGCACGGAGTTCTTCTTTGGTACGCTCGTAAATCAATACGTTGGCATCCACAGCCATACCCAGCGCCAACACCATACCGGCAATACCGGACATCGTCAATGCTGCCTGGAAAGAAGAAAGGATACCCAACGTGAAGAACAAGTTCAATATCAGAGCGCCGTTGGCCACCATACCCGGAATGAATCCGTACATGGAGCACATGTAAACCATCAGCAGAATCAATGCTACGATGAATGACATGATACCGGCATTGATGGAAGCTTGTCCCAGTGAAGGACCAACGATGTCTTCTTGTACGATATGTGCGGGAGCCGGCATCTTACCTGATCTCAATACGTTTGCCAAGTCTTTTGCTTGTTCCGGAGTAAAGTGACCGGTAATCTGTGAGTTACCACCAGTGATTTCATTGTTTACGTTCGGTGCGGAGTAAACGTAACCGTCCAGCACGATAGCGATGCTCTTGCCGATATTCTGCTTGGTGAGCTGAGCCCAACGGCGTGCACCGTCAGTGTTCATAGACATACTTACGGCAGGTTTACCGTAATGGTCGTATTCGTCTTTGGCGCTAACCACTACATCACCTTCCAGAGGCGCCTTGCCGTTACGTTCTGTGGAACGGATGGCATAAAGTTCGAAAGTCTGAGCTTTCGGATCATATTCATAAGGAGATACTCCCCATTTCAGACGCAAGTCTTTCGGCATTTCGGCTTGAACTTCCGGCATGGAAAGGTATCTGTTGATTTCAGCTGTATCCTTGTAGTTGGCATAGGCTACAACAGGACCTTGTCCGCTGGGGTTGACTTGCAAGATTGCGAACAGCGGGTGTTCTTTCTTTATTTGTGCAAGGTCAGCGGTTTGTGTCTTGTTTTCACCCTTTAAAGCAGCGGCAAGACTGTCGGCTGTGCTGGTAGCTTGGGCTACGGCAGGAGCTTCGGTAGCTGCGCTGTCTGCCTCTTCTGCCGGAGTTTCGCTTGCAACGATGGCACGCAACTTGGTGTCGGCAGCTTGCAGATAGGGAGTAACGTCTTTTGCGTTGTATGTTTCCCAGAATTCCAGGTTGGCGGAACCTTGTAACAATTTTCTTACACGTTCAGGCTCTTTGATACCCGGAAGTTCTACCATGATACGGCCCATTTTGTCTTCCAGACTCTGGATATTGGGCTGAACTACACCGAAACGGTCGATACGGGTACGGAGTACGTTGAATGAGTTGTCAACGGCTGCCTTTACTTCTTCGCGCAATACTTTCTCAACTTCCGCGTCGGTAGATTTCTGAGTTACCTTGTCTTTTAATTGTTGGGTTGCGAACAGCTGTGACAGCGGAGCACCCGGAGCAAGCTTGTGATACTCTCTGACGAATAGGGTGATCACGTCATCCTGGCTTGTGGTAGCTTGCTTGGCGGCAGTGGCCAATGCTTGGTTGAATGCTTCGTCAGTCTTGTTGTCAGCCAATACTTTGATGACATCGGGTACGGAAACTTCAAGGATGACGTTCATACCACCCTTCAAGTCCAAACCTAAACTGATCTCCATTTCACGACATTGTTTCAGCGTCCAATTGCCGAACCACACTTTCTCATTAGCCAGAGAATCGAGGTAGTCCTGCTCTACTTTCACATCGCCTTTTGCAAACTCTTTGGCCTTACTTGTGTAATGGCGAGTCACAAAAGAGAAGGAGAGATAGAACACACACACCAGTGTGAGCAATATCGCAAAAACCCTTACAAATCCTTTGTTTTGCATGTTACTTTTAGTTTATTATGATTACTTTTTAATTGATTTCTATTGTATATAAGGCTGCAAATATAGCTTTTTTTTCACAATTCTTACTTCATACCGCGATTTTTTAACATCGGCTCTAATTGAGGCTCTGTTCCTCTGAAGTTTTTATAGAGAGTCATCGGGTCTTCGCTGTCTCCTTTCTCCAGAACATTCTGGCGGAAGAGGTCGGCTGTCTGCTTGTCGAAGATACCGTGTTCCTTGAAAGCTTCGAAGGCATCGTTGTCCAGAACATTGGCCCAGAGATAGCTGTAGTAGCCTGCAGCATAACCGCCGATGATGTGGTTGAAGTATGTGGTACGGTAGCGGGGAGCTATTTCCGGAATCAGCCCCAGTTGGTCCATCGCTTCTTTTTCGTATGCAACGACATCAAGACCTTCGGTATCAGTCAGGTTATGCAGGTTCATGTCGAGGATGGCGGCGGCCAGCAATTCGGTAGTCATGAAACCCTGGTTGAATGTTTTCTGGTTCAGTATCTTTTCAATCAGGCTGTCGGGAATGACTTCGCCGGTCTTGTAATGCTTGGCATACATTTTCAACACTTCGGGTTCGGTAGCCCAATGCTCGTTGATTTGAGAGGGGAGTTCCACGAAGTCGCGTACGACATTGGTGCCTGAAGTACCTTTATACTGGCATTGGGTCAATAATCCGTGCAGGGCATGGCCGAATTCATGGAACAAAGTTTCCACTTCGTCGATGGTCAGCAGGGAAGGAGTGTCGCCTACGGGCTTGGTGAAGCTGCATACGTTGCATACCAATGGACGTATGCTGCCTTGTTGTTCGCGGTAATTGCTCATCCAGGCACCACCGCTTTTGCCGGGACGGGGGAAGTAATCTACATAGAAGATTCCTACTTGTGAGCCGTCTGCGGCTTTCACTTCAAACACTTCTACATCGGGATGATAGACGGGGATACCTTCGAGCTTTGTCAGCGTGATGCCATAGAGCTTATTGGCAACGGCAAAGGCGCCTTCACGTACGTTTTCCAGTTTGAAGTAGGGCTTAATCTCTTCTTCTTCGAGGTTATATTTCTCTTTACGGAGTTTTTCGGTGTAGTACCACCAATCCCATGCTTCCAGTTTCTCTCCTTTGCCTTCCTTGTCCATCAGCTTTTGCAGTTCGGCTGCTTCGGCTTTTGCTTTGGGGAGTGCATAACTCCACAAGTTGTTGAGGAAGTCCATCACGGCGGTGGAATTCTTTGCCATTGTATTGTCCAATACAAAGTTGGAGTAACAGTCGAAACCCAGCAGTTGCGCCTTTTCAAGTCTCAGGCGTACGATGTCGGTAATGATTTTCTTGTTGTCGTTCTTGTCATTGTTATTGCCGCGGTTGATGTAGGCCTTGTACATCTGTTCGCGTAGCGGCCGGTTAGCAGAGTATTGAAGGAAAGGCAGGCGGCTTGCATTATGGAGGGTAAACAGCCATTTGCCTTCCTGTCCGGTGGCACGGGCTTCAGCCATGGCGCTTTCGCGGAACCATTGGGGAAGTCCGGCGAGGTCTTCCTCTTTTCCTACATAAAGCTTGAAGTCGTTGTTTTCGTTCAGGATGTTGTTGCTGAACGTGATTCCGAGTGTGGAAAGCTGCTTGTTGATCTCACGCAGACGGGCTTGTTTGTCGGCCGGAAGATTGGCGCCGGAACGGATAAATTTCTTATGGGTTTTTTCCAGCAGCCTTTGTTGTTCGCGGGTCAGGCCGAGAGCATCTTTCTGGCTGTAGACAGCATCCACTTTCTTGAAAAGCTCCTGGTTGAGGGAGATGTTGTCTTCGTGTTCGGCCAATGTCGGAGCCAGTTTCATGGAAAGGGCTGTCAGTTCATCGGTAGTTTCGGCCTCCGTCAGGTTGAAAAATACACCGCCTACACGGTCCAGGGTGGGAGAGCTGTTGTCGAGGGCAACAATGACATTTTCGAAAGTAGGGGCTTCCGTATTGTCAATGATGGCTTGGATATTGGCGTTCTGCTCTTCTATACCTTTCTGGAATGCGGGTTCATAGTGCTCCAACTTGATTTTATCGAATGGAGGCACGCCATTGGGTGTTTGAAACTCAGTAAGGAACGGATTGCTTTCCGTCTGGGTGGCACAGGAGTACATCATACAACTTGCTGCTAAAATTAGAATACATTTTTTGAACATTGTTTTCTAAGTATTAAATGTTTAAGTATTAATTTTCAATATCTCTTAGTGATATAGCACCATATCGGATAGTGGTCTGACTCTTTGATGGAGCGGTCTACTGTACAATTGTAGGCTCTCAGGTTCTTGCTTGTCAGTATCCACTTCATCAGACTGTGCTTTTTGTGGGCATTGTAATCATAATCCTTCTCGCGACCGGTGGCACTGTTTCCATAGTGTACCTTCATTTTTCGGTTTTCCGTTTCCATGTTTTTCTTTTTGAAACAGGAGGTGAAACCATCCAGAATCCAGTTGATCCAGGAAGTCAAAATCAGTTCCTTTACTTAGGCTGGCGGCAAACCAAAGTCCTGCAGAGCACCGCCCAGGTGGGCGATATGTCCTCCGGCATTACTTGAGGTGATGGATAATACATCGATTCCGATAACAACCAGTGCCAGATATTTGAGACGGATAGCACCGAAAAAGAAAAGTTGCACCCTGTAATTTGGTTCACGATAAGCCGTAGCGCTACGATGGCTAGTCACGGAAGCTGATGCCCTACCAATGTTGCACCCGCCACTTGCCGAACTGAATAAAGGAAATACATTGTGAGGCAACCATATACAGTAAACCTCCGAGATACCTCCTAGCACATATAGTCCTCTTAAATGCTTGGCCGAGAAAAAGTGAGAAACAAAGCTCGAACCAATACAGCCAAAAGCATATTGAATAGGAATATGCAGGATACCGGCATGCATAAACATATGAAAGTAAATAACGACCACGGCTGATGAATAAACCGATAAAGGATGCCGGCTACAAGCCATACGCAGAATATATCGGCGTGCCAAAAAGTCACCAAGAAAAACGTTAATCAACGTGCCGATCAGGAAAGATGCCTACGTTGATATAAATCAGTTGGATGAAAATATTTTCCTCTTTCTGAATGTCTCCTTTTAAAATCAGCTATAATATGTCCCATTGTTGTGCTCTCCAATACAAAATCAGGATCAATCCAAATAACATTCCTCCTGTGAGCAAAAGTGAGCGACATTGTCTCCGGCGCTATTGGCAAGTCCTGACCATAATTCAATCGCGGCGTATCTATAACGAAGAACTTCGCTTTGAAGGGAAATGGCGGCGGGAAGATAAACAACCAGTTGCATTGGGGAAATAACATACCGAATGCCAGCTTAATATGGCGTAAACGTGGCTCCTAAGCACCCGCTTGGTAGTCATCATGTTGATACTGGTCCATAGAAATGATGCGAACCTGTCAGTTCACTTCCGTGTGTTGGCTCAGTTCCGTTATGTACTGAATATATTGAACCCTTCCTGAATGAAATCCCTGCAACGGATACCGCAAAAGGATATAGTAAAACAGGAAACGTTTGGGGCCCCAGGTTTGTTCCTGAGAATCGGTCCGAACATGAAAAAACGGCAAACATATTAAAAACATATGGCTGAACCCGCCATGCATAAACATGTGTACGTGATGAGTTGTGCCGATTGAAATCACTAAGAGAAAAATGTAATCCCAGATACTCTAGCCAAATCTATATCGCAACGTTGGGCCACAAGCGTTCCGAAAAAATACTAACACATTGATACCATTGTTTTAGTTACAGTTGGTATCATTTTAAATTCTGAATATTTAGATACTAGATGCAAAAGTACAGGAATAAAATTCTAGTCTAAAGCATGACCGACTTCCCTGATTAGCTCTTTTTCCAGCATAATTTGCTGCGTATGTATGGCTGATATGTTGTTTTGTTCGGCTATATTTGATGGAATCAATCCATCTAATGGGATAATCTTTTGTGTAACAAATATATTGATTAATTCATTTTACGTATTATGAATAAGTCTCGAACTTATTAGCGCAATGGCTGCTGAATCTCAAATGAGCAAAGCCGATGCAAAAAGCCGATGCTTTTCATCACTTCAGTTACTAATGCTATGAAAGCTGGCAGAGTATCTCTCAGTTGGTTTTGGTGCACTTTCTCTGTAAGCGAAAGAGCTGAAAGAACTGGTATTAACCCTTCTACAAAGGCAACTATTACTATTCCTGCAAAGAAAGTAGCTAAAGTTTAAAGCTGGTGCTGAATTGTCTGCAGCTGTTGAATAAGATATCATAGTTGAAAAGAAATTAGAAAGAGGAGACGTATAGCCTCTCTTGTATCTTCCTTTGCGCAAAGAAACAACTTGATTATGAAGATAGAAGATAAACTTGTAGCGTCCGTCATTAGCGGACTGAAAAGCACTCTACAGTCAGGAAGTCCCTGAAAAAATGGTGCAAATTCAAAAGACCAAAAAGAATTTGAAGGACATCGACGTTGGTCGTGTTCCCCTTTTCTGAAAATGTCAAGAAAAGGACCGGAACAGACGGCGCAGGGGAAATCGGTGAATATCTGAAGGTGAACGAACCGGCAGTAGCAGCTTTAATGTGATGTGCTGTTTCCTGAATTTGGACTATCGCATCGGCTACGTGGATCGATTTGCTTGAAATGAAATTCAGGCTGGACGAACAATATGGTCTGGTGAAAGCTACCGAAACTTCGCCATTGGTGATGCATTGAGTATTCCTTTTCTCTCGAATACGAACAAACCTCTTCATTTAGGTCATGTGCGTAATAACCTTTTAGGTAAACGCATTGGCTAACATTGTAGCGGCAAACGGCAATAAGGTAGTCAAAACAAATATTGTAAACGACCGTGGTATCCACTATCTGTAAGTCCAGCATGCTGGCATGGAAGAAATGTCACGGGAAACGAGTGAAACTCCTGAAACTTCGGGTAAGAAGCGCACCTGGTAGGTGATTATTATGTATCTTTCGATAAGCATTATAGCGGAAAGTAAAGGAGCTGATGAAAGCCTAAATTTACGCGCAGGGAATGAGTGCGACGATAAGAAGCGAAAAGCAAAGGCTGAAGCTGACCATCTCGATGCAAGCAGGCCGGCGAAAGTGTTGGTGAAGTGGGAATGCCGCGATCCGGAAGTACGCGGATTGATGGGAAATGATGAACAACTGGGTATATGCAGGATTCACGAAACCTACAAAGATGGGGGTTAGCTTAGGATCTATTATGAATCAATACTTACCTCGAAGGAAGAAAGGTAATGGAAGGTCTGGAAAAGGTTTCTTCTACAAGAAAGAAGA
>VOFC01003737.1_pt1 | contig 10109 bp, 18 predicted proteins | sample 5384161 | NCBI WGS metagenome assembly VOFC01 (sample SAMN12384722, study PRJNA508395) | human gut metagenome | isolation source: healthy gut B | host: Homo sapiens | reverse complement strand
GGAAACGACTGCTTCTTTCTTCACCTACCTTCAGGCGAAACTTCTGTATCTCTTTTTTCACCGGACACTTTCTCGATGATTCCACCCAGACTTCTGAGTTTCTTCTTCAAAGCGTTCGTATCCTCTCTGGATATAAACAATATCATCCACGATCGTAATACCGTCTGTTGCAAGTCCGGCAATACATAACGCTGCCCCTGCACGAAGATCGGGTGCACTGACTCTGGCTGCTGAAAACTTCTCCACGCCCTCGATCGTAGCAGAATTACCTTCTACCTTGATATTCGCTCCCATACGTGCAAGCTCATCAACATACTTGAATCTATTCTCAAATATACTCTCTGTGATCGTACTTGTTCCACTTGCAAGTGCAAGTACTACACCGATCTGCGGCTGCATATCTGTCGGATAGCCCGGATATGGAAGTGTCTTCACCTGCGTACTCTTCAGCCTGCCCCTTTGCCACTACACGGACTGCATCGTCAAACTCTTCCACTTCACAGCCGATATCGATCAGCTTTGAAATGGTCGCGTCAAGATGCTTCGGAATCACATTCAGAACCGTCACATCTCCACGGGTCGCTGCTGCAGCAAACATAAATGTACCTGCTTCGATCTGATCCGGGATGATAGACATCTACTACATGAGGCTCTTTTGCAACATTCTCCATGATCGTGATACCATCAGCCATTGCTGCTGCCATCATCACATTGATCGTAGCTCCAACCGTTACCACATCGAAATACAGATGCGTTCCTTTCAGATGCTCTGCCTCTGCAACGATCTTTCCGTACTCAATATCTACATCTGCCCCTAAAGCCCGGAAACCTTTCAGATGCTGGTCGATGGGTCTGCTTCCGATATTACAGCCTCCCGGAAGTGCCACTTCCGCTCTCTTTATACTTGCCCAGCAATGCTCCCAGAAGGTAATCGGATGCTCTTATCTTCTTTATATAATCATAATCAATGCTAAAATCTCCGATCGTGCTTCTGTTAATCTTCACCGTATGCCTGTCAATACGCTGAACCATAGCCCCGATCCCTTCGATGGCTTCCAGCAACACGTTAATATCATTCACATCCGGAAGGTTCTCGATCAATACCGGCTCATCTGCCATGATCGCTGCTGCAAGGATACCTAAAGCGGCATTCTTGGCACCACCAATCTCAACTTCCCCTACCAGCGGATTCCCGCCCTTTATGATATATTGTTCCATTTCACACCTCAATAATCTTATTTTATTATCTCCCCATAGGTCAATGCATACCGTCCGCAGCCTGCTGCCGCATTCCCCAAGTCCCTGCTGCCCGACTCCCTCAAGACGGGTCCCATCGTTCACTGCAAATATATAGCAGGAACTCTTAACGGTCTATTCCATATATAACTATACCACAAAATTGTTCTTTATGGAATCCCCCTTTTTCCGGTGCATCATTCCTGCTGCTTTTCAGGCTTCTCCCTCAACGGCCCGGATCACATTATCGATCGTCTCTTCGATCTGACAGCCATCCTCATCAATCGTGATATCCGCATACTTTTTCAAAATAACCCACACGCTCATCATACAGATTTTTCAATGTCTGTCCTTCTTTCAGCACGACCCCTCTTTTTTTCGGATTTCTGATCCTCTTCTTTATTGTCTGATAAGAAGCCTTCAGATATACAATCTTTCCGATTTCTTTAAAATGTTCCATTGCTTCTTCACAGTAAATAACACTTCCGCCCGGTGAGATCACTGCATTCTCACACTGAATATCCCGGTTGACCTGATTCTCGATCTTAAGGAATCCGTCATCTCCCACCTCTGCAATGATCTCCCGGAGCAGCTTTCCTTCCTGTTCCTGTATCAGAAGGTCTGAATCAATAAAGTTCATTCCAAGCCTCTTGGCAACTACAATACCGACCGTACTTTTCCCTACAGCCGGCATCCCGATAAATATAAGATTTTCTTTCATATGTATTCTGTCCCTTCCTCCCGGTCACGCTCTTCCTTTTCAGGACTGTTATCTATAATATGATGTTGGGGTCAAAAGCCCCCCAACTATGATGCCTACGGATTGTTCCGTGCTTTGCACTCCCACAATCCTCCCAATTATTCGCATATCGTGGGATTGTCATCCCACTTTTAGGCTATATTGGGGCGGGTCCCAAGGCCTTTCATCCACTTATGAGCAAGCTCATGTGGATTTAGACCTTTTGACCCTGGCATCTATAATATAAGCGGATTATAGCACATAATTCATATTTCATACAAGTATACCGCCAGGCTGATCCTCCGTTTAAACGGTCTAAAAACTGCCGTTTATATAAAATTGATTCCGTGTCCTGCGATTCCGGCATCTTCGATTGTACAATTCCTGATATAACATAAGCTCGATCAGATCTTTCAACTGTGCATCTTTTTCAATTTCAAGATATCTTTCCTCATTTTTTCTTACATTTTCATAAATTCTTCCACACATCATCCGTAATTGCAGCCGGTCCGGATACTCATCATAGATGACACTGTTCCCATATTCCATCCGGTCACATTCCTCTTCTATATAAGGAAGAATCCTCTTTGCAAGAGCCGGATAAAGGCTCTTCATATATTCCAGATCCATTCTCTCCACCCGTTCATCATCATAAGCAAGCGGCATTGGATAAGCCATATAATAAGGCAGTTTCTGATTCATTTCATTCACTCCCGGTCTGACATTATATTTCACTATATGCAGAATACAGCCAAACGTTCTTTTATGCCAGCGGGGCGGTAGACAACACTTTCACCGGTTCACTCAGATATACCGGTGACGGTGACCTCATCTCAACCAAACATAAAGGACATGGACTCGGCACGCAATCGGTGAAAATCATCGCAGAAAAATACCACGGTATATGCAGACTTGAATCCAGGGACGGAATGTTTTTTCGCTTCCGTCATGTGTCAGAGAATAAAAACAGGGAAAGCCTTATTCGCTCTCCGTAAAATATTCAATATCTCAAGTCTTGTTCCGCCAAGTCCGATCACATCATCCTTCTGGATCACTACCGGTCTTGTCACCGCTTCCCCGTTCAGATAAGTGCCGTTCCTTGATCCTTCATCTTTCAGATATAACTTATCGCCTCTGTGAACGATGACACAGTGCTTCTTAGATACCCTTCCATCTTCTGATAATGGAAGATATCTCTCATAGCCCTGTCCTGACTCTGCTCTTCCGATCCCGATGTTACTGTAAAAATAAAACTGTACTTTGTCCACGAATCCAGATCTTCCAGGATTACTTTCCACTGGCGGCGTTTCTTCTGCTCTTTTCTCTGCTCTGCCTGTGCCCTGCGTGCTTCTTCCCGGCGTGCCTGTGCATACTGCTGCCGCCCGTTCTCTGCACCCTGGCTGCTCTGCGGTCTGCCATCTGCTCTTTTCCGTCTGTCTCCCGGCTGCTGTGCTTCTTCTGCATCTGCCGGTTTCTTCCTCTTTTTCTTTCTGGCTTCCGCCCGCTTTGCGGCCTCCTCTGCCTTATTTTTCTTTATACTGAAAAATGTTCCGCTCAGTAATGCAATACATCCGATCACCAGTACTGCCATTACAATCCAATACCACATATGATTTTCTCCTTCCCATTCTAAATCTAAATGGTACTATATTTTCCTCTTCAGGGCAAGTATTATATAACTTTTCTGTCGAAAAATGTCATACTTCTTCTCTTCTTCCCGACAGAAAAAAAGGTCAAATTGGGTATACATTTTTCCAACTTCTTGGTATGATATAGATTGTGAGAGTAAACCGCAACTAACTCATTTAACAGACCACAACCAAAAAAGAAAGAGGAGATCCTATCATGGAAAGAAACGAACCATGTTGGTGCGGCAGTGGCAAAAATACAAAAAATGCCATATGCCCATCGATGAAAAAATACAGCTTCACGCAGACCGCGGGGAGATCGTCCCATCAAGAGCGATCCTCAAGACCCCTGCACAGATCGAAATGATCCGCAAAAGTGCTGATCTTAACACAGCGGTTCTCGATGAAGTAGCAAAAGCACATCCGTATCGGAATGAGTACCGCTGAGATTGATGAAATTGTCTACCGTTTCACAACGGAGCATGGAGGAATCCCGGCACCTCTGAATTATCAGGGCTTTCCGAAAAGCGTATGCACCTCACTGAATAATGAGATCTGTCACGGAATCCCGGATGAAAATATCATGATCCAGGACGGAGATATTATTAATGTAGATGTTTCTACTATTTTAAATGGATATTTTTCAGATGCATCCCGGATGTTCAAGATGGGAAATGTCTCTGAGCGTGCCGAGCGTCTTGTACGTGTTACGGAAGAGTGCGTCCAGCGGGGACTTGCAGCCGCAAAGCCATGGGGACATCTGGGCGACATTGCCGATGCCATCAATACGCACGCACAGGCCAATGGTTATTCCGTTGTAGAAGAGATCGGTGGTCACGGGATCGGACTTGAATTTCACGAAGATCCTTTCGTAAGTTACGTTACACCAAAGGGAAGTGAGATGCTCCTTGTTCCGGGTATGATGTTTACCATCGAGCCTATGATCAACGAAGGCAGTCCTGACTTTTTGTGGACGAGGATAACGACTGGACAGTCTATACGATCGATGACGGTCTTTCCGCACAGATCGAGTACATGGTACTGGTAAAGGAAGACGGCGTCGAAGTACTGACCAAATAATAAAAACCCGGCAGGAACTCGCTCTGCGTCTTTTCTGTGTTTTAACATTTTTATCGCATCACATTAACATTTACTAATTTTTTTTAAAAATTTTACTTATTTTATGGTAAATTATTACAAGAAATAGTATAATGAAATGGAAGTATTATGAAAGAGAGGGCTTTATATGAAACAAGATAACATGTTGGCTATGATTTTAGCAGGAGGACGTGGTACAAGACTTCACGACCTGACAAAAAAGTGGCCAAACCGGCCGTTTCATATGGTGGAAAATATCGTATTATTGACTTTCCGCTCAGCAACTGTGCAAATAGTGGTATTGACATTGTCGGTGTCCTCACTCAGTATGAATCTGTTCTCCTCAACAGCTATGCTGCTGCAGGAAGAAGATGGGGACTCGATGCAAAGGATAGTGGAGTTTACATATACTTCCTCCTCGTGAGAAAGCAGATACAGGACTTGATGTATACAGAGGAACTGCCGACGCAATTTCCCAGAATATCGACTTTATTGATTCCTATTCACCGGAGTATCTCCTGATTCTTTCCGGAGATCATATTTACAAAATGAATTATGATAAAATGCTTGAGTACCACAAAGCAAATCATGCAGATGCAACGATCGCAGTCATTGAAGTACCAATGAAAGAAGCCAGCCGTTTTGGCATCATGAATACAAATGAGACAGGCCGTATCGTCGAATTTGAAGAAAAACCTGAGAAACCAAAGAGTAACCTTGCATCCATGGGTATCTATATCTTTAACTGGAAGCTTCTTCGCAAGATGCTTCTTGCTGATATGAAGAATCCTGAATCCAGTCATGATTTCGGTAAGGATATTATCCCGACCATGCTCGCAGATGAAAAGACTCTTTTCGCCTACAAATTCAAAGGCTACTGGAAAGATGTAGGAACCATCGACTCCCTCTGGGAGGCAAATATGGATCTTCTGAGCAAGAACAATGCATTGGATCTGAACGATTCTTCCTGGAAGATCTATACAGAAGATGTCACTGCTCTTCCACAGTTTGTCGGTGCCGATGCTGATATTGACAGAGCTTTCATCACACAGGGATGTGTCATTAACGGAACTGTTAAGAACTCAGTACTCTTTACAGGTGTAAAAGTTGCTACAGGTGCAAAAAGTCATTGACAGCGTCCTGATGCCGGGCGTTGAGGTGGCTGAAGGTGCAGTCGTAACACGCGCCCTTGTCGCGGACAACGTAAAGATCGGAAAGAATGCGGTTGTCGGCAGTGCAGACAGTGAAAATATCGAACTGGTTGCAAAACGTGTAAAGGGGGAAGAATAAGATGAGTAGAGCATTTGGAATTATTAACTTTGCAAGAAATGACGTACATGTAAGTGGTATGCTGGATTATCGTCCGATCGGAGCTTTTTCTTTCCTCGGAAGATACCGTGTGATCGACTTCCCGATTTCTAATATGAGTAACAGTGGAATTGATGTCATGCAGGTGTATGTCCGCAGAAAACCCTGTTCCCTTTGTAGAACATCTCGGAACAGGACGTCATTATAACATCAACTCCAAGCGTGGAAAGCTGAATATCCTTTGCAGAGACGATTGAAGAGAACAATGTCTACAATACAGATATCGCTGCATATATTGAAAACCTTGACTGCTTTGATGAGATTGATTCCGAATATGTTATCCTCGCACCAAGCTATATGGTTTACACAGCAGATTATAATACATTCCTTCCAGACTCATATCGAGTCCGGTGCAGATATCACACTGATGTATCACAGTGTAGACAATGCAAAGGATCATTTCCTGAACTGCCATGCACTGGATATCAACAAGCAGAAGGGTGTTCTCTCCATCGAGCCAAACCATGGAAATACAAAGAGCAAAAAATATCTTCATGGATACTTATGTAATGAAGAAAACTCTGTTCCTTGAACTGGTTCAGAAAGCTCATAAGCTTTCTTCCATGTATACACTTGCTGATATCGTACGTGAAGAATGTGAAGAACTGGATGTTCGTGCTTATCCTCACCGTGGATTTTTTGCTACGCTCACTGACTTCAACAGTTATTATGAGGCAAATATGGAACTGATCAACCTCAAGAAAGCAACCGATCTTTTCGATGATAACTGGCCGATCTACACCCGTACAAATGATTCCTGCCCAACGCAGTACTTTGATGGAAGTGAAGTGAAATCTTCCGTTATTTCAAATGGCTGCCTGATCGAGGGGGCTGTTGAAAATTCTGTTATCGGACGTGGCTGTACCATCAAAGAGGGAGCTGTTGTTAAGAATTGTGTCATCAATGCTGATGTAGTTATTGGAAGAGATGTTCATGTTGAAAATCTTGTGATAGATAAGCATGCCCGTCTGATCCGTGGAAAACGTGTCATCGCAACACCGGAAAAACCGGGATATATCAAGCGCGGTGACCGCCTGTAGGGCAACTTTGATCCATTGATCATTTATAAAGATTATTTTGTCTTTACATAATAAACCTTCCAAAGAAACCCGCTGCTTCATGGAACTTCCATCGCAGCGGGTTTCTCCCCAAATTATCTCTTTTTCTTCTCTACTCTTTTGAACTTTCCGGTTCTTTCTGTAAATAACCGCCAGTCCTTTCAACAACAGATCATCATCCAAAATAATCTCTCTCTTACAATGCGGCACAATCTTCTTCGCAAGTCCGCCTGTCGCAATCACGGTGGCCTCCCCCTTCCAGCTCATCCTGCAGTCTGTCAATAATTCCATCGATCGCTGCGGCACTGCTGTAGATAATTCCACTCTTCATGCATTCTACCGTATTCTTTCCTATGATATGCTCCGGTGCTTCAATCCCAATCCCTCCAAGCTGGGATGCACGAGCCGTCAATGAATCCAGTGACACTCCGATTCCCGGATAGATCATTCCTCCGATATAATTTTTATTTTTTGTCAATCACACTGACTGTATTGGCTGTTCCAAGATCCAGGATCAGAAGCGGTACAGGATATTCTGCGATCCCGGCTACTGCATTCACAACCAGATCACTTCCAAGCTGTGCCGGATTATCCATACGGATATTGAGTCCCGTCTTAATCCCTGCTCCTACTACCAGCACTTCTTTCTTGAGGATCTTTTCAACTGCAAGCTTTACAATATTCGTGATCTGCGGAACAACCGAGGAAACGATCCCGCCCTCTATATCACTTCTGTGAATATGATAGATATCCAATACATTTTTAATATCGATCGCATATTCCAGTTCGGTCTTCGTACGCACTGTGGACAGACGTTCCACGAATAAACATTCATCCCCGTCGATACATCCCAGTACAATATTTGTATTTCCTACATCAATCGCTAATATCATTTTTCTCCTGCCCTCTCTGAAACTCAGGATACGGTCAAGGATCTCTGCCGCTGTATCCTCTTTTTTGACATCTTGCCGAGCTGCTCATCCCGATCCTTCGTGATAATCGTTACAATGTTCGTATCACCACCGAATCCGGCACCAGCCACCTTCAGATTGTTGGCTACGATCATATCCAGGTTCTTCTTCTCCAGCTTCTTTCTGGAATTTTCAAGCATATGCTCCGTCTCCATGGAAAATCCGCAGAGGAACTGTTCTTCTTTCTTATGCATTCCAAGATAAGCTAAAATATCGTCCGTACGCTCCAGCTCCAGTGACAGATTGTCTCCCTTCTTCTTTACTTTCTCATCACTGATATATTTCGGACGGTAATCTGCCACAGCCGCCGCTTTTATGATGATATCCTGTTCAGCAGCCCGTCCTGTCACTTCATCAAACATCTCCTTCGCTGTCGTAACCGGCACAACCTTCACAAACTCCGGCTTCTTCAGTGCTGACGGTCCTGTGACAAGCGTAACCTCTGCACCTCTCTGCATGCAGACCCGTGCGATCGCATATCCCATCCGTCCCGTAGAATGATTCGTGATATAACGAACCGGATCTACCGCCTCCTGCGTCGGTCCTGCGGTCACAAGAACTTTCAGTCCTCTCATGTCCTTTTCCCGTGCCACTTCCTTTAAAATATACTCTAAAAAGAAGCTCCGGCTCAGGCATCTTTCCTGCCCCTGTATCTCCACACGCAAGATAACCGACTGCCGGTGAGATTACTTCATAACCATAATATTCCAGTTTTTTCAGATTATCCTGCACGATGGGATTCTCGAACATATTCGTATTCATTGCCGGTGCAATGATCTTTTTGTACATCTGCATGCCATCACCGTTGTTGTCAGCATATCATCCGCAATTCCACCGGCAATCTTCCCGATCACATTCGCACTTGCAGGTGCGAGCATGACAACATCTGCCTTTTTTTTCGCCAACGATACATGCTCCACACTATATTGAAAATTCCTGTCAAATGTATCTACCAGGCATTTATTCCCGGTCAGTGTTTCAAATGTGATGGGATTTATAAAGTTTGTGGCATTCTGCGTCATCAGCACATGCACATCTGCGTCCAGCTTCTTTAATGCACTGGCAAGCGATGCGATCTTGTATGCTGCAATACTTCCCGATACGCCTAACAGCACTGTCTTCCCCTTCAGCATCGAGTTTTCCTCCTTTTGTCCGCCTCTTCCAATATTTACGCTTTATTATAGGGCATTGAATATGAAAAATCAACGGCTGTGTATAAAACTCCCTTCCCAGGGAATGCTGTTACTGTTCCTGAATTTTCTGCTGGTGAAGATCTCTTTCTGTCGCAGATCCAGAATCAGAAACAGCAGTCAATATCAGTAAATCAACAAATCACAGGAGGTTTTTATCCATGGACGAACAGACCCGTAAACTTTTAGAAGAGTGTACATCAGGATGCAAAATGGCTGTCAGCAGTATTCAGCAGATCCTTGAATTTACTCAGGACTCAGCACTCCAGAAAATATTGAACAAATACATCGAACAGCATACACACCTGCAGCAGACAGCAGAAAGCCAGTTGTCAGCAGACGGTTTGAGCCAAAAGATCCGGGAATGCTTGCTTCAGCATTTTCCTGGTTTACAACAGAAATCAAGCTGGGCATGAACTCTGATAATTCTGAGATTGCCAAGGTTCTGATCGATGGATGCAGTATGGGGATCAAAACCCTGGGCGAGCGTGCCAATACACTCTGCCAGGCAGATAAAAGTGCTGATTCCATTGCCCGCAGGATCATAAAACTTGAAGAAGAAATGATCCGTGAACTGGAGCCGTTTTTATAACTTGTCCAATCCTCGCCTTTCCGATATAATATAATTTGGAGGTTTTTATATTATGATATGCAAATGACGAATCGTTTTTTGTTATATCTGACTAAGGAAAGAGAGGAAAAAGTATGAAAAATGCAAAATTTGCAGGTGTCCAACGGCTTCTGTCTGCTGTATTTGCTGCTACGGTAGCACTTACTTCTGTGCAGATCCCGGTCTACGCGACGACACCTCAGACGCAGGC
>VOFC01003714.1_pt1 | contig 10125 bp, 14 predicted proteins | sample 5384161 | NCBI WGS metagenome assembly VOFC01 (sample SAMN12384722, study PRJNA508395) | human gut metagenome | isolation source: healthy gut B | host: Homo sapiens | reverse complement strand
ACGCAACGTAGCGTTTGACTGCGGTCCGGTGCATTTCGATATGCTGGACAGCAACCCGTGGTCCCCTGTTCGAGCTGAACTCCACTGCAGGCGGCGGCGAGGGCGGATGCGGCAACCAAGGCCGTTATAAACGAGTCGCTCGACTGGCTCAAGGCCGATCTTGCAACCGACAATGCCAAGAAGGCTGATTTCCGCGTTGTTACCATGCACCATCCGTTCGAGGATGACCTGACCCGCAAGTACGTTCCTTCCATCGTGGAGAACGGCAACGTAAATATCATGTTCAGCGGCCATACCCATCTGTATTCCCGCCATACTTCTGCTGATCCGGAAGCGCGGCGCGGATACCCTGTATGTAACCCAGGGCGATGCCCGCATCGGCGACGGCAAGATCGACACCGGCAAGCCGGATCAGCGCCTGAATGACAACTATCCCAACCTACTTGCAACCGGCAAGGGCGATATGCTCGAAGTAACCGTCAAGGACGGTCTGCTGACCTATAAGAATCTGGGCCTGAGCAGCGACGGCGAGAAGGTATTTGAGACGGTTACGCTGTCCAAGGACGGCGCCAAGCTGGCGTACAGCGATATTTCCATCACCCCGGACACCGTTCAGTCCAACGGCACTGTCACGTATCCGCAAAGGTGACCAATGTCGGCAAGGGTCTGGCGACTGCCTCCATGTGTGTCAAGGACAACGGCACCGACCGCTGGCTGTATGAGTTCGGCAAGAGCGGCAAGGAGCGCGTTGTCGGTCTGAATCCCGGCGAGTCCGTAACGCTGAGCGCACCGCTGACGCTTTCCGCACTCGGCACGCATACCCTCAAGCTGGACAGCTACACCAAGACAGTCAATGTTACCTTCCGCAAGGCGACCTACGCCTACAGCAACCTGCGCCTGCAACTGGCAGCGGCACGGTAAGCGAGCCGACCAGCGATGTCATCTACGCCAAGGCGGATGTGCAGAACATCGGCAATGAGGACGGCACCGCAGAGGCAGTGCTGTACATCAACGGCGCAGCCGTTACCTCGCAGAAGACTGCGCTCAAGGCAGGCGAGACCCGCACGGTTGAGTTTGCCTACAAGGCACCGGCAGGCGGCAGCTATGCCGTCAAAGGTCGGCAACTCGGCAGAGAAGACCGTTGCCGTGCTCGGCTCCATGCAAGGGCACCCCCGATCGTAAAGGATAAGTCCGGCAAAGGGCAACGACGGCATCATCCGCGGCAATCCGACGCTCGTTAAGTACAACGGCGGCTGGGGTCTGTCCCTGGACGGCGTGGACGATTATGTGGAAATTCCGGATAACAAGAACTATGTGGTAGACAACGGCGTTACCGGCATGGTTTGGGCAAACATCGATCGTCTGGCAACGGGCGATGAGTGGGACCACAACCCGCTGCTGATGAAGGGCGCTTCCATCAGCTACGGCACCAACTACCTGTTCCGCATGGCAGTCCGCAAGACCGGCATGGTTACCTACGGCATCGGCTTTAACAACGATAACGGCGAGTACTTCTGGAACGACGACGAGAATATGGGCGGCGGCGTTACCTCGGCAAGTGGGTACAGTACACCGGCGGCTTTGATCGTGCAACCGGCGGCGACAGCTACGAGGATACCAAGGCAAGCGGTCACACCGATGCACCGGATTTTGATTCTGAGATCCGCAACTGGGAAGGCAAGTCCATGTACTCCGGCTTTGCATTCCACCGTCATCTGCTGACGGGCCGCGGCCGCGGCAAGACGCACACCATGCTGACGGGCGACATCGGCCAGCTCCGCTTCTACACCACCAAGCTGACCGCAGAGGAGAACAAGCAGATTTTACGCAAATCCGACTGCAAAGGGTCCGGAAAGCGACAAGCTGGTCGTATGGCTGGATTACGCACCGGAGAATATCGTCACCAAGGGCACGCACACCACCGAGTGGCGCGCAATGACCGGCAGTGCAGCAAAGTTTACCTATAACGCAGAGATCACCGGCGCGGCTTCTGCAACCGCAACCGTTGAGACCTCGGACGACGGCAAGACCGTAAAGGCTTCCCAGTCCGCAGAGCTGAAGAACGGCAAGAACACGGTTGATATTTCCGCACTGGGCAGTGCAAAGTATGTTCGCGTTACTACCGTACTGAACTCCTCTGTTGCAGAGAAGTCCACCGATATTCCGGTTATCAACTCGTATTCCATCAAGGCTGGCAATACCAATATCACAGGCAACGCTGGCAGACTGGAACGAGGGCACCTTCACCGATGCAGTAGGCTACGAATCCGATGATGTATTCAACGATTACTCTGTGGATTACGACAACTACGGCACCGTGGGCAAGAATGTCAAGGTTGTTGAGGGTACGGTAAGCACCTTCACCGACATCGCGGGCCACTGGGCAAGGATGCCATCGAATATGTGACCGATAAGGCGCTGTTCAACGGCACGACCGCAACCACCTTCTCCCCGAACGAGGGGCATGACCCGCGGCATGTTTGTCACCGTGCTTGGCCGTATGGCAGGCGCAGACATCTCCTCGTACAACACCCAGAGCCAGTTTGCCGATGTAGACAGCAAAATGTACTACAACGCATACGTCAACTGGGCAGCAGCCAACAAGATCGTTTCCGGCGTGGACGCTTCGCATTTCAATCCGAATGCGCTCATCACCCGTGAGCAGGCTGCGGTTATCATGGATAATTATCTGACCGCCACCGGCACCAAGGTAGAGGAAACCGGCAGTGCAGCTGCATTTGCCGACAGCGCAAGCATCCGCGCTTACGCGAAGGACGCTGTAACCAGAATGCAGAAGGCTGGTCTGCTGAGCGGCAAATCGGGCAACCGTTTTTGACCCGCAGGGCACGGCCACCCGTGCACAGGTAGCTGTTATCATGCAGAAGCTGTGTGAAAAGACCGGTAAATAAGCCGGTAAAATGAGAAAGGGTCTCCCGTCATTCGGCGGGAGACCGCTTGGCTGTCGAAAAACTCCGTTTTCGAGCAGCCTCCTCGGGCTCACGCTTTCAATCGAATCTTGACGACCGCGCCCTACGGGCACAATTTTCGTCCCTTGTAATTCCCGGGGTACACAAGGTTTGCCGCATAGCGGCAAGAGGAGGTGGCCTGGCCACGCCCCCAGGGAGTATGAATTTGCTATTGCAAATTCTATTTTATGCGTGCTGCCGCACGAAAGTAAAAACGATAGATTGACTTTATCGACAGACTGAAGGGTCTCCGCCATTCGGCGGGAGACCCCGCTTGGTTCGGAACAGGAAAAACCAGGAGGGTTATCCCTCTCCTGGTTTTTCAGGTTTGATTGTTTCGAAATTCAGTTACTTGATCTCAGCGAACATCTTCTCAAGCGCGGCCACTGCAGCTTCCTCGTCTGCGCCGTCGCAGGCAACAGTGATGCTGTCGCCGCCCTTGACGGCCAGACCCATTACTGCGAAAATCTTCTTGAGGTCAGCGGTCTTTTTCGCCCTTGGTGAGCGTTACCGCGCACTGGAAGCCCTTGGCGGCCTTGCTCAGCAGACCGGCCGGACGGGCGTGCAGGCCTTCCTTATCCTGAATGGTGATGGTAAACTGTTTCATGAAACTCTCTCCTTTTTACTGCAGGTGGGTCAGTACAAACTTGATATCCGGGGTTTTCTTCATCATTTCAAGCGCCTCCCTCGTCCTCGAGGACCTCGCAGACATGGGCGAGCAGGTCAAGGTGTGCGTCACCGACACCGGCAATGCCGAAATGAGGTATGCTTTCTCGTCACCGAAGTCTACGCCGTCGGGGTACTGCAGCATGACAACGCCGGACTTTTTGACAGTGGATTTCTTTTCGCTCGTGCCGTGCGGGATGGCAACGCCCATGCCCATGTAGGTGGTAACGAGGCTTTTCGCGCTCGACCATTGCATCGGCGTAGTCGGCATCGACATAGCCGCGTTTGGCAAGCAGCGCACCTGCGGCGCGGATCGCGGTTTCCTTATCAACAGAGGGTAAGCCAAGCTGAATGTCCTCGGCCTGGGATTACAAGGCCCCTGATCCTGCGCGGCAGGTTCGTCAGTGGTTTCAGGAGCCGCGGCTTTTCGCGGCAGGTGCAGCGGTCAGCGTCTGGTACAGGGTGTCCAGATTCGGGTCCGCAAGGAAGTTGCCAATGGTGATGATCTGTGCCTGCGGTGCACTCCTGCGGGCACGCTCGGCGAGAACACGCTGGCAGACAACGATATCTGCGTCAGCAGGTACGTTATCTACACTGGAGTTGGTGACGATCAGCTCCGGACGCTCGGCCTTGATGCGGTTGTGGAACTTGGTCGCGCCCATCGCGCTCGACCCCATGCCTGCGTCGCACGAAAAGACGATCTTGTGCACGTCACCGGCGTTTATCGGTGCGGGATTTGATGGCTGCGGGTGCTTCCCCCTTGGCCTGCGCCTTCATATCCTGCATTTTGGCCTGCGCTTCGCTGAGGTTCTGCGCATTGCCGGAAGTTGCTTTGAGAATGACAGACGAGAGTACAAACGATACGGCAGCTGCAAGGACAACGCCGATAAATACCGTCAGAACGGAGTCACGCGGCGCCATCGCCATGTAGGCAATGATCGAACCGGGGATGCCGGGCCGGACAGACCGGCACCGGTCATGGTGTAGAACAGGATCGCGCAGAAGTTGCCCGCGATCGGAGCCAGAATGATGATCGGATTCATCAGAATGTACGGGAAGTAGATCTCGTGGATACCGCCGAGCAGGTGAATGACAACCGCGCCGGGAGCGGACTGACGTGTGGTCTTGTCCTTGCAGAACAGGCAGTACGCCAGCAGAACGCCCAGACCGGGACCGGGATTGGTCTCGAGCATGTACATGATGGAGCGGCCGGCCTCTGCAGCCTGGCTGACGCCAATTGGGTTGAAAATACCGTGGTTGATGGCGTTGTTCAGGAACAGCACCTTTGCCGGTTCAATAAAGATGGAAACCAGCGGCAGCAGGCTGTGGCTGACCAGAAAATCAACGCCTGCGGTAAGTACGGTGAGAATGGCGGTCATAAACGGGCCGATAACGTAGTAGCCGAGGATTGCCAGCAGCATGCCGAGGATGCCGATGGAGAAATTGTGGACCAGCATTTCAAAACCGGCGGGAATGTGCTCCTCCACGCGGTTGTCAAACTGCTTGATGACCCAGCCTGCCAGCGGGCCCATCACCATCGCACCCATCAGCATGGTGTAGTCCGAGCCGCAGATGCAGCCGATAACGGCGATGCAGGCAATGACGCGGCCGCGTTCCTTTGCGACCATATAGCCGCCCTGACCGGCGATGAGAATGGGCAGCAGGTAGCTCAGCATCGGTGAGACCATCGAGCTGAGCCGTTCGTTCGGGAACCAGCCCTTTTCGATGAACAGCGCTGTGAGGAAGCCCCATGCAATAAATGCACCGATGTTCGGCATGACCATGCCGCTCAAAAAACTTGCCAAAACGGGAAATTGCGTTTTTCATAGCTTTTCAACTCCTTATCTGTGTTGCCGCATGACTTGCGGGATTCGGGGAGTCGCTTTCGTTTCGTTTGATTATATTGTACAGGCGGAATCCGGGTCTGACAAGGGAAACTATAGTGACTGATGTCACCGGCGAATGGTGACAAATGTCGTAAGACTGTCGAAAACGCGCAGGGGAAAGGATGGTTGCTTGTGCAGTCTGCACAGAACAGAGGTGACAGCAGAGCGGGTTGTCGGAGTTGTGTCACCGGAAGATGGTGACAAAAAACGCAGGATACGGAACAGTGTCACTTGTGCTGTCATTTTAGAATGTGGTATCATAGAGATAAGTAATTGAGAATGGAAAAGGGAGAATTAACGTATACACGATTGCAAATGAATTTTCGCTCACAAATGAATGCAAATGAATGCATGCTGACAGTGACATTCATTTTCCATTCTAAACCTGTTGGATTTTATAGAAAGGAGCCATCCCGATGTCTGAAACCCTGCCTTCGCTGACTGCGAACGGACAAAGTTAATCGACCGTCTGCTGACGCTGCCGCAGGGCTGGGTGACGGCGGCGATGCTCGCGGAGAGCATCGGCGTGAGCCGCCGCACGGTGCTGCGTGAGCTGCCGAGTGTGGAGCAATGGATTGCTGCGGCAGGCTATCGCTTTGTACGCAGTCCGGGACAGGGACTGCTGCTGGACGAGCCGCCCGCACGCCGGGAGCAAATGCGCGCGCTGCTGAACGGCAGCACAGTCTACGCGGAGCTGCCGCGCCGTCAGCGGCGGCAAAAAGCTGCTCGGTATGTTGCTGCAGGCGCGTGAGCCGATGAAAACCGCAGCACTGGCGCGGGAGCTGCTGGTCTCCGAGAGCACACTGGCCGCCGATCTGGACGAAATCGGGCAGTGGGTATCCTCGTATGCGGTGACGCTGCACCGCCGACCCGGTGTGGGCGTATGGCTCAAGGGCGAAAAAGCTGTCCTGCCGCCGCGCCGCAGCCGCGCTGCTTCAGAGCAGCCTGACCGAAGAAGGCTGCAGGCGGTGCTGCGCGGCAATTTTGCTGCAGGCGGCGCATTTGCCGCGCTGCTGAATACGAAAATCGCCGAGCGGGTATGGCAGGTGCTGCAGCAGTTCGAGCAGAAGGAGAAGCTCCGTCTGCCGGATGCGGGGCTTTCTGACGCTTGCCATCCACTGCACGCTGGCGGTGCAGCAGCTGCGCGAACAGGGCGGTTCGTCTGCCGCAGTTCATCCGCCGGAAAACGCCGCACAGCGGTTAGGGGCAGCTTTGGGACAGGCGTTCGGCCTGACGCTGCCGACCGAGGAAGTGCAGTATTTAGAGCAGTATCTGGCAGCGTATATCACCGGTGACGATGGCGAAAAATGGGGAGCCGGCGAGATGTACCTGCGCCATCTGACCGGACGGCTGATCAGCGAGGTAGAACGCGCGATGCGCGTGGATTTCTCGGGCTATGTATCGTTAAGAGACAACCTGTTTACGCATTTACGGCCGATGCTGCTGCGCGTGCGTGAGCAGATTCACATGGACAATCCGCAGCTGGACACGATTCAGCGTGAATATCCGCAGCTGTGGGCGGCAACACGCGCCGCATGCGACACCGTTGAGATGGAACTGGCGTTGCCGCACATTCCGGACAGCGAAGCGGCATATCTTGCCATGCACTTTGGCGCGGTGCTCGAGCAGAACGGCGCACTGCGGCAGGCCGCCCGCGTGGTGGTTGCGTGCCCGCTGGGTATGAGCTCAAGTCGATTTCTGGCTTCGCGTATCGAGGGCGAATTCCCGACCCTCAAGGTGGACGGCTGCTGCTCGGTGCGCGAACTCGATCCGGAGCAGCTGCACAGCCGCGGCATCGACCTTGTGATTGCAACCGTGCCGCTCGAGCTGGCGTATCCGTCGATTACGGTCAATCCCGCGCTGCTTGAGCCGGACCGCGCCCTTCTGCGGGATGCGGTGCAGCGGCTGAACGGCACCGTGCGGACCGGCACACCGGCAGAGCCGTCTGCCGCCTCGGCGGCCGAAAGCGGCCTGCGCTATACCTATCGCCTCACGCGCTCGATGGTGCAGATGCTCGACCATTTATGCATCCGGACTGTGTGCAAACCAGTTTCGAGGCAGGGGGGCCTGATTGACGCGGCAAGCCGTCTGTTCTGCCCGAATGAGGACGCATCGCGTCTGGTGGCGCAGCAGCTGCGCCGACGAGAAGCCATGGGCGATACCTATATCAAGCCGCTGTTCGCGCTGCTGCTGCATTGCAGGACAAAGGCGGTATCGGACTGCCGATTCGGCTATTTACAGGCACAGCCGCCGGTCTACGAGGCCGGAAAGATGATTATGGGGGCATTTGTGCTGCTTGCGCCGGATACCGATGATCCGATTCCGGTGGAGGTCATGCGCATGGTGAGCGCACAGCTGATCGAGGAGCCTGAGCTGATCGAGCGCCTGCGGACCGGTCAGCGCGACGCAGCCGTGCAGCTGTTGGAAGAAAAGCTGGATTGTCTGTTCTCAGAACACGGAGATTAAGCATAAAAGGGAGCGGTAATGCGGAAAATATTCTGCATTGCCGCTCCTTTTGCGCGCAGAACAGAATTTACAGAGAGAATGCGCTCTTGTGAATCATCACAAAAACGAAAGTGATTATTTGTTGAAATAACAGATTGACGCGCTTGCGCAGACTGTTGGTATTATAATTATAGCTTTCGTTTCAACAGTTTACAAATATCTGAAAGGGGTCATTCCATGATCTATACGGTAACACTCAACCCCGCATTGGATAAAACGGTAGAAATTCCGGGTATGGCGCTTGACACGGTCAACCGCATCACGGAAATGCGCACGGATCCCGGCGGCAAGGGCATCAACGTGAGCAAGGTGATTGCCAAACTCGGCGGAGACAGCCGCGCAGTCGGCATTCTGGGTGGTGAGCGGCAGAACGCTCGAAAAAGCTGCTCGAAAACGAGAATTTCACCACGCAGTTCCGGTTCGTTGAGGGGGCAGACCCGCACGAATATCAAAATCATTGACCGGGTCGGCCACACGAATACCGACATCAATGAGCCGGGGCTGACCGTCACGGACGCAGATTTAGATGCGCTGCTGAACGACCTTCTGGCTGAGGTGCACGCAGGCGACATCGTGGTGCTGGCGGGCAGTCTGCCGAAGGGCATCGCAGGACACCTACCGCGTGTGGACGAGCGCATGCAAAAAAGCAGGTGCGCGGGTGTTCCTCGATGCGGACGGCGCTGTACTGGCAGAAGGCTTAAAGGCCGCGCCGTACCTCATCAAGCCGAATGATGATGAGCTGTCGCGTCTGGCGGGCAAAAAACTGGAAACCATCGAAGAGTTGACCGCAGAGGGTCAAAAGCTGCTGGAGAGCGGCATCGAACGGGTGGTTATCTCGCTGGGCGGACGCGGCGCGCTGTATCTGCGCAAGGGCAGCACGATTTATGCTGAGGACTCAAGGTTCCGGTCGGCAGTACGGTCGGTGCGGGTGACAGCGTGGTGGCCGCGCTGGCGTATGCCGAGTCGCAGGATATGAGCGAGGAGGACGCTGTCCGTCTCTCGACTGCGACCCGGAGCCGCGAATGTCATGTGCAGCGGCACACAGGCCGCCGAGCGCTCGGTTATCGAGGAGCTGCTTCCGAAAGTACGTTTTTCCAAGCTGTAATTGTTGAAATCTATTGCCTAAGTGATAAAAGGAGAGTTATTATTATGAAAGCAAGGGCTGTACGTCTGCATGCTGCGAATGATCTGCGTCTGGATACCTTTGAGCTGCCGGAAATCCGTGATGATGAAATCCTGGTCAAGGTCGTATCCGACAGCATCTGCATGTCCCACCTACAAGTGCGCGATCCTTGGTACCGAGCACAAGCGCGTGCATCCCGATGTTGCCGAGCATCCGGCCATCATGGGTCACGAGTTTGCAGGCGATATCGTCAAGGTTGGCGCGAAGCATCAGGATAAGTTCAAGCCGGGCATGAAGTTCACGCTGCAACCGGCACTCAACTACAAGGGCACGATGTGGGCCCCGGCTATTCCTACGAGTTCTTCGGCGGCGATGCGACCTACTGCATCATTCCGGCTGAGGTTATGGAACTTGGTTGCCTGCTCGAGTACAAGGGGGCGTGCCTACTGCGAGGCGTCTCTTGCCGAGCCGATGAGCTGCTCGATCGGTGCGTTCAACGCCGCTTATCACACCAAGATGGGTGTTTATCACCACGAAATGGGTATTAAAAAGGGCGGCAAGCTGGCCATCATGGCAGGTGCCGGTCCGATGGGTCTGGGTGCGCTGACGTATGCGCTGCACCGTGACGTCCGTCCGTCCATGGTCGTTGTGACCGATGTGAACGAGCGACCGTCTGGCACGCGCCGAGGCGCTGTTCCCGCCGGCTGAGGTCAAGGAGAAGGACGGCATCGATCTGCACTTTTGTCAACACCGGCAAGATGGAAAATCCGGCGGCAGAGCTGCGCGAAATGACCGGCGGCACCGGTTTTGATGATGTATTCTGCTACGCGCCGGTTGCGGCAGTCGTTGAACTGTGCAGCGCCGTGCTTGGTCGTGACGGCTGTCTGAACTTCTTCGCCGGCCCGACCGACAAGCAGTTCTCTGCCAAGATGAACTTTTATGATGTACACTATAATTCCACGCATGTTATGGGCACGAC
>VOFC01004204.1_pt1 | contig 10150 bp, 11 predicted proteins | sample 5384161 | NCBI WGS metagenome assembly VOFC01 (sample SAMN12384722, study PRJNA508395) | human gut metagenome | isolation source: healthy gut B | host: Homo sapiens | reverse complement strand
ATACTTGCGCCTCCTTGCTGGCCTTTTTCTTTTTATAGATCGTATACGCAATGCCGATTGCAAGCGCCCGGAGGATGATCATAGCTGGTGGACGAGATCAGCCCCGGCACGAGCGTGAAGACAGAACGCTCATGACAGCCAGCGGCGCGATGGCTACGACGATATTCTTTTGCGAGTAATACTGATACGCCATCGCGCCGAAGAGGGCAGGACGACGTTTGCGAACGCGGGCCGCAGCGCGGAACTGCTAGAACCGGCTGCAGCGGCTGGAGCTTGCCAGCATGCCGAGACGCCAGAATCCACAATGGTTACAAGCGATGATGTGGCAATCGAGAGTGGAACGATCGTTTTCCGCCGTGCCCGTTTTGACACCTGCCAGATCGCGGGCATTTACCGCGCAGGGGTTTTCATGTTGATGAGATTGCCGGTGATAAACGCGAGATAGCCGCCGCCCGCGCCGAGCATCGGCGTGTAGATCAGAAATTCCGCAACGCTGCTGACCGTCCACACGAGGCCGACGGATAAAATCCCCGGGCCGTTGCGCCGAGATCAGGATACGCGCCGAGCAGGCCGCCAATCACAAACGGCGCGCCAAGCAGCGCGACGGTCAGGATGCTTAATACGCGGCCAAGCACATGCGTCTGCTTGCTATACTGCGCCCAGAGGGCGTCTTTCTGTTTCTGTTCCATCCTGCATCCTCCTCAGATCAGTCCGACCAGCACGGCTGCCGCCATGCCCGCGAGCATACTGCCCGCGATTGATTTCAACCCATGTGATGTGCTTTTCTCTGCCAGATACACAAACAGTGCCATCACGCCTGCCGACACCGCCGCGACCAGCAGCGGCGTCAATCCCGAGAAGGTGAACCGGCCATTCGAGGAAATAAAGCCGCCGAGATAGCTGCCGATATGCGCTGACAAGGCCGATGAACACAACCGTCATGGCGAGATCACCGAAGCCCGCCGCGCCCGTTCCGCTGCCGGAACCGGACGAGAGTTTCCGCGTATAGCGCTTGTTGAAAGAAGATGGACAGGACGATGCCCCAGATGATGCACAGGCTCATAAGCAGGGCAATGGTCTGGTTTTGCACTTTGGTGTCGCTAAGCGCGAAGCCTCTTATCCTCTGAGCCCGTTTCCTCCTTTCCAAAGCGCAAACGCTACGCTGGTTTGCACTTTGGTGGTTTGGAACTCGACGGAACGAGTCTCCGCTATGCGCAAAGCCCGTTTCGCCATAGCGGCGAAGGCAGTTTTATTCTTCCGGTTTTTCCGGCGGCATCAGAGGGATTCGTCGATGTGGGAGAGGTTGTCCTGCACGGTGATGGCCCCGGCGGGCAGAGCTTCTGACAGATGCCGCAGCCGATGCAGCTGACCTCGCACATCTTTCTTGCATCCTTGCCGGGATCCCGGTTCGAGCATTTGACGACGACGGGGTTGGCGCACTCGTGAATGTGGATGAGCTCGCGCGGGCATTCGCGCACGCAAGCGCCGCAGCCGAGGCATTTTTCTCCGTTGACCTCGGCCACGCCGTAGTCGTTGAGGGCGATGGCTTCAAATTTGCACGCGTTCACGCACAGCTCGCAGCCGACGCAGCCGTACTGGCAGTCCGCCGTCGCGCGGCAGCCGCCGTTGCAGGCGACGAAGGCGGCCTTTGTAGGGGAAACGTTTTTTGATGGCCATGGTTCATCCCTTCCTTTCGTACGGCGTGTTGGCGAGCGGCAGCTTCGTGCGGCGTTCGCCGTCGAAGCGGAAATAGGCGTCGGCAATGGCGGGCGCGGTGGGGATTGAGGTGATCTCGCCGATGCCGATGGCACCGCAGGCCACGTCGAGGCCCGGCTTATCGACCACGATGGGCGTGATCTTCGGGATCTCATGCGCGCGGAAGAGGCCGAGCTCGCCGTATTTTTCGATCGGCTTGCAGTTGTCATCGATGGGATACTGCTCGCGCAGGGCGTAGCCCATGCTCATGACGACGCCGCCCTCGATCTGCCCCCTCGCACGACCGGGGTTGACGGCCTTGCCGCCGTCGTGCGCGGCGACCATCTGCTCGACCTTGCCGGTCTTCTTATCGAGGATGCACATCTGCGTCGCGTAGCCATAGGCCACGTGCGAGACGGGGTGCGGCACGTCCGCGCCGAGCTTGTCGGTCTTGGCGAGGTATTCACCGTAGAACTCCTGCCCGACGAGGTCGGACAGCGTATGGTCTTCGAGCGCGGCGGCGAGCTTTTCGCAGGCGCGGCGGCAGGCCTCGCCGGTGACGAGCGTCTGGCGCGAGCCGGAGGTATCGCCGGAGTCCGGCGCGATCCAGGTGTTCGAGCGCTCATAGACGATATCGCCGCGGTGCAGCGGCGTATTGGTGACGATCATCTGCACGAGGACGGTGCCGACGCCCTGGCCGATGCAGGATGCGCCCGCGTAGATATGGACCTTCGCGTCGTCCTCCACGATCAGCTTGCAGCGGCCCCAGTCGGGAATGCCGACGCCGACGCCCGCGTTCTTCATCGCGCAGGCCAGGCCGACGGGCTTGCCCTGCTTCATCGCCTCATCGAAATACGGCTTGACCGCCTCGAGCGTCTCGACCAGGCCCGTCTCCGCAAGCCGACGATCTGGCCGTTCGGCAGCTCCTGCCCGGGCCGGATGGCGTTGCGGTAGCGGATCTCCCAGGGGTGATGCCGACCTTGTCGGCCATTTCGTTCAGAAGCGTCTCCCGTAGCGAAGCACGTCTGCGTGACGCCGAAGCCGCGGAAAGCGCCCGCGGGCGGGTTGTTGGTATAGTAGGCCGTGCCCTCGATCTCGAAATTCTGATAGTTGGGGCCGGCGGCGTGCGTGCAGGCGCGCTCGAGCACCGGGCCGCCCAGAGAAGCGAACGCGCCGGTGTCGGAGTAGACCTTGGCCTTCACACCCTGAATAATGCCGTTTTCATCCACGCCCATCGTGAAGTCCATCTCGAAGGGGTGGCGCTTCGGGTGGATAAGCAACGATTCCGGCCGGGTCAGCTTGACCTTGACCGTGCGGCCGGTGAGGTAGGTCATGAGCGCGGCGTGGTGCTGCACGCTCATATCCTCCTTGCCGCCGAAGCCGCCGCCGACAAGCTGGTTCTGCACGCGGACCTTGTCGGTGCCCAGCAGAAGCTTGCATTCGTGCAGCGTTGTGTGTGAGGACTGGTCGGTCGAGAGTACCATGACGTAGCCGTCCTTGTCCATATACGAGACCGCGCACTCCGGCTCGAGGAACGCATGCTCGGTCCACGGGGTCTCAAAGTGCTGGGAGATGACGTATTTGGAGTTCTGGATCGCCGTCTCGGCGTCGCCGCGGGCGATGTGCTTGTATGCCTGCACGTTGGATTCTTCCTCGTCGAAGACGAGCGGAGCGTCCTCGGCCCAGGCCTCGGGGGGATTATGGACAGCGGGCAGCGGCTCGTAGGTCACTTTTACGAGCTTTTTCGCCTTTTCGAGGATCTCGGGCGTTTCCGCGACCACGAGCGCGATCGCGTCGCCGAGGTAGTGCGTCAGACCGCCGACTGGGATGAGCGTATACTGGTCGTGCTTGAGATGGCCGACCTTGTTTTCCCGGGAATATCCGCCGCCGTGATGACGCGGACGACGCCGGGCAGCGCGGCCGCCTTGGACGTGTCGATGGACAGCACGCGGGCGCGCGGATATTTGCTGCGCACGGCGGAGCCGTAGCACATGTCGGGCAGATACCAGTCGTCGGGGTATTTTCCGTAGCCGAGGACCTTTTCCTCCACGTCGAGCCGGTGGACGCTCGAACCGACCTTCCAGTCGTCTTCCTCCGACGGCGCGGGGATGACGCCCCTCGCGCCGGCATTTGGCGGCCAGACGCACGGCAGCGATGATCTTCACATAGCCCGTGCAGCGGCAGTAGTTGTTGCGCAGCGCATAGCGGATCTGATCGTCGGTCGGATCGGGGTTTTTATCGAGCAGCGCCTTGGTGCAAAAGCACCATGCCCGGGATGCAGAAGCCGCACTGCACGGCCCCAGCCTCGCCGTAGGCATAGGTATAGAGCTTCTTTTCTTCTTCCGTCAGACCCTCGACGGTGATGATGTGACGGCCCGCAAGAGAATCGGTAAACGGGGTGCAGGCGCGGATGGGCTCGCCGTCGATGAGCACGGTGCAGGCGCCGCAGGCGCCCTCGGAACAGCCGTCCTTGACGGAGGTCAGGTGCAGCATATCGCGCAGGTAGCGCAGCAGCCGCTGGTTCTTCTCCACCGACACTTCCGTTCCGTTGACAAAAATACAGCCATGGCAAAAACTCCTTCTGATTCGAATTTCGGCCCTCACGTCACAGCGGAGCTGTTCTCGGCATCATGCCACCGTAATTCCGAAGGTTTCCCGGCCAAAGGGAAAAGTAACTAAAAATCTTTTTTGATTATACAATATTTTTTTTGCAGGTTGCAAGAAATGACAGCCAGAGTCGTTATTCTATTTATAAATAACGCCGTCTCAAGGCTCCCCTTTCAGGGGGGAGCTGGCGCGCAGGCCTGAGAGGTTGTCACAGATTTGCCCCAAACCGCAAATTCAGTTTGCGGTTTGGAAAGGCCTCAGAGAGGGCTCCGCGAACAGCGGGGACTCGTTCCGTCGAGCCGGTTTTGACGCGCCTCCGGCGACCCCTATCTTTTCCTTGCGCGGGAAAAAGATAAAAAAAAAGGCAAACCGCAAATTCAGTTTGGGCGGTTTGGTAATTTTAACTCAATTCATCCGTCAAAAAGCCACCTTCCCCTCATGGAGTCGCTGGTGATCTGGCGCGGGACAGGGGATGATGCGGCCGGGACGGCCGCGGCCAGGCAGGCCTTTTCGGCCGCCATGGCGGCGCTCGTCGTGTTGCGGCCGGGGGAGAAGGTCACAACGAGCCAGGTCTTCTTTTCTCTCATGTTGCTGCAAGCTCCTGTACGGCGCGGATAGCCGCGTCGGTCTCCTGTTCCGTATTGTAAAGCCGAAGCTGAAGCGCACCGCGCCCTGCTCCTCGGTGCCGAGCGCCCGGTGCATCCGCGGGGCGCAGTGGGCACCAGCGCGGGTGGCGATGTCGTAGGTCTCGGCCAGCTCGTCGGCGGCCTCCGACGATTCGTAGTCTCCAATGTTCAGGCTCACGACCGGCGCGCGCTCCCAGGTGGAGAAATCGCCGTAGACCGTCACGCCGGGAACCGTTCGCACGCCCTCGTAAAACCGCCGGGCGAGCGCGAGCTCATGCGCGCGGATGGTCTCCAGCCCGGTCCGGCGGATGAACTGCACGGCGGCGAGCAGGCCCGCGATGCCGTGGCCGTTGCGCGTCCCGGCCTCAAGGCGCGTGGGGTACTGCATGGGCTGTTTCTCCAGAAACGTCTGCACGCCCGTGCCGCCCACGCACCACGGACGGATCTCCACGCCGGGCGCGACGCACAGGCCGCCGGTGCCCTGCGGCCCCATGAGGCTCTTATGCCCCGTGAAGCAGAGGACGCTGATGTGCATGCGCTGCATGTCGATGGGGAACATGCCCGCCGTCTGCGACGCGTCGACCACGAACAAAAGCCCGTGCGCGGTGCAGAAATCGCCGATCCGCTGCAAATCAAGCAGGTTTCCCGTCAGGTTCGAGCCTGCCGTGCACACCACGGCCTTCGTCTCTGGCCGCAGCAGGCGTTCAAAGTCCGCGTGATCGATCCGGCCCTGCCGGTCGGCGGGCAGGAAGTCCGCCTGCACGCCCCGCTCCATCTGCCGGTATAAGGGGCGCAGGACGGAGTTGTGCTCCAGATCCGTCGACAGCACGTGATCCCCCGGCGCAAGCAGGCCGGAGATGGCGATGTTCAGCGCCTCGGTCGAATTAGCGGTCAGGCAGACGTGATCCGGCTGCGGGCAGCCGAACAGCGCCGCCAGCGCCTCGCGCGCGGCGAAGATCGTCCGGGCGGCGGCAAGGCTCTCGGCGTGGGCGCTGCGGCCGCTGTTGCCCATAGTCTGCATGGCCTGCACGACCGCGTCGATGACGCAGGGCGGCTTGCGCAGGGTGGTCGCCGCGTTGTCCAGATAGATCATACCCTCGCCTCCTGTCATTTTCTGTCCCAATTATAAACGGAAAACAGGCAGACTGCAACGCAGTCTGCCTGTTTTTTGTTCGACAATTCCGAAAAGGCGTCCTTTCCGGGCATCCAATTTTTACAGCCGGCTGTCCGTCCGCGAGGCGCGGCGCAGACAGACGTCCGCCGTGATGAAAAACGCGGCCACAAAGGCGTAAAACGCGATCACAGCCCAGCGGCTGCCCGCCGCGAGCAGGAAATCCCAAAGCCCGTGCAGCAGCGTCGGGACCGCCAGCGCCAGCAGCGCCAGCATCCGCCTGCGCCGCAGCTGCCCGCAGCATTCGGCCTGCTTGGCCCGGCTGAGCAGCAGCCCCATGCTCACGGCGAAGAAAAATGCCCCGGCACGGACAGGATCGCCCGCGACACAGCCGTGCGCAGGTCCGACTGCAGGACGTACAGGATGTTCTCCACCGCCGCGAAGCCCAGCGCCGAGGACACAGAATAGACGATGGCGTCGAAGCGGTAGTCGAAGGCCGGATGGTCCCATGCGGCGACGGCGCACGGGCAGGAGCTTGGCCAGCTCCTCGCTGCAGGCAACGATCACGAAGTTGTCCAGCAGCAGATACCACACGGTCGAGCGCCCCAGCGCCGCGCCCGCCGCCCGCGTCAGCAGCAGCTGCGCCAGCGCCGCCGGAACGGCGGCCAGCGCCCCCGAACAAAACGAGCTTGCCCAGCAGCCGCCGCGGCTAGAAGGCCAGCGCCTCCTCCGCGGTCATGTCGAGCGTCCGCGATATTTTTGCCCTTATAGAGGACCTCCAGCGTCTCGCGGTTATACCGCTTGCCGTGGCAGAACCTCGCAGGGGACGAACACGTCCGCGAGGAAGTGCATCTCGATCTTCACAAGTCCGTTGCCGCTGCAGGCCTCGCAGCGGCCGCCCTGGTATTGAACGAGAACCGGCCCGGGCCGTAGCCGCGCGTGCGCGCGTCTGCCGTCGAGGCGAACAGGTCGCGGATGTCGTTGAACACCGGTGTAGGTCGCGGGGTTGGAGCTCGGCATGCGGCCGATCGGGCTCTGGTCGATGCCGACGACCTTGTCGAGGTGCTCCAGGCCCTCGATGCGGTCAAAAATTTCCCCGGCCGCGTGCGGGCACGGTTGAGACTGCCGGCGAGCTTTTTATAGAGAATTTCATTGATCAGGCTCGATTTGCCCGAGCCGGACACACCAGTCACGCAGAGAAATGTACCGAGCGGGAACTCGACGTCGATGTGGCGCAGGTTATTTTCCGCCGCGCCGAAAATTTTCAGGGATTTTCCGTTGCCGCCCGCCGCTTTTCGGGCAGGGGGATCTTCTTCGCGCCGGACAGATACTGGCCCGTAATGGAGCGCAGGGCGGCGATGATGTCGTCGATGGTGCCCGCGGCGATGATCTCGCCGCCGTGCACGCCCGCGCCGGGGCCGACGTCGACGATGAAGTCGGCGGCGCGCATGGTATCCTCGTCATGCTCGACGACGAGCACGGAGTTGCCGATGTCGCGCAGGCGGCGAAGGGTGTCGAGCAGCTTGTCGTTGTCGCGCTGGTGCAGGCCGATGGACGGCTCGTCCAGGATATACAGGACGCCGATGAGGCTCGAGCCGATCTGCGTGGCCAGGCGGATGCGCTGGCTCTCGCCGCCGGAGAGCGTCGCGGCCGAGCGCGAGAGCGTCAGGTAGCTCAGGCCCACGGCCTGCAGAAACGACAGCCGGGAGCGGATCTCCCGCACGATCTGCTCGGCGATGACAGCCATGGAGCCGGTGAGCTTCAGACTGTCGATGAATTTTAGTTCCTCAGAGATCGGCAGCGCGCAGAAGTCCATGATGTTCATCCCGCCGACGGTGACAGCGAGGCTGATGTCGGACAGGCGCTTGCCGTGGCACTTCGGGGCAGGGGCGCTCGGACATGCACTCCTCGAGCTCCTTGCGCATGGCGTCGGACTGTGTCTCGGTGAGGCGGCGGGCGACGTTGTTGACCACGCCCTCGAACGGCCGCTCGAGCGTGCCGCGCCCGTTGGCGCGCTCATAATAGATGGTGAGCTTTTCCGTGCCCGTGCCGTAGAGGATGACGTCGAGCGCCTGCTGCGGCAAAGACTCGATGGGGTCGTTCAGCGAGAAATGATATTTCTTGGCCAGCGCCTCAAAATACATCCGGGAGATGGAATCGTCGCGCACGTTGTTCCAGCCGGAGGCCTGGATGGCGCCCTGCAGGATGGACTTCGAGCGGTCGGGGATGATGATGAGCAGGGGTCGGCCACCTGCCGTACCAGGCCGGAGCAGACGGGGCAGGCCCCGTAGGGATTGTTGAACGAGAACATGCGCGGGGACAATTCCGGGCATGGAGATGCCGCAGTCCTCGCAGGCGTAGTTCTGGGAAAAGGGTGTCCTTGTCGCCATCCAATTCATTGAGGATGACAAGCCCGCCGGACAGGTTCGCCGCCGTCTCGACCGGAGTCGGTCAGGCGGCGGGCCGGATCCCGCCTTCATGATGAGCCGGTCCACCACGACCTCGATGCTGTGCTTGATGTTCTTTATCGAGCTGATCTCCTCGCTCAGATCGTACATACTCCCGTCCACGCGCACGCGGACGTAGCCGGACTTCCTTGCATCCTCGAAAACTTTGGCTGGTACTCGCCCTTCTTTCCGCGGATGACCGGGGCCAGAACTGAAATTTTGTCCCCTCCGGCAGCCCCATGATCTGGTCGACGATCTGGTCGATGGTCTGCCGGCGGATCTCCTTGCCGCACTTCGGGCAGTGCGGCGTGCCGCAGCGGCCCATAAGACGCAGATAGTCATAGATCTCCGTGACCGTGCCGACGGTCGGCGGGGGTTGCGGCTCGTCGTCTTCTGGTCGATGGAGATGGCAGGGGAGAGGCCGTCGATCGAATCGACGTCCGGCTTGTCCATCTGCCCGAGGAACATCGGGCATAAGAGGACAAAAGACTCGACATACCGCCGCTGGCCCTCGGCAAAGATCGTGTCGAAAGGCCGACTGGATTTTCCGGAGCCGGACAGGCCCGTCAGTACGACCAGCTTGTCGCGCGGGATCTCGACGGAGATATTTTGAGGTTATTGACGCGCGCGCCCTGCACGCGGATACAGTTTCTTTTCAAAACTACAACATATTTTCAAACAAAAGTTTTTAAAACAAAGTTCTCTTCAGAAGTTCTTAAGAAACCTGTCCCTTGCCGGGCGCAACATGCTATACTATAAAAGAAAATTCAAGCAGCGGGGAGGAAGCTGCATGCGGAACCTGTCAAAGCTGATATTTCAGCGGGTCGTGGCGGTGTCGGTCGGCCATTTTGCTTTCGCAAATCATATTTGATCGTGACGGGCATGGATTGGCGGGCGGACTTTTTCTGATGAAGAATCGCCATGACTGTGCTCAGCTGGGGTCGCGGTCTATATCATCTCGTGCGGGTTAACCAAGCTATAAGATCGCGTGGATCGTGCTGATTCTGGCCTTTCCCTGTGGCGGGCATTGACGATCTATCTGCTGTTCGGCGGCAATAAAATTTCCAACTATGAGCACCGGAAGATGAACCGTCGTGGAGTCCGTCACTATGCAGCACCTGCGGCAGGACGATGCGCCGCTGGGGAGTTAGCCGCCGCTGAAACGCCCGCGTTCAACCACGCGCGCTACCTGCTTTCGGCCTCCGCTACCCGGTCTACGCATAATGCGGACGCGGAATATTTCCCAACCGGCGAGAGCTGCTATGCCCAATGCTGGAGGAACTGCAAAAAGCGGGCACTATATTTTTATCGAATTTTTTCATCATCGCCACCGGAAAGATGTGGACCCCCATTTTGGAACTTCTAAACGAAAAGGCGGCGGCAGGCGTCGATAATTCGCGTTTTGTATGACGATTTTGGCTGCATCACGCGCCTGCCGATGGGTTATGCGAAAAAAGCTGCGGGAAATGGGGCATCCGCGCGCGCACGTTCAACCCCTATATCCGATTTTTGTCTGCCCGTCTCAATAACCGCGATCACCGCAAGCTTCCTGATCATTGACGGCAAGGCTGCGTTTACCGGCGGCGTCAATCTGGACAGTATATCAACGAGCGTTTCGGACACTGGAAGGACTGCGGCATTCTTGTGCGCGGGAAAGCCGTGTG
>VOFC01005471.1_pt1 | contig 10166 bp, 12 predicted proteins | sample 5384161 | NCBI WGS metagenome assembly VOFC01 (sample SAMN12384722, study PRJNA508395) | human gut metagenome | isolation source: healthy gut B | host: Homo sapiens | reverse complement strand
ACACAGATGCCTTTTCCGGTAGCGGCATCGATGAGGACATTGTTGATCTTGGTGTCATTGTGGGTGCCGACAAAGTTGGGATGACATTCAGCGTTTCCCGTGCTGGGTCGCCGCCCTCGGCAAGAATTTTCGCCCGCAGATGCCGGGTCACGCCGCAGACATTTTCCATCAGGCACACCGGGTTAGTAAAGGTATCTGTGTTGATGCGCTGCAAAATAAAGCGTTTGGAATAATCTTCCCGCCAGACCACAAAGGTGTCGTTGATATGCCCCTCACCATAGTGTGTGAGCATCGCAGAGCACAGGCCCGCCAAAATCAAAGGCATTTGCAGCAGACTGGAGCAGAGAAAGGGTAACGGATTTCATCATAAATTTCTCGTTTTCGTTATACTTCATGCCGTTTTGACGGGGCAGGGCGTTGTCCCTGCCGCACCTGACGGCGGTATTCATTGGGGGTCAAGCCTTCCGCCTTGCGGAAGCATTGGGAAAAATAGCTGGGGGAGGGAAAAGCCCATCAACTCGCTGATCTGCGCCAGACTGTAACCGGTGTTGCCCAGCATGTATTTGCTTTCCTCGATACGGCGGCGGTTCAGATAGGTGATGGGGAAATGCCGTATTCCCTCTGAAATGTGTGGGCCAGATAGTATTTGTTGATGTGGGCGATCTCGGCAAGGAGGTCCAGCGAGACGTCTTCCCGGAAGTTGGCGTCCAGATACCGTTTGACCTCTACACACTCCCGGTTTTCGGTTCGGGGGGCTTCCTCCAGCTGCAGCGAGAGGGTGGTGCAGACCACCCAGATCAGCAACACCTCCAGCAGGTCCTGACAAACGGTCTCGCAGCCGTCCAGGCTGCGGTCGGCCTCCGCCAGCAGCATGTGCAGCAGAGTGACCATCCGCTCCCGGTTCTCGCGGCAGTTGAAGATGGCGTAGGAGGTATCTGCCCGGTTGAACAAAAACTCCATCTTGTCCACACCCAGCACGATGTACTCCAGCGGGGAGGCGTTGAGGCTAAGCTCGGTATGCTCCACCTGGGGGTTCACGATGACCAGATCGTCCGGCTTTACCGGGAACAGCTGCCCGGAAAGGTAGAACTGGCCCTCGCCGCTGAGGCAGTAGAACAGCTCGGTGCAGGCGTGGGTGTGGGTGGTACTGTTCCAATCGCCGCCAAATTTGCTTTTGCTGATGTACAGCAGCCGGAAGGATTCCCGCGGAGCGGGCGCGTGGCGGATATCAAAGCGCTGGGTACTCATAGATGATCGGCTCCTTCGGGAAACGCAAATTTTCTAAAAATAAACGCAACATTCTAAAAACATTATCAAAAAATGGTGCGTTGTTTCGTGCACTTTATTCCCCTCATTATAGAGGGAACATACAAAAAAAAATGCAAGCCCTGATTTTAGGCTAATTTTTATATTTTTGTTTCTCAAGTCCCTTCGAAATATGTCAAAATAGTTACAGGCTGGGGATTATGCTGAAACTTTTAAAAGATTTTTAGCACTTTTGCTGGAAGAATTTTTTAGAAAGCAACATCTATAAAAAATGAAACAACAAACCTCTTGAGCAAGGAAGCGAAAGAATTTATATTGGAGGCAGAAAAACACACAGCCCTCTCGGACGAAGCCTGTTTGCCCCGGCTGTGTTTTGAACGGAATTTTATGATGGAGGATACACTATGAAACGCATTTCTCGTCGCAATTTTCTGAAAGCGGCTGGCGTGGGTGCCGCTGCACTGAGCCTGGCTGCCTGTGGTGGTGCTGCCAGCTCCACCGCGTCCAGCACGGCATCTTCTGCCGCTGCTTCTTCCGCAGTGGCTGCAGACGTTACCATCAAGGTCGCTGCCATCGAGACCGGCTACGGCGCTGATATGTGGAAAAAGGTCACCGAGGCCTTTACCGCCCAGACCGGCATCAAGGTGGACCTGACCACCGACAAAAAGCTGGAGGACGTCATCGGCCCCTCCATGCAGGGCGGCGACTACCCCGACGTGGTCCATCTGGCCACCGGCCGTGAGGCTGCCCTGACCGAGCAGTTCATCAAGGGAAACCTGATCGCGGACATCACCGATGTGCTGAGCATGACCGTGCCCGGCGAGAGCAAGAAGGTGAGCGAGAAGATCGCCGGCGGCTTTACCGACACCTCCCTGACCAACCCCTACGGCGACGGCAAAACCTATCTGGCTCCCATGTTCTACAGCCCCTGCGGCCTGTTCTACAACGCCGGTTTCCTGAAGGAAAAGGGCTGGGACGTGCCCAAGACCTGGGACGAGATGTGGGCACTGGGCGACAAGGCTGCCGCTGAGGGCACCTACCTGTTCACCTACCCCCCACCACCGGCTACTTCGACGCCTTCTTCTATGCGCTGATGTACGCTGCCGGCGGCCCGGAGTTCTTCAACAAGGCCACCCACTACACCGAGGGCATCTGGGACACCCCCGAGGCAATGACCTGCTTTGATATCGTGGCAAAGCTGGCTTCCTACACCAACCCCATCACCCCCGCACAGGCCAACGATCAGGACTTTACCCAGAACCAGCAGCTGGTGCTGGACAACAAAACCCTGTTCATGCCCAACGGCACCTGGATCGTGGGCGAGATGGCCGAGGCTCCCCGTGCAGACGGCTTTGAGTGGGGCATGACCGCCCTGCCTGCTGTCAAGGCCGGCGGCGATGGTTACAGCTACACCTGGTTCGAGCAGGCATGGATCCCCGCCGGTGCCGAGCATCAGGATGCCGCCAAGCAGTTCGTGGCTTACCTGTACAGCGATGAAGCCTGCAAGCTGTTTGCCGAGAGCGGCGCTATCCAGCCTGTGCTGGGCATCGCCGACAGTCTGGAAGGCGACAACAAGATGTTCTACTCCATCTACGACAACGGCGCAAAGGCCGCCATGGGCAACTTTGCAGCCTTCAGTGCCATCCCCGGCGTGGAAGTGCGCACCGTGTTCTTCGACCCTGTCAACTCTCTGGTGTCTGGCAGCATGACCGAGCAGCAGTGGATCGACGGCATCAAGTCCGCCAGCGACCAGATGCGCGCCAACATCATCGAGTAATTAAGCCCTGCCCAGCGGGGGCGGTTTTTACCGCCTCCGCTTTTTTGGGCTGTACAGTACCATCAAGAAAGGAGCGGTCAATCCCCTATGAGAACGGATAAAAGCCGCAAACGGTTCGTATTCCTCTGTGTGGCACCGGCTACCATCCTGTTTTTTCTCTTTATGATCCTGCCCACCCTCAACGTGTTCCGCATGAGTTTGTATGAGCGGGGTGCCTATTCTCCCAACGAGACCTTGGGGCTTAAAAACTCCAGCATCTGCTGCGGGACGCCCAGTTCATCCGCTCCATGCAGAACATGATCCTGCTGGTGGTAACGGTCACCCTGATCACCTTCGCCTTTGCACTGGTATTTGCCGCCATCCTCACCCGGGAGAAGATCAAAGGCCAGAACTTTTTCCGCATCATCTTCTACATCCCCAACATCCTGTCCGTGGTCGTCATCTCCGGCATCTTCTCTGCCATCTATAAGCCGGAAAACGGCATGCTGAACAGCATCATCGGCCTGTTCCGCAACATGAGCGACCCCATTTTGTGGAAGGGTGAAAAACTGGTCATCCCCTCCATCATCGTTGCCATGGTGTGGCAGGCCATCGGCTACTACATGGTCATGTACATGGCCTCCATGTCTGCCGTGCCCATCAGCCTGTACGAGAGCGCCAATCTGGACGGTGCCGGGCGGCTGACCCAGTTCTTCCAGATCACCATCCCCCTCATCTGGACGAATATCCGCACCACTCTTGACCTTCTTCATCATCTCCACCATCAACATGGCCTTCCTCTTCGTCAAGGCCATGACAAGCGGCGGGCCCAACGGCGCATCAGATGTGGCACTAAGCTATATGTACAGCCAGAAGGACGCCGGTCTTTACGGTTACAGCATGGCCATCGGCGTGGTAATCTTCCTGTTCTCGTTTGCCCTGTCCGCCTGTGTCAACAAGGTCACCAACCGCGATACGCTGGAATTTTAAGGAGGGAAGAAGATGCAGAATACCACCGAAAAATCTTCCCGCTCTGCGGAAGGTCTGTACAAGTTTTTCATCTATTTTGTGCTGGTTCTGCTGGCCGTTACCATCATCGTGCCGGTGGCATGGGTGTTCATGGCCTCCATCAAGCAGAATGCAGAGTTCTACGGCAACCCGTGGGCACTGCCCGCCGGGTTCTACTGGCAGAACTTTGTCAACGCATGGAACGGCGCGAAAATGGGCGAATATATGCTCAACTCGGTCATCGTCACGCGCTGGCGCTGGCGCTGCTGCTGGTCGTTGCCCTGCCCGCCGCCTACTGCCTGTCCCGCTTTCACTTCAAGGGGTGCAAGGTGATGAACACCCTGTTCATGGCGGGCTTGTTCATCAACGTGAACTACATCGTGGTGCCCATCTTTCTGATGCTGCGGGACGGCGATGTGTGGCTGAAAGGCCATTTCGGCAGCGGCTTTCTGCTGAACAATCTGGTGGTGCTGGCGGTGGTGTACGCCGCCACCGCGCTGCCCTTTACCATCTACCTGCTGTCGGGCTACTTTGCCACCCTGCCCCACGATTTTGAGGAGGCCGCCTACATCGACGGTGCAAGCTACTTTTCCACCATGACCCGCATCATCTTCCCCATGGCAAAGCCCTCCATCATCACCATTATCCTGTTCAACTTCTGCAGGCGCAGCAGAGCGCCGCCCAGTACGGCACGATGTATGCAGGTCTTGTGCTGGTGATGCTGCCCACCCTGATTTTGTACATCTGCGTGCAGCGGCAGCTGACGCAGGGCATGACCGTGGGCGGCCTGAAAGGTTAAGGTGACAAACGATGAAAGCATACTGGAAAAACCATCCCGCCCTGCGCATGATCCTGATGCTGGTGCTGTTCGTACTGGCACTGGTGCTGGTGGTGTCCGGCTGGAAAATGACCGGACAGCTGGCAGGGCTTGGCATCATGCTGGTGGGCGTAGCGCTGCTGCTGGCTGTGCTGGCGCTGTATAACGCCGCCTACGATTGACCCCCTACGATTCAAAGAGAGGCAAAAGGAGAGTTTCCCATGGATGAAATAAGAAAGACCGGGCGCGTGACCATTCCCACAGACCTGGACGTTGTGCCCGAAACGCTGGAGATCTTAAAAAAGTGGGGTGCTGATGCCATCCGCGACTGCGACGGCACCGACTTCCCGCAACAGCTCAAGAATGCGGACGCCAAGATCTACTCCACCTACTATACCACCCGCAAGGACAACGCATGGGCAAAGGCAAACCCGGACGAGGTACAGCAGTGCTACATCATGACCGGCTTTTACACCGCCCCCGGCGACACCGTGACCATCCCGCTGATGAAGGGCATCAGCCCGGAGCTGATGCAGGTGAACACCAACGACGACATCACCCGCTGGTGGGAGGTCATGGATCGAACCACCGGTCAGCCCGTGCCGCCGGAGCAGTGGAGTTACGCCGACGGCAGTGTGACCGTACAGGCCGTACCGTTCCATGAGTATACCGTCAGTTTTCTGGCTTACCTCATCTGGGACCCGGTGCATATGTACAACGCTACCACCAACGGCTGGACGAATTTTGAGCACCAGATCACCTTTGACGTGCGTCAGCCCAAGACCCACAAGTATTCCATGGAGCGGCTGCGCAAGTTCATTGCAGAGCATCCCTATGTTAACGTCATCCGCTACACCACCTTCTTCCACCAGTTCACCCTGATCTTCGACGAGCTGAAGCGGGAGAAGTTCGTGGACTGGTATGGATACTCTGCTTCGGTCAGCCCTTATATCCTCAACCAGTTTGAGCAGGAAGTGGGCTACAAGTTCCGCCCGGAGTACATCATCGATCAGGGCTACTACAACAACCAGTATCGGGTGCCCAGCAAGGAATTTCGGGATTTTCAGGCCTTCCAGCGCCGCGAGGTGGCAAAGCTTGCCAAGGAGATGGTGGACATCACCCACGCGTGCGGGTGCGAAGCCATGATGTTCCTCGGCGATCACTGGATCGGCACCGAACCTTTTATGCCGGAGTTCAAAACCATCGGACTGGATGCCGTAGTGGGCAGCGTGGGCAACGGCTCCACCCTGCGCCTGATCTCTGACATTGAGGGCGTAAAGTACACCGAGGGCCGTTTCCTGCCGTACTTCTTCCCCGACACCTTCGGTGCGGGAAGCCAAGGAGAACTGGGTTACAGCCCGCCGCGCTATCCTGCGCAAGCCCATCGACCGCATCGGCTATGGCGGCTATCTGAAACTGGCCTTGCAGTTCCCGGAGTTCGTGGACTACGTGGAGAGCGTCTGCAACGAGTTCCGCGAACTGTACGAGAACATCAAGGGCACCACACCCTACTGTGTCAAGCGAGTGGCCGTGCTGAACTGTTGGGGTAAAATGCGGGCTTGGGGCTGTCACATGGTGCATCACGCCCTCTATTACAAGCAGAACTATAGCTATGCCGGTGTCATTGAGATGCTGTCCGGTGCGCCCTTTGATGTGAAGTTTATCAGCTTTGAGGATATCAAGAACGACCCGCATCTGCTGGATTCGTTGGATGTCATTATCAATGTCGGCGATGCCGACACCGCCCACACCGGCGGCATCTGGTGGGAGGATGCAGACATCACCTCTGCCATCCGCAGGTTCGTCTGGAACGGCGGCGGCTTTATCGTGGGCGAGCCCTCGACATCCCCTGCTTCCTCCAGAGATTTGCGGAATACATCCCGGAAATGGGTGGGGTTGCAGGGCAAGCCGGTCTTGGGGCTTTCCCAGATGAACTGGTCAGTGGTATCCCGCAGCTTGATGGCACCCGGACGGACATTCAGCGGCACCGGAATATCCCGGATACTGTCTTTGGATTCCGGACTGCCGATGCTGACCGTACCTTTTAAGAATCAAACAGTATCAATGTCCAAAACAAAAGCATGTGCAACAAATTTTCTCGAAAATCAGAAATTTTCGATGGATTTGTGATGCACATGCTTTTTTGAATTATTTGATTATGCGTTTGATTTTGAAAATGTCTGCTGCACTTTCAGCTAAAACGATGTGCAACAGCCCCTTTTCCTTTATAACAACCCTGCCTTACAGTTGAAGAAAAACGCTTAGTGTTTCAGTTCCAGCAGCGCATCGCCCTGCTTTACGGTGCCACTGGCTTTAGCCGCGACAGCGGCATAGTCATCAGTATTGCAGACAATGAGCGGTGTGGTGACGGGATAGCCTTCGGCCTTGATGGCCTCGAGGTCAAAGCGGATCAGCGGCTGGCCTTTGCGCACCTTGTCGCCCTCGCTGACAAGGTATGTGAAGTGCTTTCCGCCCAGCTTGACCGTGTCGATGCCAATGTGCATCAGCAGTTCCGCGCCGTCAACGGTGGTCATGCCCACCGCGTGGTGGGTGTCAAAGGTGGAGGAGATCTCACCGTCAGCAGGTGCCACCAGTTCACCATCGGTGGGCTCAATGGCAATGCCGTCGCCCAGCGCACCGCTGGCAAAGGCTTCGTCCTTCACCTCGGCCAGCGGGACAACGGTGCCGGTGAGGCAGGCTGCAAGCACGGTATCCTTTGCGGCTGCTGCCGGGGTTGCGGGGGCAGCTGCCGGGGCGGGTGCTGCGGTCGCCGCCGGGGTCTTAGGCGCATTTTCCAGATAATCCTCCAGCTTTGCCTTGATGACTGCCACCTTGGGGCCGTACACCACCTGCACACCGTTGCCCTTGCAGATCACGCCGGAGGCACCGGAGGCCTTGAGCACATCCTGTTTGACTAGCGCAGCGTCCTTGACGGTGCAGCGCAGGCGGGTGGCGCAGCAGTCCACGTCGGACAGGTTGTTGGCACCTCCCAGACCTTCCACGATCAGGGCGCTGACCGGATCATCCCCTGCGGGGGCGTTGCTGCCGGAAGCGGCGCTGCGGGCGTTCACGTCCGCACGAGTGTACAGCTTGACCTCCTCCGCATCGTCGCGGCCCGGGGTCTTGTAGTTGAATTTGGAGATCATGAAGCGGAAGATCAGGTAGTACAGCACAAAATACACTGCACCGACCACGACCACCCACACCCAGTGGGTCTTGGCGTTGCCCTGCATCACACCGAACAGCACCAGGTCGATGAGACCGCCGGAGAAGGTCATGCCCACGCCCACATTCAGAATGTGCATCAGCATGAAGGACAGACCGGCCAGTACGCAGTGCACGGCGTACATGGGCAGAGCCACAAAGATAAAGGTAAATTCCAGCGGCTCGGTGATGCCGGTGAGGAAAGCCGTCAAGGCGGCAGACAGCAGCAGGCCGCCTGCAACCTTTTTCTTTTTCCGGCTTGGCGCACTGGTACATCGCCAGCGCCGCGCCGGGCAGACCGAACATCATAAAGGGGAACTTACCGGCCATGAAACGGGTAGCGCTGACCGAAAACACCGTAGTGGACTTGGAGGCCAGCTCGGCAAAGAAGATGTTCTGTGCGCCGGTCACGGTGACGCCATCGATGATGGCGGTGCCGCCCACAGCGGTCTGCCAGAACGGCATATAGAACACATGATGCAGTCCAAAGGGGATCAGCGCACGCTCCAGCAGGCCGTAAATAAAGGTGCCTGCGTAGCCGGAAGCCAGCACCAGTGCACCCAGCGCGGCAATACCGCTCTGCACCACCGGCCAGATATAGAACATGGCAATGCCGACCACCAGATACACAATAGAACTGACGATGGGCACGAAGCGTGTGCCGCCAAAGAAGGCCAGCACTTGCGGCAGCTCGATCTTATAGAACTTGTTGTGCAGCGCCGCCACGCCCAGACCGACCACGATGCCGCCGAACACACCCATTTGCAGGGTCGTGATGCCCAGCATGGTGGTGGTGGAGTTGGCAGGCATCGCTTCTACGCCGCCTGCCGCATTGATCATGGCTTGAATGGCTGTATTCATAATGATATAGGCCACTGCACCGGACAGGGCGGCCACCTCTTTTTCCTTGCGAGCCATGCCGATGGCCACACCCATGGCGAACAGCAGCGCCAGATTGTTGAACACGGCGCTGCCGGTCTGGCTCATCACGTCCAGAATGGTGTAGATCAGGGTACCGGGGTGGATGACGCTGTTCAGGCCATAGGCCGCCAGCATGGTTTCGTTGGTAAACGAGCTGCCGATACCCAGCAGCAGGCCCGCTACAGGCAGCAGCGCAATGGGCAGCATAAAGCTACGTCCCACGCGCTGCAGTACGCCAAAGATCTTGTCTTTCATCTTCAGTTCTCCTTTTCTCAAGTTCGTATCCAGCATATATATCCACACAGGAAAGACCTGTGGAGAATCAAAAGTGAAGCAAAAAGAGCTTATTTTCCCATCCGAATCCGTTTCAGATGAATCGTAAGGAACACCAGTTCCTCGTCCGAAAGCTCCTTGTGCCAGGTGTTGCGGACATACTCCGCAATGCAGCAGGCGCATTTGTAGTGTTCGCTGCAATTGCGGGCGATCAGGGCGCGGAACACTTCGTCGTGGGTATTGTTTTCCTGTTCCTGTTTTCCTTGAAATACGCGTTGCGCAAAAAAACGCAAATGCACGGTAAAGCGGCTGAAATCCAGTGCATCCCGGTCAAAATGGCAGTTGTAAAAGCATTCCACTACCTGCACGCAGCCATCCACAAAGCGGGTGACATCGTTCACCACGCTCATGGTGGTGTTGAGCTCTGCGTTGACGATGTGCAGCGCAATGAAACCGCCCTCGTCGTCCGAAAGGTCTGCATGGCAGCGCTGGCGGATGGCAGCAAGGCACTCCATACCAAGGAGATATTCTTCCGGGTAGAATTCCCGAATGGGAGCCATCAGCGGGTTGGAAAAGCGAATCCCCTGTTCGCTGCGCTGAATGGCAAAGCTGATGTGGTCGGCCAGCGTGATGAGCAGGCTTTCGTTCAGCGGGTATTTCAGCCGCTGCCGGATGGTTTCTACCAGCTCATCGGTAAGCAGCAGATGCTCATAGGGAATCTGTTCCAGAAGTTCCACCAACTTTTGCTGCACGGCAGGGCTGGTCATGCGGTAGCTGTGCTCCACGGTTTCGGCCTCGATTTTATAGCCCGGCTTTGCGCCAAAGCCCAGCCCGCGCCCGGTAACGATCAGCTCGCAGCCGGTGGGGTCCACCACCCGCAAGATGTTGTTGTTGATCGGTTTTTTGACGGTATATTGCATT
>VOFC01002770.1_pt1 | contig 10184 bp, 9 predicted proteins | sample 5384161 | NCBI WGS metagenome assembly VOFC01 (sample SAMN12384722, study PRJNA508395) | human gut metagenome | isolation source: healthy gut B | host: Homo sapiens | reverse complement strand
TTTCATCACTTATATTATATTGGGTTGCTATTTGCTGCAATTACTTTCAAGTTCAGGAAGAAGTAAGGTCAGCAGCTTTTTTGATAATGTGATGAAAACAGTCTTGCTGTTTTTTTATAATAAGTGTATATCCCCGTTACTGTTTGTCAAGCCATAAGGTATGAGTTTTAGAAATAGGACCAAGGATTGTGAAGGCACCTTTAGATTAAATTCATTTGATCTTGTTGATGTGAAGGAAAGCGTGCAAGATTTTGCGTCTTTTTAAAAGAACTATATTGATAGCTATCCGATCAGTTGCAAGCTCTTAGGTGTTTTATCTGGAGTTGACGGGGATTTATTGGAGCGTCAATACCGTAACCATCTAAGTGGTTATCTCCATTGGGACCAACTTGTTCATGCAGAGAGATTGGCTACTATTCGAAAAGAATATCGGTGCTTGTATCTGTATTGATGAGGTAGCCCTCTCGCGTGGAGAACTCTATACTGTACTGACCAATAAAGAAGCTCACGGTGGTAAAGGTAGTATGATTGCCATCATTAAAGGTACGGACGTTCATACGGTCACTTCTGTCCTGCTTAAGCTCTCCCGTCGCCGCCGTTACCAAGTGCGCGAGATTACTTTGGATATGGCTCCTAACATGGAGCAGATTGCACGCATCTGCTTTCCTGCGGCCAAACGTGTTACCGATCGCTTTCACGTACAGAAGTTAGCTTATGAAGCTGTGCAGGAGATGCGTGTAAAAGCTCGCTGGGAGGCTTTGGATGAAGAGTCCACTCAGATTGCTTATGCAAAGGCCTGTGGAAAGATGTATCATGCACCTGTTTTCGCTAATGGAGATACAAGAAAGCAGTTGTTAGCGAGAAGTATTTATCTGCTTTACAAGAAGGAATCCTTATGGACTCAGTCTCAAAGAATACGGGCTGAAATTCTTTTCAAGGAATATCCCGATATAAAGAAAGGATATTATCTGTCTATGCGGTTAGGCTTAATCTATCATCAGTGTAAGTTTAAGGATATTGCTTTGACAAGGCTGGCAAGGTGGTATGATGAAGTAGATAAATCAGGGTTCCTCACCTTTGGAAGGGTCGCACGTTCTATACAAACACATTATCTGGATATAATCAATTTTTTTGAAAGGAGGGCAACCAATGCCGCAGCAGAGTCATTCAATGCTAAAATCAAAGCATTTAGAGCACAGTTCAGAGGAGTAAGAGATAGAGCTTTTTTCTTATATAGACTTGCTAAATTATATGCTTAAATATAAAATCCCTCAGATTGTTACGCAAAATAATTCATAACTTTTTGCTCCTTTATTTTGCTTCTTTATATTCTTTATGCTAATAAGGCTTATACCCTTACATTCCCGATAAAAAGTCGGAATACCTCGAATATTGTTTCTTTGTCTGCCGTTTGGTTAACTAAAATATCCTGACCTCTTTCAGCAGTGTGAAAATTGAATGATGCCGGCAGTGTTTTTCTTGTCATGCAACATCAGTTCGTAAAGGCTGTCATATTGTTTTGCAGTTAAAGGCAAAGGCTCCGTAATTCTCCTTGATAAACTGAATGGTTTGACGCATTTTTCTTTAGGGAAGCCCGTTTGTATATGCGAAAGATAAAGTTCACATACTATTCCCCCACGCCACGCGCCAACCATGCAGTACCGGACGGTTTTCGGCCAAGGCAAGGCTCTCGAAAGCATGCCCCTATGGTATGGCCGAGGTTAAGCCTTGCGTATGCCGTGTTCTTTGGGTCTTGTTCTACAATATCTTCCTTTCACTTGAACAGAACGGCCTACCATTGTTTGAGAGCAGTAGTAATCCTATGTTTTCTGTATCGAAAGAATAATTCTCCGCCAAATGGTCGGGAGTGCTGATTAGGTCCATGTTTCAGCATTTCGGCGTAACCGGAGAAGTTATGGGAATCGAGACTGCGTAAAATTCGGTTTCCAACAATACGCTGGCGGCAGGTGCAAAAACCGATTTCGTTTTTCAAACCGTTGAAGTTGATGCCTGTTTTTCCGCCTACTGATGCATCTACCATAGCAAGCAAGGTCGTGGGGATGTTAAGATTCCTCGTTTAAAGGTGCAATGCCGCGTTTACCATACCGCCGCCCAAATTTATTAATAGTGAGTGACGGGTAGCTCTTGCTCGCTTAAAGCCTGCCACACGAAGCCAGCGTTTCCAGATTCTTATGCATACTCTTCTGCTCCGATAATGATTTCGGCAGCATCTTGCAGTGCGGGAATACTTTGCAGTTGCGGCAAACAAAGACGGTGGGTATGTTCGTCGGTAAGGATGAAGAGCTTATCGTGAGGACACTTCTCAATGGCATGCGTCAGACTGCTTTCGAGTTTTTCGCAAAGGATTACTTCTTGTTTACTCCATGAGAAAATTGCTGATTTATGATTTATTGGGATAAAGATAATTCTTTCGACAATAAATGCTACCTTTGTCTCACGAAAATAAATCTGAAACCATAATTCTGAAATCCAAATGAAAGCTTTACTTCCCGTATATTGTCGTCCGCTTGATATTGTATAATTGCGCTCGCTTTGTTTCTGCCGTTCTTAATGGTGATGATGGGCAGGGTAACGGATGCTAATTTGTTGTTTTATAAGGAATGTTCCAAACTTTTGATGATGTTGGGGGCATTGATGATAATATTCGCTTTGACAAAAATATGAATGTAAAGAGGTGGAGGCAATACGTAACAAAGCTACGCGGAACGCCATGTTCTTGACGGTGTTTTTCATCTTTGGTAACATGCTCTATCGTGTGGCACAAGGTGATTTGATGTCTGTAGACTCTTCTTCTTTCTTTGATATTCCTGATTATAAATGTTCTTTGTCTTGAATTTGGTATAAAGAAAGCGACTGTTGACCGGTTATTTAAGCGGAATAATCGATAATTAAATAAAATCAATCTGTTAGCATTAAACCTTTTGTCCGTAAGTTTGTCAAATGAAGCAGTTACAAATAAACATTGTTGATCATTTAGAAGACAGGGCATGAAAAGAATTATCACCGGAGCAATGTTGTTGCGGCAACGGCATTATCCGCTTTTTTCACAAACAAAAAACATTACCGTTTCCGGTCGTGTGGTTGAGGATACGAACGAACCTGCGGTACAAGCTACTATTCAGTTACTTTCATTGCCGGACAGCGCCTATGCTGCCGGTGTCGCTACTACAGGAAATGGCTATTTTACCTTGCCGAAGGTGAATGCCGGGAAGTATGTATTGAAAGTTTCCTATATCGGTTTTAAGAATAAATTTATCCCTTTTGCATCTGTATGCCAATGTACTGAATAAGAATGTCGGTACGGTAACGCTCGAAACGGATGCCATTATGCTCACGCTGAAGCCGTGATAACCGCCGAAGCGCCGCAAGTACAAGTGGTGGAAGATACATTAATGTATAATTCTACCGCTTACCGTACTCCGAGGGGGCGATGTTGGAAGAATTGGTGAAAAAACTTCCGGGAGCAGAAATAGATGAAGACGGAAACATAAAGATGAACGGCAAGGAAATCAAGAAACTTATGGTAGATGGCAAAGAGTTTTTTGGCGGTGATGTGAAACCGGTTTGAAGAACTTGCCAGTCGATATGGTGGAAAAACTGAAAACCTATGATAAGAAATCAGACCTGGCACGTATCACCGGTATAGACGACGGTGAAGAGAGAAACGGTGCTTGACCTCACTGTGAAGAAAGGCATGAACAGGGGCTGGTTTGGTAATGCGGATGTTGGCTTATGGTACGGAAGACCGCTATATGGCTCGTATGATGGTGAATCATTTTGTGGATAAAACGCAGTTCTCTCTGATCGGTTCGGCGAATAAATGACCAATATTATTTTCCGGCCGAATGTTTCTTATGATAAGACAAGGGAGCTTCAGTTGCAGAGTCAGGTACTTTTAATGAGGATCCTTATCAGTATGTGGTAAATCCCAATGATTATTTGAACTTTGACAATATAGAGTCTGATGATCCGTTAAGGGATACTCGTATTAATGCTACCAATGAACATAATCTGTCCAAATCAAATAGTTTGTCGGCTAATGCAACATTGCAGCTGAACCGGAAACTGAATAATGAGGGACGTAACATTACATTCCGTGGTTCATTTGGATATGGAGATGATGACAGCGATCAGTATGCTCAATCGGAAACCCGTTATTATCAGATAAAGAACTATTTAGGAGGGGATTCCATTGAATATCGTAATCAATACATTACGATGCCTACTAAAAATTATAATTATACAGCACAATTTACTTATAGCGAACCTATAGCACGGGCTACTTTCCTGCAATTTAGTTATAGATTCCAATATAAGAATAGCAAGAGTGATAAATCGACATATGATTTGGGGTATCCTTGGAATATAAATGACGGATTACCCGAAGACTATGAAACTGCTTATGTGGATAGCTTGAGTAAGGATGCTGAATATAAATACTTTAATCATGATATTTCTTTGGGACTACGATTTATCCGGGAGAAATATCAGTTGAGTGCCGGCATGTCCTTACAGCCTCAAAATACGAAATTGTCCTATAAGAAGGGAGATTACATGACTGATACCACAAGAACGGTATTCAATTTTGCTCCGAATCTGGATTTTCGTTATCGCTTCTCCAAAGTAAGTCAGTTGCGTATCACTTATCGTGGGCGTAGTAGCCAGCCTAGTATGGAAAACCTGTTGCCGATTGTCGATAATTCCAATCCGTTGAATATCCGTGTGGGTAATCCAGGTTTGAAGCCTTCGTTTGCCCATACCATGCGTTTGTTTTATAACACTTATAATGCCGAGAAGCAGCGTGGCATAATGACTCATGTAAATTTCACTGCTACTCAGAATAGTATCAGTAATAGTACGGTATATGATGAGAATACGGGTGGTACTACTTCAACTCCTCAGAATATCAATGGAAACTGGAATGCGTTTGGATTGTTCGGTTTTAATTCGGCTTTGAAGAATAAAAAGTTTACTATAAATTCTTTTTCTCGTGTGAGCTACCGGAATCAGGTAGCGTTCTTATACAATAAGGAAACATTGCATGATGATAAGAATACGACTACCGGTTTGACTTTGGCGGAGAATCTGAATGGGTCCTATCGGAATGACTGGTTTGAATTTTCATTGAATGGTTCTATTGAGTATACAGCGGAACGTAGCAAGCTGCGTCCTGAAAAGAACCAGAATCCTTATACATTCTCATATGGAGCGAGTACCAATGTCACTTTACCATGGCAGATGACATTGTCTACTAATATCACCAACCAGTCCCGTAGAGGATATGATGATGCCAGTTTGAACAATAATGAACTGATTTGGAATGCCCAAATAGCACAAAGTCTATTGAAAGGAGCTGCAACTGTTAGTTTTGAAATGTACGACATCTTAAAACAACAGAGCAATATCAGCCGTTCTTTGACAGCGGATGTACGTTCGGTTACCGAATACAACAGTATCAACAGTTATTGTATGGTACATTTTATCTATCGTCTGAATATTTTTGGAAGTAAAGCCGCCCGTGACAAGATGATGAATAGCCATAGGGGATTCGGCGGTCCCGGTTTTGGTCCCGGTCCGGGAAGACATGGCCGGCGTCCTTTTTAAATGAAACTATATCTTAATCTTTTCCCAATCTATATTGTTATAGGTTGGGATTTTTTTTATAAGTTTGCTTATAAGTAAATTACTGGAATTATATGGTAGAGTGGAGTATCTTTAATGAAATCTTTGCTGTTGCTTTTAACGTGCTTTATTTTGTGATTATCATCGGAACTATCTTTATAGTGATACTTGATAATCGTAATCCCGTTAAAACAATGGCATGGGTACTTGTGCTCTTTTTCCTGCCCATTGTGGGGCTTGTGTTCTATTTCTTTTTCGGCAGAAGCACACGTAAGGAGAAATTGATCAGCAAGAAAGGGTTCACCCGTCTCATAAAACGTCCCATGGCAGAATACCAGGCGCAAAAGGCGTTTAAGTGTCCTGATGAACAGCACCAGTTGATGCGTTTTTTCCGGAAAGTGAATAATGCTTTGCCCTTTGAAGGAAATGCGACGGAAGTTTTTACGGATGGTTATTCCATGCTGTATTCATTGATGAAAGAAATCAGTAAGGCAAAGCATCACATCCATTTGCAGTTTTATATTTTTGAGGATGATCCGGCAGGCAGGTTGCTGCGCGATTTGTTGATAGATAAAGCGCGGCAGGGAGTAGAAGTGCGTTTGCTATATGACGATGTGGGCTGCTGGAAAGTTCCCCATGCTTTTTTTGATGAAATGCGGGGAGCAGGTATTGAGGCACGCAGTTTTTTGAAAGTCCGTTTTCCTTTATTTACCAGTAAGGTAAATTATCGTAATCACCGTAAAATAGTAGTAATCGACGGTCGTGTGGCTTATACGGGAGGGATGAACATTGCTTTGCGCTATATGAAAGGCTTTCCATGGGGGATATGGCGGATACTCACTTAAAATAGAAGGAAAAGCGGTATATGGGTTACAGACTGCTTTTTGACCGATTGGTATGTAGTAGACCGTACCCTTATCACTTCCTCCCGTTATTTCCCCGAAGTCGGAATCTTTGGAAAGGCTCTGATACAGATTGTCACTTCCGATCCTGTAGGCGAATGGCGGGATATTATGCAAGGGCTACTGATAGCTATCAGCAGCTCCCGAAAGTATTTTTATATACAAACACCTTACCTGTTGCCTACCGAACCTATTCTGATGGCATTGAAAACGGCAGCTTTGGCAGGCGTGGATGTTCGCATTATGATACCGGCACGTGCCGATACATGGATAACACATTTAGGTTCGTTATCTTATTTGGATGATATCATGCGTGCGGGTGTCAGGATTTACCTTTATCAGAAAGGTTTTTTGCATTCCAAGCTGATGGTCAGTGATGATACTCTTTCTACGGTAGGTTCTACAAATATGGACTTCCGTAGCTTTGAGCATAATTTTGAGGTGAACGCTTTTATTTATGATCCGTCCTCAGCGCCATCCTGTTGCAGAGAAAAACATGGATAAAGCGTCCTTGGTATCAAAAAGCACAAGAATCTATTGTCCGGTTGCTGGCACCGTTGCTTTGAAGAAGGAAAAGTTCACACTGCCATATCAACGCTCAATTTAAAATGGGGGTCATCCTCAAAATGATTCTCTTTTGCCATGTTCCATGTACCAGTAATCCAGTCTTCCTTTAAAATCCCGCTTTCGAAAATACGGGTGGGGATGCTTTCCAACTCTTTCAAGGCGTATGGAGGGTCGGCGAAGATGAAATCAAATTGCTCGCTGCATTTGTCTATAAATCTAAAGACATCAGCACGGATAGGAAAACATTTGTCGGTTTTCACTTCACGCATCATCTGTGAGATGAAAAAAGGTGCTGGGGATCTTTTTATACTGAAATAACCCGGTCACAACCGCTGGAAACCAGTTCTATGCTGATGCTGCCTGTACCGGCAAAAAGGTCCAAGGCTGCAACTCCGTCCTCGAAGTCAAAATAATTGTTATAGTACGTTGAACAGGTTTTCTTTGGCAAAATCCGTTGTGGGACGTGCCTTGAATGTATGAGGCACATCGAAACGGCGCCGTTTGTATATACCGCTGATTACTCGCATAATAATAAGGTTTGCATGTCAAAAGGTATCTCTTCTATTTTACTTATCTCTGAGCGGTTGAATTCCGCTTTGGGGCTGATGACGAATACCTGGGCAGATAATTGCGCAACTCTTTCAGTAATTCTTCTTTGTCCTTTAATATTCCTGTCAAGTGCAGCTTATATAATTTAATTGTTGCCATACATATAATAGGTAATACACACGGTCTGTGGTTTGTTTGCATGGAAATGAGTTGATCAGTAATAAGTTGCCCTTATCAAAACAAAAAACTTCCATTTGTTGCTCGCGTATGTATGTATATAGTTTCCGGCTGTTACCCAACCGGCTTTTCCGGGCGAAATATTCAGTCAGCGGGCTGGCGGTGGAGAAGTAACGAGCTGTAGGAAAATGTTCAGTCAGTAACAAATGGGTATGTTTGTCCATAGCAAAAAGTATTACCACATTGCTTCTTCCCAGGACATTGCAAAGTACAATCTCGTTATTTCCTTTAGCTTTAGGAAAATTATGATAGAAAATTGTATCCATCTGTTCGTCTTCGAATAATTCTAAAGGAACAGGTGTGAAACGGGGGGAGTCATACAGAATGTTAACCCGTTTATACGGATACTTCAGCGCTTCTGTTTTAGTCAGCATATCTTTCAGATTGGCCGTCATGGAATATCCGGTGTTGACCGGATGCGGAACAAAGCAGAAATCATTATCTGTCAGTGGGTTATAGATAGAAAAAGAAAATCCATCCGCACTGAGGCGGATGGATAATGTATATTGTTCCGATTTTGTAAAATCGATACGTTCAGTCATTCTTATTCCCAGTTACCTGCGTTATTGTTAGGCTGTTCGATATCACCCACTCTTAAACCGCAATATTTACCCAATTTGGTCTGAAGGTCTTTAAGGTTAGCCAATTCTTGAGTATTCAAGCCGCCCAAATATGTTTCATACGGAGTTTGAGCTTGGAACAAGTTCAAAGGAGCACCCGATTTGGTAGTATCGCTGCGGGTAACCATCTCAAATTGTACGCCGTTTCCGAAGGGAACATATCTCAAAGAGTCTGCATTGAAGCCCGGAGCATAGATTGTATCTGTTACGGCAACCCATAAAGTATCACGTTTGAAGTTCATCAAACCTTCTTTTTCAACTTCTTTCCAGTTACCGGTCTTTTTTGGCTTTGTTGATGATTGCCATCGCTTTCTTTTCAGTCATACCGGCTTCCAGTTGTGTATCAGACAAAACTCCTTCTTTCTTTACAAACGGAAGTTTTGCAGTTTTGACGAAATCAATCAAGGTGTCGAAGCTTGCAGTATATCGTCCATTGTGCAGGTTACGGTATTCCAACTGTGCCTTACGGATGTCAATTAAGCGTGCAATAACTTGTTTCTCTCTAGTCTTTTTAGCGTCATCGAAGTTGATCGGTCCCATGATACTGCCGTAGCAAACGTATATCAAACCGATAACGCAAGCAGCCAATACAATATTAATAACTGTTTTCATGATAAATATGTGTTTTTTTTAGTTTATATTCGCATCGCAAAAATAAAACAAATAAATCTAATAACGCACAGTTCAAGGAACTTTTTATTACGCAATTATGATTAATAGTTATTTAGTGCAGCAAATTAAGGGAAATTTTCTATATAAACCAACTTTAGAACAAGAAAAAGCTGTTAAATTTTTAGCAGATTTTCTCTTTTCCCGCCAATCGGACTCGGTTTTTCTCTTAAAGGGATATGCCGGTACGGGTAAAACATCCCTTATCGGAGCATTGGTGAAGACCTTGGACCAGTTACAGCAAAAGTGTGTTCTGCTTGCTCCGACGGGAAGGGCGGCTAAAGTCTTTTCACATTATGCACAGCATCCGGCTTATACTATCCATAAGAAGATTTACCGCCAGCGCAACTTTTCAAATGACCTGGACAACTTTTCTTTGGATGATAACCTGCATCAGCATACTTTGTTTATTGTGGATGAGGCGTCGATGATCGCTAATGACGGATTGGCGGGGGCGGTCTTTGGTACAGGGCGTTTGCTGGACGACTTGATTCAATCATAGCCAACGGTGAGACAGCGGTAGTGCGCCAGGTGCGCCGCACCCGCGAACTGATATGGTTTTCCGCTTTTGCCGATGTCACTTTGGCATTTCCCGATTACGACGATCTTTGAACTGGAGCAAATCTTCTGCTGGATACTTTGCACTAGCGATGCCCCCTGCGCTGCCTAAAGCGGATAACGACCGCTTTTTCTATGCCGTTCTCGAAGATTATGCCGACATCACCGACGAAAGCAGGAACGGATGAAGAAGATGAAAGCCGACCCTTATTACAATGCCTTGCAAGTGAAGTACGCCTATGCCGTGACTTTAAGGCGCAGGGCGGGCAATGGAAGAATGTCTTTCTGGACCAGGGGTATATGACGGATGAACCTGACACCCGATTATTTCCGTTGGCTCTACACCGCCTTTACCCGTGCCACGAACGCTCTACTGTGAACTATCGGAAGAACAAATAGTTTGATACCGATGCAGTATTCCGGCATTTTTGTATTTTTG
>VOFC01000833.1_pt1 | contig 10190 bp, 9 predicted proteins | sample 5384161 | NCBI WGS metagenome assembly VOFC01 (sample SAMN12384722, study PRJNA508395) | human gut metagenome | isolation source: healthy gut B | host: Homo sapiens | reverse complement strand
AGCTGATCGCAGCAGGTGGACTGGTAAATTATACCAATCATAAGAAAAATAAATAAAAGCAGAAGATGCAGACAGAGGATGCGGGAGTAAAATCGTCGCATCCTCATTTCATTTTAAGTTTAAGAAAGGAAACGATATGATGATACAGTGACAAAAGGAAATGCGGCGGCACTTTTGCCAATCGGAGTTTTTCTGCTGATCTTTCTCGGAGCAGGGATTGCTTTTGGAGACTTTTATGCCATACCGGCTGTGGTTGCATTTCTGATTGCTTTATTTATGGCTTTTTATGCAGAACAGACAACAGAAGTTTGCAGATAAGATCAAAGTGATCGCAAAAGGAGTCGGTGAGGAAAATATTATCACGATGAGTCTGATCTTTCTCTGTGCGGGTGGATTTTCCGGTGCGGTAACAGCAGCAGGAGGAGTGGAAAGCACAGTGAACCTGGGACTTTCTCTGATACCGACCCACTTTTGCGGTGGCAGTACTTTTCGTGATCGGCTGTTTTATTTCAGTTTCTATGGGAACATCCATGGGAACGATCGCCGCACTTGCACCGATCGCAGTGGGAATCAGCGAAAAGACAGGATTTGAACTGTCTGTCTGTATTGCTTCTATCATCTGGAACTGTTCCACGGAGCAACGATCGCATTTAAAGATATGGCACTTTCTATTCTGCCACATCTGATGATCACTTCCGCAAGAAAGAACCAGGTGAAGAATGATATCGTGATCCTGACTGCTACCTCCGGAGATACAGGAAAGGCGGCACTTGCAGGATTTGCAGATGTTCCGGGAACGAAGATCATCGTTTTTTATCCAAAGGGAGGCGTCAGCCGTGTGCAGGAACTGCAGATGGTAACGCAGAAGGGAGAGAATACTTCTGTTGTAGCAATCCATGGTAACTTTGATAACGCACAGAGCGGTGTGAAGGCAATCTTTGAAGACAAAGAGCTGGCAGCAGAATTAGATGCGAAGGGATATCAGTTCTCATCAGCAAACTCCATCAATATCGGACGTCTTGTACCACAGGTCGTTTATTATGTATATGCATATACAAAACTGCTTGAGAATGAAGAGATCCAGGCAGGCGAGGAGATCAATGTTACAGTTCCGACAGGAAACTTTGGAAATATCCTTGCTGCATATTATGCAAAACAGATGGGCGTGCCGATCGCAAAACTGATCTGTGCTTCCAATGATAACAAGGTTCTCTTTGATTTCTTCCAGACAGGTGTCTATGACAGAAACAGAGAATTTATCTTGACATCTTCACCGTCCATGGACATTCTGATCTCAAGCAACCTGGAGCGTCTGATCTACACAATCGCAGGACAGGATGCACAGAAGGATGTAGAGCTCATGACACAGCTGAAAGAAAAAGGTGTGTATGAGATCACAGCTGAGATGAAGGAAGGTCTGAAAGACTTTGTCGGAGGATTTGCGACAGAAGAAGAAGTGAAAGAGACGCAGTTCCGGCACTGGCACAGCAGGCGGTGAGAACAGAATCCCAGACTCAGATGAGTTCAGATCCTGAGCTGGTGTATGTGAACAATTACAGTTCTACTGCACAGCGTTCCCAGAATTTCAACAGTAACTGGAAATTCTACTTTGGGGGATGCAGGAAATGCACAGGGAGCAACCTTTGATGATTCCAAATGGGAACAGGTTTCCTTACCGCATGACTACAGCATTAGCCAGGAATACTCTAAATCCATGGAAGCAGAAAGTGGCTATCTTGGTGGAGGAACAGGCTGGTACAGAAAGAACTTTACATTAAGTTCTGATACGCAGGGAAAGAGAGTCCGTATTGATTTTGACGGCGTATATATGAATGCGACAGTATGGGTGAATGGTCATGAAGTTGGAACTCATCCGTATGGTTACACTTCATTTTCCTTTGATATTACAGATTATGTAAAGTATGACGGGGAAAATACGATCGCAGTCAAGGTGGTAAATAATACACCATCCAGCCGCTGGTACTCAGGAAGCGGTATCTACAGAGATGTAGATCTGACGATCACAGATGATGTACATGTAGATCTGAACGGTACAAAGGTTACAACTCCGAATCTTGAAACCGAAAAAGGCAGTACAGTGAATACCAATGTGACTGCAACGGTTGCAAATGATTCAGATGCTGCAAAAGAGTGTAGCCGTCAGACATACAGTATTTCCAAAAAAGACGGAAGTGCAGATCAGAGTATCGGTACAGTAACAACCAATGCACAGAGTATTGCAGCAGGTGCGACAGCAGAGATCCAGGCTACCGTACCGGTTTCCAATCCGGAACTCTGGAGTGTAGATGATCCGAGTCTGTATACAGTTCGTACAGAAGTACTGGTAGATGGACAGGTGACGGATACTTATGATACAGAATATGGATTCCGTTATTTCAATTTTGACAGTAATACAGGATTCTCTCTGAATGGAGAGAATATGAAGCTGAAAGGTGTATGTATGCATCACGATCAGGGATCTCTCGGAGCAGCAGCTTACGACAGTGCAATCGATCGTCAGGTGAAGATCCTGAAAGAGATGGGATGTAATTCCATCCGTGTAACACATAACCCGGCAGCACAGGATCTGATCGATGCCTGCAATGAACAGGGAATCCTGGTTGTTGAAGAGGCATTTGATACATGGACAAGACCAAAGAATGGTAACAGCAATGACTATTCTGTATGGTTTAACCAGACCGTAGCTTCAGATAATGAAATCCTTGGAGCAAACAATGGTGAGACATGGGCACAGTTTGATCTGGAATCCATGATCAGCCGTGACTATAATGCACCGTCAGTGATCATGTGGTCTCTTGAAATGAGGTTATGGAAGGTATCAGTGGCGGAACAGATGCGGAATATGAAGCAACCGCTACAAAGCTCATTAACTGGGCATATGATGCAGATAATACAAGACCAATGACCATCGGCGATAATAAGCTGAAAGCAAACTGGCAGATTTCAAGACTTTTTTTGCAAGACTTCTCACAGAGAAGGGTGGAACTGTTGGATTTAACTATGCAGATGGAAGTGTACTTGATAGTTATCACTCCAGTAATTCCAACTGGCTTCTCTATGGATCAGAAACTGCATCAGCAATCAACAGCCGTGGAATCTATTACCGTACAACAGGCGGTGGACAGACGAGCGACAAGCAGTTGACATCCTATGATAATTCTAATGTAGGCTGGGGTGCTACAGCAAGTAATGCATGGTACACTGTTCTGACAAGAGATTTTGCAGCCGGTGAATATGTGTGGACCGGATTTGATTATCTTGGAGAGCCAACTCCATGGAACGGAACCGGAAGCGGGGCGGTTGGATCATGGCCTTCACCGAAGAACTCTTACTTTGGAATCATTGATACAGCGGGATTCGCAAAGGACAGCTACTACTTCTACCAGAGCCAGTGGAATGATGATGTGACAACATTACATGTTCTTCCGGCATGGAACAACAACGTTGTAAGCAAAGACAGCAGCGGAAATGTACCGGTTGTTGTATATTCCGATGCAGCATCTGTTGAGCTGTTCTTCCAGGCAAAAGGAAGTGATACAAAGACTTCTCTTGGAAAGAAGACATTTACGCAGAAGACGACAGACGCAGGATATACCTATCAGATCTATGAAGGTTCTGATAAAAACTCAACAACTGACAAGAACTTGTATCTGACATGGAATGTACCGTATGCAGACGGAACTGTTTCTGCAGTTGCATATGACAGCAACGGTCAGAAGATCACGGATACAGTCGGACAGTCAAGTGTAACGACAACAGGAAAAAGCTTCTAAGCTGAAAGCTTCTGCAGATCATAAGAAGATTGCAGCAGACGGAGAATCACTTTCCTATATTACAGTAGATGTAACAGATGCAGATGGAAATATCGTTCCGGATGCAGAAAACCGTGTGAAGTTTACTGTAGAGGGAGACGGAGAACTGGTAGGCGTGGATAACGGAAGTTCACCGGATCATGACTCCTATCAGGCAGATAACAGAAAAGCTTTCAGTGGTAAAGTGCTTGCCATCGTGAAGTCCACAAAAGAAGCAGGAACGATCACTGTAACTGCATCAGCAGACGGACTGGATTCTGCAAGTGTCAAGATCACGACAACCGCAGTGGACAACGGAAGTACAGAAAAAGCAGATCGACAGCTTTAAAATGTCACGTACTTACTATGTAAAAGTTGGAAGTACACCGGAACTTCCAGAGAAGATCGTGACACGTTATACAGATGGAACAAGTGAAGAACTCCCTGTAACATGGGATGCGATTACAGAAGATCAGATCGCAGCAGCAGGAAGTTTCCAGGTGAAGGGTACGGTAAAAGGCGGATATTCTGTAGCAGTTAATGTAAATATGATCGATGAGGTCGGAGGACTTCTGAATTATTCTACAAATACAGCAGTAGGAGTAGCACCGGTATTACCGACTTCCAGACCTGCAGTACTTCAGGATGGAACGGTCATGGACGTAACATTCCCGGTAACATGGGAAGATAAAGCTGCAAGTGCTTATGATAAAGCAGGAACAGTAACAGTCAACGGAACAGCAAATGTACTTGAAAAGAAATTGCTGTAACAGCAAGCGTCAGAGTACAGGAAGAGACGATCACCATCGGTGACAGCGTTTCAGCCGATGCACTGAACCTGACTCAGAGCGTACCTGCAGATAAGCAGTCAGATACACTGAATGCGATCAAGGACGGAAAACACAACGATTTCAAGCAATACATCCGGTGGAGCAAATCCGACCGTATGGAGTAACTACGATTATTCCCAGGATGGAAATACAACAGCGGACATCATTTTTGAATACGCAACAGAACAGAGACTCGGACAGATCGTAACTCATTTTGCAAGAGACAGTTGGAGCATGAGATATCCAGATGCCGGAGCAACTGAGATCTATGTATCACCGGACGGAACAAACTGGGCGAAACTTGATACAACCGAGACAATCGGAACAGAGTCGGGAAATGTGAAACCATATACTTATGATTTCGCACCGGTTGGAGCAACCTTTGTGAAATTCCACCTGACGAACAGTACTCAGGCAACAGGAACAACTGCAAAGGCATGCACAGGTATCACAGAAATTGAACTGAAAGTAGCAACAGGAAGCCGTACAACCAATACGACAGCCGAGCTGCAGACACTGACAGTCAATGGAAAAGAAGTACCGCAGACAGCACTGGACAACAAAGTATATACAACACCTGCAATTCTTGCAGAGATTGAGGCAACAGCAAAAAGATAACGCATCTGTAACAGTCCTTCCGGCTTACAATGATGTGATCCGCATCATCGTTGAGTCAGAAGATCATCAGACAAGAAATACTTATGAAGTAAGACTGAATGAAGCAGAGCAGACAACACCGGACAGCGACAGCAGAGATTATCCGGTATCAAAATTAACAGCATCCGCAGGAAGTGAGCAGTCTACAACAGGAGTTGAAGGTCCTGCATCGAATGCAAAAAGACGGAGATGAGTCTACGTTATGGCATACAAGATGGAGTGCACCGGCAGCGACAAGCGATCAGTTATGGTTTACATATGAACTGGAAGAAGAAACGGTACTGGATGCACTTCGTTATCTGCCAAGACAGGGAACAGCAGACGGACAGAACAATGGTCGTGTAAACGAGTACAGAGTAGAAGTAAGCACAGATGGTTCAACATGGACAACTGTTTCAACCGGAAACTGGGAAGACAGTCAGGACTGGAAACTGGCAGAGTTTACAGAACCGGTTGTTGCAAAATATGTAAGACTGACAGGCGTTCATACTTACGGTTCAAGTGCAGCGAATGTAGATAAATACATGAGTGCTGCTGAGATCCGTCTCCGTATGGCAGAGAGTAAGACAGATATTGCAGATGCAGCAAATGGAGTAACAGTAACAGCTCCGGATTCAATCGAAGTTGCAAAAGCAGATGCAGAAAATCCGGTCATGTTCGATCTTTCTGATATTGTAGTAAAAAAGCAGGGAGACACAACGCTTCGCTATGGAGTTGATTATGTGATCTCTTACGAGAACAATACAGACTTTGGAACTGCAAAACTTGTAATTAAGGGAATTGACGGATATACAGGAACTCTGGAGCATGAATTTACGATTACACAGAAGGCAAAAAGTCATGACAGGAATTACCTGGAATACAAAGCCGGAGAAAGTCATTTATACAGAAGGTGAGACACTGGATGTAACCGGTCTGGTGATCAACGTAGTTTACGATGATGATTCAACCGAGGCAGTGGCATACAGTGAAGCAAATGCAGATGAATTTACATTCAGCCCTGCATTGGATACAAAACTTGCTGCCACAGACAAAACGGTAACTGTAACTTATAAAAAGGTGCAAGCCTGATCTATGATATTACTGTAAATCCGAAGAAAGTAGACCCGACAGATCCGGATCAGCCAGACAAGCCGGATACCCCGGATAATGGCAATGATAACGGAAATGACAACAACGGAAACGGTAATAATAATGGAACAGATGACGGAAAGAAAAAGATCCTGGACAGTCTGGGTAACAGATAACAAGAACCAGGGTAATAATAGTAATAACGGTACAGCGGTTGGAAATAAAGCAAATGCAGCAGCAAAGACCGGAGATACAGCCAATATGCTTCTTCCGATGATTGCAGCAATGCTGGCAGGTACAGCAGTTGTTGGTACAATTTCAATCAGAAGACGCAGAAGATAATCAGTCCATTACAAAATGAGGGTTTGAGGAAAAAAGAGGAGAAGTTTTAAACTTCTCCTTTTTTTGTGTAGAGATTGCTTATTTCGTATAAATTATATAATAAAAATAGAATAAGGCCGTAAAGCTTTCGGTCGTAAAAAAGAAAGGATGGGATTATGAAAAAGCTAGCAGAAAGCTTGCAGCAGGATTTCTTGCATTGGCGATGGTTTTAACAACGGCACTGCCGTATCTTCCGTCGATCGATGTATTTGCAGCAAGCAAGACAATGGCACATATCGTGTCAGGTGCAGAGAATGGTAATGGTCATTTTGGCAGTGCCACGCCTGGAAGCATTGCGTTATCTCCGGATGCAACATTTACCAATGAAGACTTCCAGCAGCACCTTAAAACTTGGCAGTGCACAGTCAGATACGCGTGCAAGGGTTGTCCTGAAATACAAGGACGACAGTAACTGGGCATATATCGGTTATGATGGTGCCGGTTCAGCAACAGACTGGATTTATGAGTACAATAATAATGGTACTTCATCTTATGGAAGCGTTGCAGGACTTCCGGCAATTAACCAGAACGATATGTTTACGGTGTCTGTCAGCTATACAGACAGTGCAGTGAATGTTACTGTAAGAAATACTACCGCTGGAACAAGCGGAACAGCTTCCAGTGACAAATGCCAGCTTTGTTGCATTGAAAGATGTAGCAGGTAAGGTTGGATTTGGAGGAGCTACAAGAAACAGCTCTTATACAGATCTTTATTTTTCTGATGTGGCAGTCGGAGATACTACATATTCAGATTACAGTGGATGGACAGTCTACAATGACAAGAAGGGATCCTGGGATCCGGCAGCCGTAACAGATGACGGAACGCAGGAGACTGCAAGAGGAAGAAAATGGATCACCGTTCAGGGTGGAAGCAGAAACGGAAATGGACATAACTATGGAAATGCCAGTGCTGTTGCTCCGGCACTTCTTCTTGACCAGACAAAAACGACACCGGTAGGAGGAACCGTTTCTTTGAAGTTCCGTCCGGTGACAAGTACGAACTGGGGAATCTTCTATACTTATAAGGATGATAATAACTGGCTGTATGTTGGTTATGATCCGACAAGTAAATGGTACTTCCAGTACAAAGTGAATGGAACAGAGTCTTATCCAAAGCTTTCAGGTCTTCCTGATCCGGTGCTGAATGAGACACTGGATATTTCCATCACAGTTTCCAGAGAGAACCTGACAGTAGTCGTAGATGGCAAGAAAGTGACCCAGTCTGTGCAGGCACTGACTCCGATCTCTGATTCGATCAATGGAGAAGGACATCCGGGAGTGAAGACGAACGGAGCTACAAAAGTAGAATTTTCTGACTTCAAGATCGGAACGACAGATTGTATGGATGATACCTGGGGATGGGCAGCTACAAGATCCGGTCAGGTAACAGAAACTTATACGACAGCAGTTGCAGCAGTTTCCGGTAAGGTTACGGCTGAAGATGGAACAGCACTCAAGGGTGCAACAGTGAAGCTGGGTTCCAATACTGCAAAGACAGATGATGCAGGAAACTACAGTTTCGATGCCATCGAGACAGGAACATACAATCTTGCAGCAAGCCGTACAGGCTACCAGGCACATACAGAAGAGGTTACTGTAAGTGAAAATGCAGCACAGAATGTATTCAATGTTACCTTATCACCAAAGGCAGAACTGGATTTAAGCCAGTATGCAAAGATCAGTTCTGATTATATGGATGTATATGTTGGAAAGGAATTTCCGGTAGTTGCACGTTATGCGACAAAGAAAGTTGATGGTACTCCGTTCTTCCGTGGACAGGAGGAAGAGATCAACTCTGTCAGCATCAACAAGACTGCGATCACTCCGACCAATGTATCAGCCGAGGGAGATGATTCTTCCAGAACTTATACAATGGATCTTGTGAGTCCTTCGACAAATATCGACCTGACTATGAAAGTGAAGATCAGTGTAGATGACAATGATCTGACCTGGGAAGTAACATCCATCAAAAAAGAAAGACGGATGTGCAGATATTGCTACAATCGAGATCCCGCAACTGAATCTTCTTTCTACAGATATGTCAGAAGAGAATGCAGCATTTGATGGTGTATCACCGTCTACAACGACTACCCAGAGCGGAGATTCCCATATTACATGGGATAATGGATTCAATCCATCTACAACAGGAACTTATATGTATGGATTCCTGTCAAATGGAAGCTTAAGCGGTGGTGTATGGAGTAACTCTGAGATCGAGGATGATAAGAGAATTACGATGAACAGCGGTGCAGACTCCATGAGTCTTACAAGTTCTGTATGGTATTACGAACGTGGAGATAAAAATGGACAGGCTGCAAGCTACAGTTATCCGACCAGTGATCTTCCGTGTGCAAAAAGTATGCATCGCAGGAGATGCAAATGGCGATGGAGACATCGACTGGAATGATGGAGCTCTTGCATTCAGAGATATCATGAACATTGCACAGGTGCAGATGATATCAAAGATCTTGTAAACTATCGTATTGTTATGAACTTTGCCGGTATGGCAACGAATCCATATCTTGAGACAGCAGATAATATCAAGAAAGTATATCTTGCAACTGATGGACTGCCGCAGGCAGTTATGCTCAAAGGATATGGAAATGAAGGTCATGACTCAGCCAACTCCGAGTATGCAGATGTATCTGAGCGTGAAGGTGGAATTACTGATTTCCAGAACCTGATCAAGATCGCACATCAGTATAATACAGAAGTTGGTATTCATATCAATGCACAGGAGGCTTATCCAGAGGCAAAATCTTTCAATGAGACAATGCTGACAAGCCCGATCACAAATGGTTGGGGATGGCTGGATCAGTCCTTTACGATCAATAAATTATGGGATCTGGGAAGTCAGGCTCGTTATAAGAGATTAGTACAGCTTTATGACCGTATCAACGGTACAAGCTTCTACAGTGGAAACTGGGATAAGGGTGAATATGTCAAAGATTCTCAGGGAACACTGAATGCTTCTATGAGTGAGATTGCAGCAGATGCAGCAAAGAGAACAGATAATATGGACTTCATTTATCTGGATGTATGGTATCAGAATGCGTGGAGACAAGACAGATCGCAAAAAGAGATCAACTCACTCGGATGGAGATTCTCTACGGAGTTTGGTTACGAGGGAGAGTATGACTCTACCTGGTCACACTGGGCAACTGACGCCGCTTATGGTGGAGCAGGCCTGAAGGGATGGAATAGTGAGATTATCCGGTTCCTCCGCAATGACCAGAGAGATACGCAGATTCTGAACTATCCGAGGTATGGCGGAACAGCCGACAACCCGCTGCTTGGCGGATATCGTCTGTATGGCTTTGAAGGATGGGGCGGAGATCAGGATTATAACTCTTATATTACAGAGACATTTACAGAGAACCTGCCTACAAGATTCCTTCAGCATTATTATGTAACTGACTGGGAAGACTACGGTGAGGAT
>VOFC01002748.1_pt1 | contig 10191 bp, 15 predicted proteins | sample 5384161 | NCBI WGS metagenome assembly VOFC01 (sample SAMN12384722, study PRJNA508395) | human gut metagenome | isolation source: healthy gut B | host: Homo sapiens | reverse complement strand
GGAGGGAATGTTTTCCCATACCGTTACGGTATGCTCCGCATCCAAAGGATTCGGATTAAGCGGTTATCGTGTCGGATGGATCATAGCTGATGATACGGTCATGGATGTGATGTACGGCTGTGCGGTCAGCGTGATCGGTGCCACGCATACAGCTTCTCAGCAGGCGGTAATAGCGGCTTTTGATGATCACTTCTTTCATGGATACATTCAGGTCTGCCTATGATATCCGCCGTCATGCTGCGGTAGAGCTTCTTGACACGATTCCCGGTGTTCATGTTCGGCTGCCGCAGTCCGGTTTCTTATGCTGGGTGGATATTCACGAATTAGGAAGCAGCAGCGAAATTTGCGATCTGCTGCTTCGCGAAGCTAATGTTTCTGTCAATGACGGCAAAATTACGGTCAGGAGGAGAAAGGCTTTCGTATTGTATTAGGCGTGTACCGGGACAATGAACGGGTCATTGCTGCGCTGAAAAAGAATCAGGAAAAAACCCTCCTGCGTGTTTCACAGGAAAAAAGGACTGTCATAATGATTGGATAATAAAAAGGACCGAGTGGTCCTTTTTTACTTCGTTATAGTATGCTTTCAGGAAATCTTCCTTATATTGTTCGAAGGTTCCGTCAGAATAGCAGCACGTGCTTCTTCTAATGAGCCGGATGATAAAACGAAGATTGTGCATCGAAGCCAGGTTGAAGTATAATTCGTTCTTTAGGATCCTGCGATTTCAATAGTGCCCGCAGCTGTCCCGCGTGTCCAGCCGGCACGGCAAGTAGGACAGTCGCATCGCTTCTTCGATCAGTTCATCGCTGTCGGCAAATTTTTTTGATGCTGATGTTGCCGTGATGCGTATAGATCCTTCCATGTCTGGCTTCTCGAGTCGGTGCAACACAGTCAAATGTAGCCGCACCCATTTCTGTTCCGATGAGAATATCATCGGGATGAGAAAGTCCCAGCAAATGGCGCGGTTTGTCTTCCGGAAGTTCTTCGTTGCACCAGCGAAGAATTTCTCCCCAGAACTTTCTTTCAAAAATGCTCCGCCCAGACCATAGCCGTCAAAATTCATCTTTGCCAGCTTTTTCGCTGTTGACCGGCGCAGATCCTCCCAGCGTCCGCCTTGCAGGACACCGTACAGTGACTGATGATAGCCAAGATCATCGCAGTGTTTCTTATGGTATCGGATACTGCGTTTTGCCCATCGTTCGGTCCGGGCAAGGGCTTCCACATTGTATTCGTAGCTGTCTGCCAGAGAAGTAAGCTCATCATATGCCATGTGTATGTCCGCACCGATGCGGCACTGAATTTCCATGGATTCTTTTGGCCCGATAAAATCGTCCTGATCGATAAAAGGATCATGGAAATGTACACCTTTTCAGTTACATGAGCCAGTCTGTCTTTTGGATCAGCATTTGTGATGTTGCGTTCTTTTTCCATGCTGACAACTTTACCGCATCCCGAACCGAGAGACATGACCTGAAATCGGCCGGAATCGGTCAGTGTCGGGCCGTTCCATCCGGACCATTTGGCAAGACCGCCCTGATCAGCGATTTCCTGGGAAATGTTTCGCAGATGATAACCGTTTGACAGCATGGCCTGTGCGGATATTGATTTCAGATCATCCATGGACAGGTAACGTACCTCCCCGCGGGTACCGACCGTCATGAACGCCGGGGTGTGGATATCGCCGTGCGGTGTGTGGATGATGCCGGCACGTCCCAGCTTTCCGGGAATTCGTTTTGTTATCTCGAAATAAAACTGATTGTTGTTTTGATATTCATTCAGTTTTTGATCAAGTTTGTTTAATGACAATGCGCTGACGGCACTGAACAGCAGAATCAAAGCCGCATCCGCCAGGAAAGTATACAGGGACAGGATCGCAACGTACTGCCATACCGGAAATTCCAAAAAGAAAAAGACCGCATATATTACCGTTCCAACCGCCTGTGCAGCAAAAGCAGAGAGAGAGAACTGCAGGAAAGAGTGATTGCGCGACAAAGCGCTGTTTTTCAGGTTGACCGAAAGTGCAAGGCAGCTAAGAGAGGCCGCCAAGCAGGAAACCAAAGCAGCAGTCATCCCAAAAGCAGTAAATAGAAAAAGCTCGATGTGAAATCAGCTGCCAGAGGATTTCAAGGCTGTAAAGACCGAGCCCGGCAGCGAACAAAACGAAAATCAAAATGTTTGCCGCAAATCCAGCAATTATCACATTTCTGGTGATGCGCGTTCCATAGTATCGAAGCATCAGATGTATGATGGGATACAACAAAGGGAAAAAGACAACACCTCCAATTAGCGCAAAACCAAAAAAAGATAAAACGGAAAGATAACAGCCAGACTTGACAGCAGCAAGATGCCGGCAGCAACTGCCGTAACATAAATCAATAGCTTCTGTTTTAAATTTGACATGATGGCATTATATCATAAAAAAAAAGAAAGCGGACATTCGTGAAAAATACGTAGTGATCTGGTCATTTGCCGCTGATGTTACTGGCAGCCGGTTGGGTTTACATATATGGAAAAGACAAAAATCGAATGGTTCGAATCGTAATTCCGCCTTTACTGTTTTATATAACTGTCTTTCCCGGTGTGCATGATTGTCTATTCATTTGATTCATAGTTGATTTTGGCTGAGGCAGTCTCTCTCAGGTAGATGTTTATGAAAGCGTATGTGCAGAGCCTGTGATTGACGCAGACAGACTTTTTGTGATACATTTACAACCATAAAAGCAGATGTATTTCCTATTAATATAAGGAAACGATGCAAATCGAAACAGACTGTTTATGATGAGTTCAAAGAAAAAGAGGAGTGATGGATTGTGGACTCGATTCCCCGACAACTTCTGCTGCAAGTGGTACTGATCTTGATCAATGCCTTTTTTGCAGCGACTGAAATTGCGGTTATTTCCTTAAACGGAACAAAATTAGAAAAGAAGATCGAAGAGGGCGATCATACGGCGGAAAAGCTGCTGAAACTGGTGGAAGAGCCATCCGGGTTTTTGTCAACGATTCAGATTGGCATCACATTGGCAGGCTTTTTAGGCAGTGCGTTTGCTGCCGAAAACTTTTCCGGTCTGCTTGCAGACTGGCTGTGGAATGATCTCGGCTTTCAGGTGCTGCCGCTGTACGTTCTGAATACAGTGTCTTTGATCCTGATTACGATTATCCTTTCTTACTTTACGCTGGTGTTTGGTGAACTGGTGCCGAAACGTATTGCCATGCAGAAGCCTTATGAAGTTGCCAAACTTTCCTGCGGCGTTGTTCGTGCAGTTGCTTTTGTCATGAAACCTGTCATTTGTTTTCTTTCTCTGTCGACCAATGCAATTCTGCGGATCCTTCATATGAAGGTCGAAGCGGAAGAAGAGTCAGTCAGTGAAGAAGAAATACGAATGATGGTCGATCTGGGCGAAAACGCGGCGTTCTGGACGAAGAAGAAAAAGAATGGATCACAAATGTGTTTGAATTTGACGATACACCGGTAAAAGACATCATGGTACGAGCGAACGAAGTCGTGGCTTTGCCTGATGATGCGACGCAGGAAGATATCCTGAAACTGATCAGTGAAGAGGGCGTCTCCCGAATTCCGGTGTACGGCAAAGACCTGGATGATATCATCGGTGTTCTTTATTCAAAAGACTTTCTGATCGAACTGCAGAAAAAGCGGCCGTTTGTGCTGCGTAATATTCTGCGTGATCCGTATTTTGTGCCGGAACAGATTACAGCGGATGTTTTGTTTAAAGATATGCAGAGCCGCAAGATACGATTTGCGATCGTCATCAATGAGTTTGGTGAAGTCAGCGGTATCGTAACGATGGAAGATTTGCTGGAGGAAATCGTTGGAAACATCTATGATGAATATGATCATCAGGAGCTTCCTGAAATCATGAAAATATCGCCGCATAAATGGAAAGTCAGCGGCAATATCGACATTGAAGATCTTTTTGGAGGAAATCCTCTGCCGGTGGACATAAATGATTCCTATGATACACTGGGAGGTCTTGTTTTATACCTGCTTGGCAGCATTCCGAAGGACGGTGCGCGTTTTCGACTGGAATGCGAACTATATCCTTCATGTGATCGGTGTGAAAAATCATCGGATTCAGGAAGTCATTATTGAAGAAACTTTCCCGCAGCATACAAAAGATGAGCAGGAGAAAGACGGAGATTGATCCGTCTTTTTTTCATGTTCATAAAAAAGGGCAGCAGATAAAAAAAGAATGCTATAATTGATGCAAATAAAGAAAGAAGGGATAGAATGATAAAACTGTTTGCAAGTGATCTGGACGGAACACTGCTGAATGAGAAACATGAATCGGATGAAGTGATCGAACAGACAATTCAAAACATCATAGAGAGCGGACGAACTTTTGCGGCAGCGACAGGGCGCAGTGCCGCGATGGTCAATTTTCATGATCTGACAGACAAAGTCTATATCATCTGTATGAACGGATCTGATCTTGGGACAAAACCGGGAGCTTTTGCATTTTTCCACAATATCAAAAGAAGCCCTTCGTGACTTCATGGAACGTTTTTCGCACCTGCATATCGAATATCTGTCGCCCGACAAGACTTATGTGCTGCAGCCGGAAGAAGAATATGTAAAAGATATGCAGGAACACAGCCGCATGCTTGCCAATCCTTCTCAATGGATTGACCGGTTCATGCGGTCGATGCGCAGCAGCATAACGTATTCGCAGAAAATAGAAGATATCCTGCGTCAGGATATTTGTAAAGATCAACTGCCGCATGATGGAGAATGAAGACACATGACCTTGTTGCCTATCTAGAAGAACATAAAGATGTTTTCGTGAATGCACCCAGCGGCAAGGGATTGTTCGAAATTACAGACGCAAAGACGAATAAGGCAACAGCGGTGCGCTGGCTGGCCGAATATTTAAATGTGACAAAAGACGAAGTTGCCGTTTACGGTGACGGCGGCAATGATCTCGACATGCTGGCGATGTTCCTCATTCCTATGCGCCTGCTGCGGCACAGGAGCGTGCCAAAAGCAGCTTCGGCCGTCATCGGCCCGTATGAGGAATACAGTGTTGCCCGACATATGGAAAAAGCTGCTATTGTTACAGAAGTGATCGTTGGTCGATATTCTTTTCACTTCTTTATGCTATAATCGAAGTAGAGATACTTGTATCGATTTAGGGATATCTTTGAATAGAGAAAGGAGAGGAAAGAATGAAAAAAGAAACGTTTTTTAAGGCGGCTGCAGCAATCTGTCTGAGTTTTGCGCTTCTGCCGTTTGCGGGATGCGCTCAGATGCCGGATGCAAAAACATTGATGGAAAAAGCGGATGAGGAAATGAAAAGCTTGATTCCTATGCATCAACCATCAACCTTGTTATGGATATGGGATCTGAATCAGGCGGCAAAAAAATGGAAATGAACATCGACGGTACAGTTATGATGGATATGATCCTGGAACCGAGCACTGCTCATCTGCAGACAAATCTGAAGATGGATGTGTTTGGACAGCAACAGGAATACGATATGGAAACCTACCAGTTTACACAGAGTGACCAATTAATAGCCGTCAGTAATGATGGAAGCGGATGGACCCGTTTTGAAGACTCATCAGAATTACAGAACATCGCGGGATTCAAGGATCTTTTCGACTATGGTCTGATGAGTGATCTTGATCCGAAAGTAACAGGTTCGGATAAAATCAATGATAAAGATGTTTGGTGCATACAGTTTACGGAGGGCATGGAGGAACTGCTGGAGCTATTGAACAGCGAAGAGCTGGATACTGCTTCCAAGGCACTGCTGACTTCCATGGGAAAAAGCATCAAGATCAACTGCAAGGTTTATATTGATAAAGAAACAAACCGTTATGTCAAAGGTGTCGGTGAGATTACCGGGCTGAATGACTTTCTTTCATCTTTGATGTCAGGAGCAACAGATGCCGATGCAAAACTGACCATTGATACTTTTGAAATTACGGTCGACTATGATAAGTATAATGAAATAAAGGACATTCAGATTCCACAGGATGTAAAGGACGCTGTTTTGACTGATTCAGACAGTGAACAGGCATAAGAAAAATACCTTGCCCCCCGCAACAAAGGGGACAAGGTATTTTTTTGCGGAACCAAAGGCCATAAGAATAATGGAGGCAAAATCATCAAATAAAAACAGAGGTGTGGAAATGCAAGAAAACGTGTATAATCTTTCCTATAGAAAACAATGAGGAAATCTATGGACAGAAAATATACGATATCTGAAATGGGAAAAAGCTGCTTGGACTTTCCAATGACGCAATTCGTTTTTATGAGAAAAAAGGACTGGTTCATCCATCCGTCAATGAAGAAAATCATTATCGGTATTACACTATGACAAATATGCTCGAACTTTTGGATGTGATTTATTATCGTCATTTGGATCTGACGATTGCGGATATATATGTAAGTTCAGTGAAACCATGAATCCGAAGTCGAGATGATGGAGCTTTTAAAAAAAAAAAGAAAAATGACGAGAAAAAGGATCCGTTATGAAAAACAGCTGTTAAAAAAGTCGTATATATCAGGAAGGTTTACGAAGAAATCGAACGCAATGAAAATCAATGCAGCATCCGTGCCTTTCCCGAATCGATCATCCTGTTTGAAAGCAGGGACAGAGAAAGTTTTCTGATTCGCGATATCGATCAGATGTCGCAGGAACAGTTTGTTTTGTGTGCTTTTCATGACTGTTATGAGCTCAAGGATGGGGAAGTCAACCGTCTTCATACATTCGTAAGCATGGAAACTGCGATCATGGTGATCTTGGCCTGTCTTTTTCTTTGGCACAGGGGCAGGTGCTGAAAGCGAAAAAATGTACATCTTTGTGTACAGATGAAAGATCGGCGCCTTTCCATGGCAACTGTGGACAGGATGCGGGAGTTTGCCCGTTCACGGGGCTGTCAATGTGAGGATGTGTGTTATGTACGGGAGATCCCGCTGACTTTTTATCATGATCTGAAACATTATTATGCGGAAATCTTTATTCCCTTGCGCTAAGATGCATGATCCTTATTATTCTTTTGCTTGACCTTGGTCTTACACCATAGTTTATAGTTGTGTCAAAAGGAGGCATGACTATGAAACAACGATTGAATACAGAGTTCTGGCGATATGTGCTGCCCTCTATGTTTGCCATGCTGCTGAGCGGTTTTTTTATTCCATCGTGGACGGGCTGTTCGTCGGAAATGCAGTAGGCAATGCTGCTCTTGCTGCCATCAATATCGCATATCCGATTCAGATCCTGCTGAATGCATGTGCACTTGGGTTAGGTATCGGCGGTGCGGTAATGATGACCTTTATCGAGGCTGCCAAAATGAAGTAAAGTCCCGGCAGTCCTTGCAGCTGGCCGGGCTGCTTTTGTTAATCACAGGAGTTTTGCTTTCCGCAATTTTATATATCAGTGCTCCTGTTCTGGTGAAGATGCTTGGTGCACAGGGGGGAAACATATGAGCTTGCCATGCAGTATATTGCTGCGATCTTAGCAGGAGGGTTGCTTCCGGTATTGGGAAATGGTCTCAATCCGCTGATCCGCAACAACGGAAAAACGATTGCGGCAACGGTATGCATGAGCAGCGGGCTGATCGTTAATATCATTTTAGATTATCTTTTTGTCTTTCGCATGGGAATGGGGCTGCGCGGTGCGGCTTTGGCTACGTTGACGGCACAGGGCACTGTTACGGTAACGGCGCTGCTGTGTCTGGGGCATAAACAGTTCTGGGGCGGATCCGTATAAAAGATCTGATCGATCTGTCTCTGGTCAAACAAATCATTCAGGTAGGTTTTTCTCCGTTTGGACAGACGCTGGTACCTTGCATTGTCATTATTTTGACCAATTATATTTGTCTTCAATACGGCGGTGATGATGCCGTAACGGTCTACTCTGTCATTTCGTATGTTCTGGCGAGTGCGCAGCTTTTGCTTCAGGGAATCGGTGACGGTACGCAGCCGCTGCTTAGTTTTTTATCACGGAGGGCAGGGTCATTCGAGCTCAGATGGCTTTATCAGAAAGCTTTTTTCCTTTCACTGACAGTAGCGGTTTTTCTTTGCGTCAGCTGCTTTTTTGTTTGCACCGGCGCTGACGGCTTTGTTTGGAATCAGCAGTGACCTGTTTATGTTGACGGAAACGGCACTTCTGATTACGGCACTGTCGTTTCCTTTTATCGCCATTACCAGGCTGACTTCCGCATTCTTTTATGCCACCGGAAAAAACAGAAATGCAACATTTTTGGTGTATCTGGAACCGTGCTGTCTGCTTCCGCTTTTTTTGATCAGTTTTCTTCTTCCTTTGGTCTCAGCGATCTGGGCAGCTTATCCCGCCGCACAGATCGTTTTATGTGTCTGCGCTCTTGTGCTGAAAAAGTCCGAATCTGGAAACTGTACTTGAAAAAACGGCAACGGAAACAAAAATACATATGAATTGAAAAAAGACCGGATGATCCTGTGTTACCTCTCTGGACAGCACAGGAGCCGGTCGTTTTTAGATCAGCTGTTCGATCGGTATGCCGTGTCGGACCCCACACATCAGCTCTTTGCTGCAGCGTTCGAAAAGAGAGAACATTTGCATTGCTTTTCGGGGATGGCGATAGACATTCCAATGTCCCCGCAGAAGACATCTTTTGTTCGATGAATCCGACAATTTTTTCAGGATCTGCTTGTTCCAGTTTTTTGACTGCAGAAAAAAGCATTTGGATCTGCTGCAGTTTTTTCGTTTGAAAGACAAAAATGGTAATGCGGCTGTTTGCCGGCTGGGGAACTTTGATTTGGATCTGTTTTCCGCTGAGCTTTTCGTTTGTATTCCCGGATCAGGGCGAAGATGGATAAGTTTTTGCTTTGTCCATATGGACTTATATTGGCCGCCTTATGTTTCTTCAGGACCGGCGCACAGTAGCAGGCGAGCATCTGTTCAAAGGATCGACGATCATTCATGGATAAAACACGGAAATGGCTTCTTTGATCATCGTCATGTCTTCTCTGTTCCTGCATTCTCGACTTTATAAATACATTCAACATCATAAAGATCGGCAATTTTGTCACCGGCCAGACAATATGCTTCGCCGTATCCTTTGTCGCCTGATACTGCGACCGCTTTTAAATACATGGGTTCCCGGTCAAAAAAAGTTTCTACTTCCATGGGAATATCGCCATAGCCGTCGGTATATGTAAACAGGATGAAATCTTCTGCAGCGCATTCGTTTCCAGGTATCAATGCGCAGTGTTTCAAGATTCATCCGGCTGACGATTGATTCCACATTTCCTGTTCTGGATGCGTAAACGATCAACATAAAAAAACCTCCTTGGTTAGCTATAACTAACTTATGGGCATACAATACCATGTCATCTGTTCTAATGTCAAGCAAGCGCGGCGGTATTTTGTTTGTCGAAGCTGACAACCTTTTGCATGCAGTGGATGTTGATAATCAGAAGATGAATGACTATACGAAGGAAAGAGAAACATGCTATAATAATTCATCGTTGAAAGGGGAGCATGAAAATGGAAATCATGAAAAAATTTGTACGGTACTATCGTCCGTATCGTAAAGTTTTTCTTTTAGATATGCTGTGCGCTTTGGGAATCAGTGTGATTGACCTGGCATTTCCGCAGATCCTGAATTATTTAAATGCTACTTTGTTTCAGGAGGATGCGCGTCAGATTCAAAGTGCCATTCTGACACTGACCGCGGCCTTGCTTGTTATGTATCTTGTCCGTGCGCTTTGTAAATACTATGTCTCGGCACAGGGGACATCATCATGGGCGCGCAGATGGAACGGGATATGCGAAAAGAACTGTTCGATCAGTATGAGAGACTGTCATTTTCCATTATGATAAAAATAATACAGGCGAGATGATGAGCCGTTTGGTCAGTGATCTGTTTGATATTTGTGAATTTGCTCATCATGGGCCGGAAAATGTATTTATTTCTTTATTAAAAATTATTGGTTCTTTTTTTCTTCTGCTTTTGTATATCCATGTACCGCTGACGGTTCTGCTGATGATTGTCACGATACTGATGCTGCTGTTTTCTGCTTCGTCAAAACAAGCGGATGCAGGCTACCTTTATGGAAAACAGACGAAAGATTGCCGGTGTCAATGCGGCATTGCAGGATACGCTGGGCGGCATCCGCGTCGTGAAGTCATTTGCAAATGAGGAAATCGAAAGGGAAAAGTTTGCCCGCAGCAATGAACGTTATCTAA
>VOFC01006306.1_pt1 | contig 10196 bp, 16 predicted proteins | sample 5384161 | NCBI WGS metagenome assembly VOFC01 (sample SAMN12384722, study PRJNA508395) | human gut metagenome | isolation source: healthy gut B | host: Homo sapiens | reverse complement strand
ATTGTCTTTCTTTTTAAAAGCCTTGTATTTTTCTTCTTCGTTAAATTGCTCTCTTTGTTCTTCCTGTTTTTTATTCTGTTCTTTTTCATCTTTTCTTTCCCCCTTTTCTATTTTTTCTTTTGCTCTATCAACAACTTCCTTACCTAAAATACTTTTGTTATTTTCTAATATAAATTTTGACATTTTTGCTATTAATTCAGAAAATTCTTCTTCTTTTTTCTCTTACGGCTTTCTCCTTATCACTTTCTACTTTGGCTTCCATTGCTGCTTCCATCCGGTGCAGTAATATACATTTCATCGAATCCAGAATTTATAGCTTTTTGTAAATCATAAACTTCAGATTCATCTCTATTATATGCAGTATATAATAAGCTTGCTAATTCAAACGAATCAAGTATTTTACCATTAATTCCACAAACTGAAAGTAAACTTATTGTTGACTGTGCTCTTGTATATAATTCCGAGAATGCAGCATTTGATATTTCTTCTTTTGCATAATTCTCTGAATTCAACTCTTCTGGATAATATGGTATAATTATATAATATTGTTTACTCAAAATATTTCTGTTTAAGCTCATTCTTTCTGTATTATTTACTATATCTATTCCATATTCATATAAATTTCTTGCTTTTGTTACTTCAAATCTTTCTTTTTCTAAAGCACTTTTATCATAAGTATTAGATCGAATTTTCTGATTATAATCAAATTCTTTTTGATTTAATTTATCTCCAAGTACCTTTACTTTTTCCTTGTAAGTTTTTATGCTGTCTCCCAAATCAACAGTTTTAGTTTGAACATAGATTTGTATAGGATATCTTAAAGTATTCAAATATTGAATAAAGCCTTGCTCTACACTCGTTTTTTCTACATCAGACATTAAATCATAGTTTACTCCTTGGCATTTAACAATCATTAAAAATCTTTTTCCATTTTTCTGAATAATCATATTATCTTCAATTTTATCAAACTCCATAAAATCAAAGATAGACTTCATCTCATATTTTTGTTGTGCTTTTGTTTTATTAAATGTTCCTTTATCATTTTCTTCTTCGTTTTGATCTTTTTTTTGATTTTTTGCCTTAATTTTAAGAACCATAAAGATAGTTACCAAACATATCAATACAAAAACCATTACAGCCAATATAATATATAATATTTCCATACTATTTTGCATCTATATTTTCCTCCCCTTTATAAACATATATTCTATTATTTTTCTTTTTAAATTTTACAGCTCTTAAAATAATATCATCTATATTTTCTCCGCCTACTTTTCTCATAAAATCAAACTTTTTGTTCTCCGGAACTTTAAATGTACCTATAGCAAACCCAAGTAACCCAAATACAGCTACAAAAACTATTCCTAAAATTGTATTTCCCAAAGCTCTACATAAAAAATAAAATATTAACCCTATTGTCATCCCTATGCATGAATATATAAATGCTTTTATCGAAAAAATAAATAATATTTTACTTTCACCCTTATAATTTCTTGGTATATTGTATGGTCCACCCATAATATAATTCCTCCTTTGTTTATAATTTACTTTTTTATGTAATATACTATAATATATTATAACATATTTTATATAGAATTGTAAGGTTTTGACGTTTTTTTTTTATTTTTAATATAAATGTAATGTAATTGTAATATTATTGTATTATTTGCATTTATCTCCTTTTTAATTTTTATAATATTTAGCATATAAAAATTAAAAAGAGATAAATTTTATATTTATCTCTTACTTTATGTCTATTTAAAGAAATTTACAACAAATCCTGCAATTGTTGAAGCTCCAAATAATATTACAGCTCCTATTACATATGGCATAAGAGATTCTGTTAATTAGCTTTTTTCCATTGTTAAAGCTCCATAATTACTCCTTTTTATTATTTATTTATATGATAACATACTTTTTTTATTTTTCTACATATTTTTTTAATTTGTAATAAAAATGTAAAAATAGAGGCAACATTACTAATAAAATAATAAACCTATTTATATGTATTTCCCTTATATTTTCATTTTTCAAATAATTTTGTATTTCCTCTTATACTTGTTTCTTTTTTTTTCTTTTTCGGCCTTAGTGTTTATTGTTGTTCTGTAGTATTTTGCAATTAGTTCGTCTAGTTCTAACGCTTATTTTATATGTGTAATGTTATAGTCTTCGTTGTTAATTATGCTTTAATTTAGTCTCTCTCTTAATTTACAAATATCATCATTTAACATATAATCACTCTCCTTTTTATGCACCTTTCATTTTGTATATATTAAAATACCATATTTTTACATGTTAGTCAACGAATTTGCCCTTTATTGACAGTATTTGCGTCGATTTTCGAATGACTTTTTATTCTATTTTTTACCTTTTCGACATTATATGATTTCTGATAGCAGCATACGTAAAAATCCCTAAAAAAGTATAAAAATAGCTATAGATAAAATTTGCGAAATTCTGAAATTTTTTTTAACATTAAACTATCAATTCTTATTCCTTCTATCCAAAATCTTACAAAAAAGCATACAATATTAAGTATAAATAGAAGATTTCTCCTTTAAACCTTCTTTTTGTTGTAATTTATACAGCAATAAAAATATTAAAAATGTGCAAAGTGATTCATATAAAAAGTAGGGTGTACACATTTTTTAATTTCATTTTCTATATGCACATTTTCCATGGCAGGCTTGTTTGTGTTCCATATGCTTCTATATTTTTTACAAAATTTCCCCATCTTCCTATACTTTGTGCTAAAGCTACGGCAGGAGCCAAATAGTTCTAGCAAAATCAAATAAATTTATTTCATGTTTTTACAATATAAAATAATTGTTACAATTCCTCCAATTATGCCTCCGTATATTGCCAATCCACCGTCTCTAATATCTAAAATTTGCATCGATTTTCTATAAAATATTTTAAATTAAATATTACATAATATAATCTTGCGCAATAATGCCTATAGGAATTACTAATATACAAACATTTAAAATTGTCTCAAATTTTATTCCATATTTTCCTTTTTATTTTTTGTAATAAAATAAAGCACTAACAATAGAAACTACTATTATTAGTGCATACCAATAAATATCTATTCCAAATATATTAAAAGTTATTTTTAGATATTTTAATTTCAAATTAAGAATTGAATTTCTACTAATTTGCATCTTAATAAACTTTATATGCCTATCTTTTTTCTTTTTAAGTGCAATACTTATTCAACTTAAATATTTTTCACTTATTTATCATATTTTATTTTTTTGCTTTATTATTTATAACATTTTATTTTATATTTGTTTATAAGTTGATATTTTCAAAGTTAATAGTCATATTCCTTCTATAAAATTTTTGAAAGGATTTAACCTTATTCAATTTATTTCTTTCCATGCTAATTTTTTTCTTTTTTGGCTCAAAATTCTTTTTATCTCACCTTGATTTTTTTTTTATTAACTTTCTTCTAATAATTTTTCTGGCTCAAAATCTCCAAACTACCATTGTCATATTTGCAGGATTGTAAATGTATTGTAACATTTATATAATATTTCTGGTGTTATTTTTGAAATTGATTCTACTGTTCCTGCTATATCTATTTTTATAGATTATCTTTATACATACATTCTAATGCATTCATATATAGTTGCCATCCTGGGTCATCTTCATACATTTTTATCTCTTGACCTATTATTCCCTTTTCTTTTTCTACGTTTTCGTCTGTAAAATATGGATGTTGTACATAATCCATTAATTCGTCAAGTCCCTCATAGAAATGATCTGTACACTCGAATAGATATGCTGTGTGATCACTAGTTGTATATGCGTTTGCATCTAATCCCAGAGCCATTAATGTATCTAAACTATTCTTTCCATTTTCCTTGTTCGAACATTTTATGCTCCAAAAATGTGCTACACCATCTGGAATATAAATTTTCTCTCCGTCAACATTAAAATGATTATCTATAGATCCAAAATTTGTTCCCCCATATCACATATTTTTTTAGTTGTATTTTTTAGGAATAATAATAACAGTCATTCCATTTTCCAACTTCTCTATATATGCTTTTTCTTTTATTTTGAAACTTTCTATTATTTTCATCTTTCTCCTCCGTAAATTAATTATTTTTTGTTTTTATATAAATTTTTTATCTTTATCTTTTTTTCAGCTATTGCAGCAACATCTTTTATTTGCTTTGTTACTTTATTTATTTTTTTTATATAATCTTTTATTGAAACAAAACTTTATTTGTTAATTTCTTGCGATAAAAATAATAATATATTTCTGAATCTTGTTCTGCATCCTCAATTCCATCAACTGTTGATATAATTATATTTTTTGCATTATTTATATCATCTTCATTAAACTTTTCCTCTTCCATATCTTTTAATTGTTGTTTTATAATTTCTAAAGCTTTTTGATAATTTTGTATTTCTATTCCACATCTTATTAATATAACATTTTTTTTCTTAAATAATTAGAACTTGCAGCTGTATATGCTAAGACTTTTTTTTTTCTTACATTTTGAAATAATTTTGAATTTGCACTTCCTCCCAATATTATTTATATATCGAAACTGCAAATTTTCTTTTTCACTGATATTGTCATATATTTAACCCTAAAACCAATTTTCCTTGCATTACATCCATAGACTTTCTATAACTTTTTTTCTACGGTTTCTTTTTTTTTCTGTCATTTCATTATTTATATATTTGGCTGTCTCTCATTTAGCTTTTTTGTAAACTTTTTTTTTTAATTTTTTCTATATTTCATTATCAAATTTCCAGAAATAAATATCTATTTTACAATTTTTATTAATTCTTTATAATATTCAAATAAAGATTTTGAGGAGTTATTTTTTCCAAATCTTCACATATCCATATTTATATAATCCATATGGCTTTCCTTTAAATATTTCTTCTACACATCTGTCTACGGCATATCTTGCTTTATTATCTATTTTTCCATTTATAATTTGCTTTAAGTTTTCTTTTTTTCACCATCTACATATTCTTGTTTAAATCCATTATTTTCTACAAAAGGATTTGTTACTATATCTAACAAAATGTTTATGCATTTTTGTGTAAGTTCTTCTTTTTCTGGTAAAAATTCTTCATTTAAAGCTTCTAAATAAAACTTTATAATATGATTATCTCCTGTTTTTCTATTCCACAGTCGAAACTTGCTCCATACATTTCTTCTAGTTCTTTGCTAATTTTGTCCTGAGATATTATATTTTTTGTCCCTCTTCTTAAAACAGCTGCAATTAAAGCATCTTTAGTAACATTTTCTCTTTTAATGGGTTGCTAAAAAAACTGCATATAAGTTCGTTTTAAATTGATTTGTTTCTATTTTATGAATTTTTATTCCTTCCATATTTTTTTCATTCCTTTCTTTTATATTCTTGCCTTTCTATTTTAGAATTACAAGTTTTTATATTAATAATTATTTATTTTTCTTTTATATTTTACTGCTTTTCTTATTATAATACATTTTTGAAATTTTATACACTTTATATAAATTTATTTATATAATTTATGAGTTTATTTTATAGTAAAATTATGTTAAATCGCATTAAATATTATTTATATTTTCAATTTAATGTATTTACACATCTTTAATATTAAATAACACATATAATTCACAATTTATATACATTAAAGTGGATTATTTTCTTTTATTTTTTATCTTTATATGACCATATAATCTAAATAATATATATTTTTCTATTTATAAATTTTTAATCCGTATTAAAAATTAAAAGGCGCTTTCAAATAATTTTGAAAAACGCCTAAATATATGTAACTATTAATTAAAATTTTCTTTTTCTAGCTGCCTCTGATTTTTTCTTTCTTTTTTTTACGCTTGGCTTTTCATAGTGTTCTCTTTTTCTAACTTCTTGAAGAACTCCATTTCTAGCACATTGTCTTTTAAATCTTTTTAAGGCATCTTCTATATTTCCATTATTTACTTTAACTTCTGACATAATTTCCCCTCCCTTCAGTAATTACACTCTTACGTGTGGGATTTTCTTTTATGAACATTAAACTTACATATTTATGCTCATGTATTTAATTATACTAATCTTGGTTAAATTTGTCAATATTTCTAAAAATTTAATTTTCTGAATTTTATTTTTTCTAAAAATAGTCAAGTGAAAAAGTAAAAAGCAAATAGTAAATTGAATTTAATCTTACATAAACCCTAATGTATTTATATTTTATTTATCTTTATAAAATATTACTTTTCCTTGTTTTTACACTATTTTGTACATCTATAACTCTTTGATTTGAAGAACCATTGTATTTTAATCTTGGATCTCTTAATTCATCTACATATTGACCATCAACTAAAACATCTATATATTTTAATACTTCTTTATTTTGTAAATCTCTGTCAAATAAAAACCTGTCCATACCCATAAGTTTTTTATTTGAAATTTTTTCTTAAACTTTTTAGCAAGCTCTGTTGTTCCTTCAATATTCATTGGATGCATTGGTTCTCCGCCTAATATAGATAGCCCTTCTACATTTGCATTTCACATAATTTTAAAACTTGGTCTATTGTATCTTCTGTAAACTCTTCTCCACCCATAAAGTCATGTGTTTCTGGATTAAAACAGTTTTTTACAATGAAAAGTACAACCTTGCATAAATATAGATACTCTAACCCCTGGTCCATTTGAAATATCCATTTTTTCTAACTTTATTATATCTCATTTTACTAGCACCTCATAATATATTTTACAAGATTTATTAATATAAGTTTTATAAATATATTCTTTTTCTTTTTATATTTTAAAAACGAAGATAATTATTTTATGTATACAAATATAATGAATTTATATCACTATATCTGTATACATTTATTTTTTATATGCATTTTATATTTTTTAAATTTTAAACAGCAGCTTTTTTTTTTTTTTTCTCTCTTTGGCATCTCTGCATCTTTATTATCTATATGAAGCACTCTTTTCTTTTATTTCTTGTGTTCTTCCTTTGTTCCAGAATTGGCTTCCTATATATCCGCAAGTTCTCCTTGCAACATTTAAAGTATTATGGTCTCTATTTCCGCAATTTGGACAATACCATTCTAAATTATCATCTATTAAAATTTCTCCATCAAATCCGCATTCTTGGCAATAATCTGATTTTGTATTTAATTCTGCATACATAATATTGTCATAAATAAATTAATAATTTGTAATACAGCTTCTAATATTATTTTAAAAATTAGGTGTTTCTATATAAGATATTGCTCCACCAGGACTTAATTTTTGGAATTTACTTTCTAATTTTAATTTAGAAAATGCATCTATTTCTTCAAATACAGGACATGATAAGAATTTGTTATATAATCTCTATCTGTTATTCCTTTTATTTTTCCAAATCTTTTTTTAAGCATTTTGAAAATTTATATGTTGTAGATTCTATTGGTGTTCCATAAACGCTATAGTCTATATCTTCTGCTTTCCATTCTTTACATTTATCATTTAATTTTTGCATTACTTGAACTCCAAAGTCTTTTTCCTTCTCCATTGTCTGTATGATCTGTGATCTGTCATATATTTTTACACACTCATATAGTCCAGCATATCCTAGAGATATTGTTGAATATCCTCCGTGTAATAATGAATGGATACTTTCGCCTTTCTTTAATCTTGCTAATGCGCCATTTTGCCATAATATAGGTGCTACATCACTTGTTACTTTGCTTAGTCTTTCATGTCTTACTTGTAGTGCTTTGTGACATAGTTCTAGTCTTTCATCAAATATTTTCCAGAACTTGTCCATGTCTTTCTGATGATAATGCTACATCTACTAAGTTTATTGTTACAACGCCTTGATTAAATCTTCCATAATATTTAGGTTTATTTGTTTTTTTCATCAACATATGGCGTTAAGAATGAACGGCATCCCATACAAGGATAGCAATTTCCATTACCATTTTGTCTATTTTTAATTCTAACATCTTCTTTTCTGAAATATAATCTGGTACCATTCTTTTATGCAGTACATTTGGCTGCAAGTTCTGTTAAATAGTAATATGGTCTGCCTTCTACAATGTTGTCTTCTTCTAATACATATAATAACTTAGGGAATGCTGGAGTAATATAAACTCCTTTTTCGTTTTTAAATCCTTCCATTCTTTGTTTTAAGAATTCTTCTATTATCATTGCAAGTTCTTTTTTTGTATTCTTTTGTTTCTCCTAAATACATACAAACAGATAGGAATGGAGCTTGTCCATTTGTGTTTGTCATAGAGTTTATTTGATAATTAAATGTTTGTACTCCATCTGATACTTCCTTTTTAGTGTCTTGTTCTGCATATTCTTTACATTGTTTTTCACTCAATCCTCTGTCTTGATATTTTTTTGTAATATCTATCATAACTACTTTTTAAAAAGGAGCTAAGTGTTAGTGATACTGTTGCTCCCCCATAAGTAGAAGATGTAACTGCTAAAATTATTTGTGTTGCAATTGTCATAGCTGTTAAAAATCTATGTGGTTTTTTCTATCATAACTCCATTCATGATAGTTCCATTTTGTAACATATCATCTAAATTAATTAATTCGCAGTTTGTTAATGCATTTTGTGCAAAATAATCTGCATCATGAAAATGAATTATACCTTCATCGTGTGCTTCTACAACATCTTTTGGTAATAAGAATCTTCTAGTAATATCTGTACTTGTAATTCCTGCTAAGTAATCTCTTTGAGTTGTTACAACTCTTGCATTTTTATTTGAATTTTCGTTGTTCCAATATTCACTTTCTCCATCTATTAGTTCTTTTATAGATTGGTCTGTTGTATTTGCTTTTCTTACTAACTCTCTAGTATAACGATATGTAATATATTTTTTGCCAAGAAATATTTTCCATATTCCATTAATTTTTCTTCTATAATATCTTGAATATCCTCTACTAGAATTCTTTTTTTTTCTAGTCCCCTGTAATATATTCAACTATTTCTTTAATATTTTCCTTTGTTTGCCCTTTCTCTTGGCTTTACTTCGGCATTAGCTTTTTCTATAGCTGCTAATATTTTTTGTTTGTCAAAGTCTACTATCCTTCCATCTCTTTTTACTACTTGCATTTTTTGTTCCCCCTTGTTATGTTTTTATATTTTCTTTTTAAAAAATTATCTTTTTGTTTTTGAACTTACTTTTTTGATTTTTATTTTTTATTTTTTATTCATTTGTTTTTATTTTTTACATTTTCTATTTTTGTTTTTTAATTTTAGTTTGTTTTGTTTTCGTAATGCTATATTAATCCAGTATTTTTATTATATTCTTGTAACTTTGAACTGATTTTTCTAGCGACTCTACAGAAGTGCTTGGGAAGAATGATTGTATTGCTTCTGCTACTTCTTTTTTGCAGAGTGTTCTTTTACCCATTTCTGTCCTTTATAAACTGCTCTTGTGAATCCTTCTATTGTCTTTTTCATTTTTCTCGATGTAGCTTTTCTTAGCACAGTAAGCAGTATAAGGTACTTCTCCTGCCGCTTCCCCAACAGATGCCACAACATATCCTTTTCCTTCGCTTTCTGTCATTGATGCAGTTGGCTCGAATAGAGTTACATATTCTGCGTTTCCCCCTGCAAAAGCTCCAGCCATTAAATCAAATTGGATACTGTCATCAAGTGTTAAGTCGTTCTTTGGATTTAATCCATTTTGTTTAAGTACATATTCTAGTGTCATGTATGATGATTAGCGTCTGTGAATTTGTTTGCATTAAAAAGTCTGTGCCATTTTTATTTTTTTTCTTTATCTGTTTCCAAAAAAATCCATTTAAAATCTCCATAATTGTTACTATTAGTGATATTAGAAGCCATTGTTATAATTGGGCATTCCAGCTCCCACCCATAGCACAACTGGACCCAAAAGCAACTTTTGGCAAACCATTTAATATAAACTAAAAAATGGCTCTAATCACCCTAGATAAAATTTTGATCAACATAGTACTATTGCAATTGCAATTCCAAGTATCGTAAAATCCAAAGTAAAACCTATTAAAGTTTCTAACATGTTATTCTTAATATGTGTGTCATTGATGAAGATAAATTTAAAAATGTATTCCATATTCTTGATGGGCTACTTGCAATAAACTGTCTATTATACCTACATTTGCTAAGATTCTACACCGCAATAAATAATATTACTATTGCTAATCTTTGTGCTAACAATTAAAACTTTATTTCTATTTAT
>VOFC01005733.1_pt1 | contig 10202 bp, 17 predicted proteins | sample 5384161 | NCBI WGS metagenome assembly VOFC01 (sample SAMN12384722, study PRJNA508395) | human gut metagenome | isolation source: healthy gut B | host: Homo sapiens | reverse complement strand
ATGAACCAGTTCAAAGACATTATTCTGGGCAACCACCCGGCCAAATACAAAAGAGTCGCGGACTCACAAAAATGTTTGCGTGTAAGCGGCAAGCACAATGACCTGGAAGAAGTGGGACATGATACCTACCACCATACTATGTTCGAAATGCTGGGCAACTGGTCTTTCGGAGATTACTTCAAGAAAGAAGCTATCGGCTGGGCATGGGAATATCTGGTAGATGTACTGAAGATAGATCCGAAAGATCTGTATGCCACCGTATTCGAAGGAAGTCCCGAAGAAGGACTGGAACGGGACAACGAAGCCGCCTCTTACTGGGAACAGTTCCATGCGGAGATGGGTGGACAGGTCGGCGACACCGGTTGGTTGATCGCCGACGACGAAAGATCGACGTGATCGATACGAAAACGAGAGAATAATTTGCCGGTTCATTTGGTTACTAAACTACCGAAGGACGTAACGGCTACTTTACCGCGAAGATCAACGTGAAAAAGCGTATCCAGTGTGAGTGTAACCACTCTGCCACGCACCTTCTGCATGAGGCGTTGCGTGAGGTGCTGGGAACACATGTTGAACAGAAAGGTTCTTATGTATCTCCCGACTCTTTGCGCTTCGACTTCTCCCACTTCCAGAAGGTGACGGACGAAGAAATTCGTAAGGTGGAAAAGCTGGTTGGAGAGAAGATCCGTGCGAACTATCCGCTGGAAGAGCATCGCAATATGCCGATTGCCGAAGCGAAAGCATTAGGCGCTATGGCTCTGTTCGGTGAGAAGTATGGCGATGAGGTACGTGTCGTGAAATATGGCAACTCTATCGAATTGTGCGGTGGTACGCATATCCCTGCAACCGGCATGATCGGTTCCCTGCGTGTGGTCGGCGAAAGCTCCATCGCGGCAGGTGTGCGCCGTATCGAAGCGGTAACGGCCGAAGGGCTGAAAACTACACCTTCATGTTGCAAGATTCCCTGCGTGAACTGCGTGCGATGTTCAACAATGTGCCGAACTTGTCTCAAACCATCAAGAAGGCCATCGAAGAGAATGCCGAACTGAAGAAGCAGGTAAGCGACTACGTGAAAGAGAAAGTGCAGTTGCTCAAGAAAGAACTGATCGCAAAAGCCGTTGAGCGCAATGGTGTCAAAGTGATCGCTTTCCGTGGCGAAGCCAGCGTGGATGCCATCAAGGACCTGGCTTTCCAGATCAAGGGGGAAAGCAATACGGAGGAAAAGGTTTTCTTCGTGGCTGGAATCAAAGACGGTGAGAAATGCGCGTTGATGGTTATGCTGAGCGAGCCGTTGGTGGCTGAAGGCTTGAATGCCGGCAAACTGGTGAAAAGCGGCAAAAACTGATACAAGGCGGCGGAGGTGGTCAACCTCATTTTTGCAACAGCCGGAGGTAAGAACATGTAGGGCCGGACTGGGTTGAAGCCATCGAACATATCTTGGACGCAGCCGGTCTGAAATAAGAAGAAAGAGACGTTTCCCCTGCAGGAAATGATAGTTTCATGCAGGGAAAACTTTTGTTCCATGCCTATGAAGCTTTTGTTCCATAGGCATGGAATTTTTTTTCCCGTTTTGATAATCGGATAACATATAATACCTTTGTCGCAACGATTATAATAAAAAGACATATGGCCGCTCAAAAGTAGTAATCAGCTAAGGATCTCAAAGCCGATTTGCAGGCATTCTTTGCTTCCATGAGTTATGATAAACTCTTTATCCTTACCGATACGAACACGCAAGAAAAGTGTTATCCGCTGATAAAAGATATCCCAGCTTTGCAGGATACCCCGGTCATTACCGTGCAGGCGGGTGATACTCATAAAGACATCGAACAGGTCGCCTATATCTGGTCGCGTCTCTCGAACGAAGGGGCTTCCCGAAATTCGCTTTTGGTCAATCTGGGCGGCGGTATGATTACCGATATGGGAGGCTTCGCCGGTGCGACTTTCAAACGCGGACTGCGGACCGTCAATATCCCGACTACCCTGATGGCTTCTGTCGATGCGGCCGTGTGGGGGAAAGACCGGGATTAACTTCAACGGTTTGAAGAACGAGGTCGGCTCTTTTATCCACCCGAATGTGTCTTTATCGATTGCGAGTTCCTGCGTACGCTCGACCGCGACAACCTGCTTTCCGGCTATGCCGAAATGATCAAGCATGCGCTTATCAGTTCGATGGATATTTACGCTTCCGTCCTGCTGTTCGACCTCGACGCGAAGATCGATTATGCTTTTTGAACAGGATGGTCGCCCAATCCGTAGCCGTAAAAGAGCGTATTGTGGAAGAAGATCCGAAAGAGCATGGCATCCGTAAGGCGGCGCTGAACTTCGGCCATACGATCGGTCATGCTTACGAAAGTTTGTCCTTTCCTGAAAATCGTCCTTTGCTGCACGGCCATGCTGTTGCCGCCGGTATTGTCAGCGAATTGTACCTGTCTCATAAAGTATGTGGCTTCCCGATGGAGAAATTGAGTCAGGTCGGCTATTATTTTGAAGGAGTATTATCCGGCTTTCGTGTTCGATTGCAAGGATTATGATACCTTATACGAGCTGATGACGCACGATAAGAAGAATGAAGGCGGGAATCATCAACTTCACCTTGCTTTCTCAAGTCGGTGATGTTCAGATAAATCAGCAGGTGAGTAAGGAGAAAATTCTCGAATCCCTGGATTTTTATCGTGAAAGCTTTGGAGTATAACGAAAAATAGTTACCTTTGCAGCCGTAAAACAAAAACGGGGTGTAGCTCAGCCCGGTTAGAGTACGCGTCTGGGGGGTGGTCGGAAGTTCGAATCTTCTCACCCCGACAATAGCTGAGTAAATAAAAAAGACTTACTTGTAAAGTGAGTCTCTTTTTTATTTTATTTGTTCATCTGCTCCAACAGGTGGGGAGCGCATTTGAAATGAATGATGGTCCTGGGGAGACAGCTGTACGGCTGTACCGTTTTTCAGGTTTCGTGCTGGGCGGCTGGATTGAAAACGAGGTTTGAATGAGCCGAAACCATGCAGGCAGATTCTTTGACCTCCTTTGACTTCCTGGATAATTAGTTTTTGCATTTCATCGATTGTCCGTTTGACATCTTTTTTGTTTAATCCTGTTTTTTGAGCCAGGATATTGATAAGCTGACTTCTTTTCATTTTAGTTTCGTTTGTAATAAAGTATATTTCGTTCTATATGAAAATCCATTAGTGCCGGTCGGGTATAGTTTTTCTTGTGAAAAATAATTTTACCCACCTCTTAAACCGGAGATTCAATGTTTTGTTCGGGAGGAGTTTATAAAGAAAATTAATGCGGATATCTCCGTAAAATGAAAGGTTTTTGATAAAAATGAAGGGGAGGGTTTGCTGGTTAAGGTGTCTGTGGAAAAGCAAAAAATGGAATAGCCATAACAATCGTTATGGCTATTCCATTTTTTATAATATGTCGACTTTCAGCTTCTTACCAGATTATCTGCGGCAAGAATTTGGAGATCGTTTTTTAGTTCAACGATATTGATGGGCTTGGTGATAAATCCGTTGCTTCCGGCAGCACGAGCGGCTTCCATGTCATTTTCGAAGGCATAGGCGGACTGCATGATAATCGGTATGTTCGTGTCTTTCTTTCTAATCTCTTTCAGAGCTTCTATACCATTCATTTCCGGCATTTTTATATCCAGCAAAATCAAATCGGCTCCTTTTTCAGCAAAAACTTTCAATAGCTCCAGGCCGGTTTCTGGCTTGCAGAACGTTACAGTGTCTTTTTAAGATGGTTTTTAATAGTAGGAAATTACTTTCCTCGTCTTCTGCGATCAGAATAGTTACATTGTAGTTGTCTTCGTTCGTGCCCATATCTTTTATATAATCTGTGAACAAATTTCAGCATTAATTTTACATAACCAAATAGAATAGAACTTATTCTATGTTTGGAGATCCGGTTCTCCTTGCTCATCATGGAATATCGTGAGGCCGGGATCGGATTTGTTTTTCATGTTTATTGAAAATAAAAAGGCTTGAAAGGTTGAAAGATCCGAGGATGTTTGTATATTTAGTGCATGAAACGAAGCAGCAAGATTAAACTTACCGCTTTGAGGAATGGTTATTAATGAAGAACAAGTATAACTTTTAAATCAAACATCATGGGAAAGAGTCAATTAATTCACAACAACGAGTTTCATTTGATCAGTAAAGCTGAAATTCGCAAAGCTACAGGTAAATTGGTAGAATCATTGAATCTGGCGGCCGGTTCAACGGACGGGTTCGATATTTATAAGGTAGTGGACGCTTATTTTACGGACCTGGACAAGCGTCATGAAGTGAATGCTTTGTTGGGTATCGGCGAAAGTTGCCAATATTACGGTGAACAGGAACAGGTAGAGGAAGTGATCAAGGAGGTAGACTAAGAGCACTTTCTCTATTCTTTTTCAGGCAATAAAAAGGAGATATCCGGATGGACATCTCCTTTTGTTTTATTTGAAAAGACGGTAATTATTTACCAGCCAATTTTTCTTTCAGGGCAGCGAGTTCTTCAATGTCACCCAGTGTAGTCTTTTTCAACCGGACCGGTTACCATTGCAGATTCTTCTTCTTTTTTCCACCGCGTTTTGCAGATGATTTCTTTTCGCCAGTTTCTTTCTTAGCGCCTTTCTGTTCATCTTCGAAGATACGGCTGTGAGAAAGGATGATACTTTAGCTTCCTTGTTAAATTCGATTACCTTGAATGAAAGTTTCTCATCTACTGCTGAGCTTGAGAACCATCTTCTTTTACCAGATGCTTCGGAGTAGCGAAACCTTCTACGCCGTAAGGCAGAGAGATTACAGCACCCTTATCCAGTACTTCGATGATTGTTCCTTCGTGGATAGAACCTACAGTGAAGATTGTTTCGAATACATCCCAAGGATTTTCTTCGAGCTGTTTGTGGCCTAAGCTCAAACGGCGGTTTTCTTTGTCGATTTCCAGAACCTGAACTTCGATTTCAGCACCGATCTGAGTAAATTCTGATGGGTGTTTGATTTTCTTAGTCCAAGAAAGGTCAGAGATGTGGATCAAGCCGTCTACGCCTTCTTCGATTTCTACGAATACACCAAAGTTAGTGAAGTTACGAACTTTTTGCCGTATGACGAGAACCTACAGGATAGCGCTTCTTCGATAGTTTCCCATGGATCTTGTTTCAGCTGTTTGATACCCAATGACATCTTACGTTCGTCGCGATCCAGGTCAGGACAACAGCTTCTACTTCGTCGCCTACCTTCATGAAATCCTGTGCAGAACGCAGGTGTTGGCTCCAAGACATTTCTGAAACGTGGATCAAACCTTCTACGCCGGAGCGATTTCGATGAATGCACCGTAGTCAGCCATAACAACCACTTTACCCTTCACCTTGTCACCTACTTTCAAGTCAGGATCAAGAGCATCCCATGGGTGCGGAGTAAGTTGTTTCAGACCCAAAGCGATACGTTTCTTTTCGTCATCAAAGTCAAGGATAACAACGTTAAGTTTCTGATCCAGTTCAACAACTTCTTTCGGATCGCTAACGCGGCCCCAAGAAAGGTCTGTAATGTGGATCAAACCGTCTACGCCGCCCAGGTCGATGAATACACCGTAAGAAGTGATATTTTTAACTGTACCTTCAAGTACCTGGCCTTTTTCGAGTTTACCGATAATGTCTTTCTTCTGCTGTTCGAATTCGGCTTCGATAAGAGCTTTATGAGAAACAACAACGTTCTTGAATTCCTGGTTGATTTTAACGACTTTGAATTCCATTGTCTTACCTACAAATACATCATAGTCACGGATCGGCTTGACGTCGATCTGAGAACCCGGCAAGAATGCTTCGATTCCGAATACGTCAACGATCATACCGCCCTTCGTACGACATTTAATGTAACCTTTGATGATTTCGTCTTTTTCAAGAGCTTCGTTTACACGATCCCAAGAACGTGTAGCGCGTGCTTTCTTGTGAGACAGGATCAGCTGTCCTTTTTTGTCTTCCTGGTTTTCGATGTAGACTTCTACTTCGTCACCAATTTTCAGATCCGGGTTGTAACGGAATTCTGCCATAGATACAACGCCATCTGATTTGAAACCGATGTTTACTACAACTTCACGTTTGTTCATTGCAGTTACGGTTCCCATAACGACTTCTTTGTCCTTTACTGTGTTCAAAGTCTCGTCATACGTTTTTACAAGATCGTCCTTGCTTACTTCAGTAAGAATCGCCCTTTTCAAAGCATCCCAGTTGAAATCTTCAATGGGCTGAATGTTCTTTAAATTTTCCATTCTCTAATTGTTAATACTTAAGTTTGTTTTAATTAGTAAGTTAGACATTATGTTGTCATCTCTCAAAAATCGGGGCAAAGGTAATGCTTTTTTCTGACTTGCAAGACTTTTTGCATGGAAAAAACAATCTTTTGGGCTTGTAATACCGCTACTTACATCTTTTCTTTTTCTGAGACATCTGCCTCCTTTTTGAATAGTTGCCTGAATTTGTAATCGGCTCCCAGCAGGATGAGGGCAAGTATCCCGATATAGGCATAGAAGGGGAGTGTGCTCATATTGGGGATCTGTACGGATATTGGGGAAATATTCATATAAAGGAATGAAGCGATCGCGATACCGACCATAAGCAGCGAGGCGGCGATGACGGCAATCCATCCCCAGCGTTCGTTGCGTTTGCGTATCCGTTCTCATCGCGTTGGCTTCCGGAACGAAGCCGGAAGCTCCTTTCCGGCATCCGGCTGAACTAGGTCTGTCATTCTTCTCTGTCATTTTATTGTTCCTCCATTCCTTTTAATACAAAAAACAGTTTCTTTCGTATGCGGTACAATGCAATTTCACTTTTATATTAGATGCAGTCAATCCGGTGATCGTCGCCACTTCGTCGATCGTTTTTTCTTTCATATAAAAGAGCAGGATGATCGCCCGCTCATCGGGTGGCAATTGGGCGAGGGCGGCATCGAGCATCTGTATCTGGTCGGAGCTGTCTGTCCTGTCTAGTGCTTCGGCTACTTCTTGTTCCGATACATTATTAATAACCGATTCCTCGATCGCCAGAAACTCGTGTCTCTTTTTCCGTGTTTCCGAGATGGCTGTATTGTAGGCGATCCGGTAGATCCACGTGGAGAAACTGCATTCCCCCTTTGAACGACGAGAGGTGCTTGAACACCTTCATAAACACATCCTGTGCCAGTTCCTCCGCATCTTCCCGGTTTCTGACCACCTTTAGGATTAACGAATGAACAGGACGGCTGTATTTATCCAGAAGGCAGGCAAAGCATGCCGTATCTCCCGCTTGTATCCTTTGTATATAATATGTGTCGGTATACAATTCCATTGTACTATAATGGACGCAAGCCGGGCAAATAGGTTACAACTTGCATCGGCAAAAATACAATATATTTTTTCCCCCCGATCTGTAACCTTTCGGAAAGAGATGCGTCAAAAGTAGCAAAGAAATTAATTAATCATTTAAAACAATACAGTTATGATGGATTTTATTACAGCTCCGCTGGTTGTCGGATTCATTTGTTTAGGTATTTACGCTTTGTTTGAACTGTTCGTTCGTCGTAAAAGAACGTTTGTTGATCATTGAGAAGATCAGTGAAAGAATGGATATTGCTGATTTGGGAAAAAGGCTGAGCCTCCCTTCGTATAGTTTGCCTCGTTTTTCGTTTAGCTCTTTAAAAACGGGATGTCTGTTGATGGGAATCGGCTTAGGGATACTTGTAGGCTTTTTCTGTAATTTAATTGTTGCTGCTAATAGTCATTCATTGGATTTTCGTAATGAATATGAAGCTATCAGTTCAGCTTATGGCGCCTCCGTCCTTTTGTTTGGAGGTTTGGGATTGATTGTCGCATTCGTTATCGAGAGACGAATATGAAGAAAAAAGAGGATAAATGATAAAGTTTTCACTTTTTTCTCAAGGTGAAAGTTTATTTTTACTTGCAGGAGTATAAATTTTCATCAGCAAGCAACAAAAGTTTCATCGGCGGGAAACAAAAGTTCCAAGCCGATGAAACTTTTTGTTTATCGGGAGGAAAGTCGGTTGGTCAGAGCGTTTCCACTCGTTGATCAGCTCGCTTATCGTTTCTTTCACCGACATGATGCGGGTTGTCCGCCAGGCATTGCTTCCTGCGAAAGCGTAGCCGTTCTCGAAGTTTCCTTTGAAGGCGTTGTACAGGGCTGTTACGATACAGTAGGGGCTTCGCGAGATATCGCATGTCTTGATGCAGTTGAAAGGACAGACCTTCGGCTGTTTCATCCCGGCTTTTACCTTTTCGAGAAAATGACTGTGGATTGCCCTGCCCGGCATTCCGACCGGACTTTTGATGATCTCGATATCCTTCTCCTGTGCCTTGACGTAGCTTTCCTTGAAAGCATCGGAAGCGTCGCACTCGGTAGTGGTGACGAAACGGGTTCCCTAACTGAACGCCCGATGCTCCCAGGTCCATCACGCGTTTGATGTCTTCACCCGTGTAAATGCCTCCTGCTGCAATTACCGGGATTCTCTTGTTATATTTTTTCTTCGAAGTGGGAAACTTCTTCCACTACCTGAGGCAGCAGTTCTTCGAGTGAAAAATGCTCGTCTTCCAGCTGGTTCTCCTTGTATCCTAAGTGGCCGCCGGCTTTTGGCCCTTCCAGCACAACGGCATCGGGAAGATAGTCGTAGTTGTTTTTCCATTTTTCGCAGATGATGCGGACGGCACGTGCGCTGGAAACGATGGGAACGAGCTTGGTGACGCTATCTTTCTTGAGGAAAGACGGCAGGTCCAAAGGTAGTCCGGCACCGCTGAAAATGATGTCTACCTTTTCCGCAATACTGGTTTTCACCAGTTCGGCGAAGTCTGAAAGGGCGACCATCACGTTTACGCCGATAATGCCTTTGGCCTTCTCGCGGGCTTTCCGGATCTCGGCTGCAAGGCCCAGATTGCCGGCTTCGGTGTAGTTGGGAGAAAGTTTCTTATATAAAAGTCCGAGACCGGCTGCGGAGATAACGCCGATCCACCTTCATTTGCAACGGCTGAGGCTAAGCCGGAGAGAAGATTCCTACGCCCATTCCACCCTGGATGATTGGAATGCGGGCTTTCAGATCCCCAATTGTTAATGTCTTCATGTAAGTAAAATGTGTAAATAAAAATATATATGTGGCAAAGGTAGCACAATAAACCAAAGGATGTGCAAAATCAACCGATATTATGCACAAATAAATAATGACTGTGCATTCCCTCTTGTCCCCAGCGTCAAGCGCGGGGATGCAAAAAAGCCGGCCATATACATCTGATTGATATGGCCGGCTTTAACGCGATCCCGCGTCAAGCGTGGGAGCTATATGGTTTTTGACTTATTTTACCGGGATATAACCGACTTGTTTAACCGTTGCTTGTCCTTCAGCCGATAAGATATAATCGATAAAGGGTTTCACTTTGCCTTCATTCTTTACATCGTAGTAATAGAACAACGGACGGACGATCGGATATGCCTTGTTTTTTTGCATTCTCGAAGGATGGCTCGGTGAATGTTTTGCCTGCATCGTAAGAGACATGAATCGGTTTTACTTCTTTGTTTATGTAAGCCAAACCGACATAGCCGATGGCTCCTTTTGTCGGCTGACAGACTGAATGATGGCTCCTGTTGCGGGCATGCTAAGGATGCCGTTCATATAGTTCTTGTTCTTCAGGACACTTTCCTTAAAGAATTCGTATGTTCCGGAAGACGTTTCGCGCGAATAGGCTACGATCTTCATGTCGGCACCGCCCACTTCTTTCCAGTTCTTGATCTTTCCTGTGAAAATGCCTTCAGCTGTTCACGTCAGGTTGGACACTTTATTGGACAGGTGTACGACTACTGCCAGTGCGTCGTAAGCGATCACCACTTCTTTGGTGCTTTCTTCGCTTCCTGCAATTTGACTTTTCATCGAATTTCATCTTACGGGAAGACATGGCGATATCGGTTGTCCCTTCCATCAGGGCTGAGATACCAACGCCGGAGCCGCCGCCCGTCACGGTTATCTTTGCCGATTTATTTTGTTGATGAAGTTTTCTGCTTCCGTCTGGCTTAAGGGAAGGCAAGTGTCGCTCCCTTTTAATTCTCTGTGCAAACACGTTCGATACAAACATACAGGCGGCTACTGCGGCCATAACAATTGTCTTTTCTCATTACTCTGTTTTGAATTAAATTTCTGTATGCAAAGTAAATACAGGAGTGTTGCAAGCGTGTGAAACAGATGTTAC
>VOFC01007098.1_pt1 | contig 10203 bp, 15 predicted proteins | sample 5384161 | NCBI WGS metagenome assembly VOFC01 (sample SAMN12384722, study PRJNA508395) | human gut metagenome | isolation source: healthy gut B | host: Homo sapiens | reverse complement strand
CTGTTCCTGTCTGGAAATATACATCATATCCCTCTGCTCTTTTTGTATCTGGCGAGTGTCGGCAAGATGACCTCATATGTGTTTCCGATATGAGGCTTTGCCTGATGTGTACGCAATGGCTGTAGTCATATAAAATTTGCCTTTGTCTGCCAATTTAGTTTCCTCTGATTTTCTTTAAATGCGTATAAAAAACTTAACTCCACTCTCAAATCACCTTTTCAAGGCTTCTCCGCTGCTTCGCAGCTACAATTTCGGTTTTCGTTATGCTCATCATACTTCTTTATACGCTAAAAAACGCCTCCTTTGAGAAAAAAATCCCAAGAAGACGATTATATTGGTACCACTTCTATTCACGCAACTCTAATAATAAATGCATTGCTGCGCCTCTTTCCGCTATAACAGGCGGTTCCTGTCAGTATCAGCCATTGGTTCGATATCACTGTTGCCCAAAGCCATCTTCTCTTTTACTTTAGGTCATCCCCTCTCAGCCTATGGGAATTTCTCTGTGGATCTGCCGCAAAAGTACTCTCTTTTTCGTCCTTTTATCTAACATATATCTAGGGTATGGCATTTTTTAAATTGTCAATGCTGTTTTCTCATCATATATTTTTTACTTTTCTTAATTGCTTTTCACCTTTTTACGAAGTTAATAAATTTGACTATAGAGCATACCTTTAAATGGAAAGGAGATTATTATGAATCAGATTTTTACGATGCCATCATGGAAAATCCTGTTATCGCTGCAGTAAAAGATGAAGATGGTGTCTTAAATTGTATGCAAAAAGATATAAACGTCGTGTTTGTCCTATTCGGAGAACTTACTACTATTTCAGACATCGTAGACCTTTTAAAATCGGCGGAAAATAGTAATCGTCCATCTCGACCTGATAGGAGGACTTGCTGTCAGAGAAGAATCTGTCCGTTTTATAAAACAATATACAAAGGCCGATGGAATAATTTCGACAAAACCAGATATGATAAAATATGCCAAGGAATTAGGGCTTTATACTATATTCCGGATTTTTGTAATTGACTCAAAAGCTTTCAATGCAATAAGCCATCATGCAATAAGCTCTGCCGACCTTATAGAAATACTTCCTGGGGATCATGCCGCGTATAATCCAAAAATTCTCCCACACATATAATTACATTTGTAACCACATATTAAATATTTTATAAGGAAGTTGTTATGTTTGAGATAATTGTTGACTCTGCTGCAAATATTCCAGCAGATCTTGTAAAAAATTCAAAATCAAGGTGCTTTCATTTGTAAACCTCGTAAATGGAAAAGAAGTTACGTGTTTTGATCCTGATCTTTCAGAAGAAGAAGAGCGCCAGAAAGGCAAAGAATATTACGATGCTATCCGTTCGGGCGCAGAAGTAAAACCGGACTTATCAGCAGTGGCATATTTGAAGATACTTTCCGTGAAATTTTAGAGCAGGATAAAGATATACTTTATTTTTCTCTCAGTAAAAATATAAGTGGAAATTATAATTCCGCAAGAATTGCCGCTGAAGAATTAATGGATTCCGGCGAATACAGCCACAAAATCCGCTTGATAGACTCTCTTAATGCTTCCTTGGCACAGGGAATACTTGCCATTTATGCAAGCGAAATGCGTGACAAAGGCATGGCATTTGATGATGTAGCTGATGAACTCGAAACATATCCAGCCCGCATGAATGGTGTGTTTTACAGTAGGCGATCTCAAATATCTTTCACGAACAGGCCGTATAAGCGGAACCAGTGCTTTGATTGGAAATGTCCTGAGCATCAAACCTATTCTCCGTGGAAACAAAGACGGATATATTGTCCAGTACAAAAAAATGCCGCGGTCGAAAATCTGCATTAAATGAACTTATATCTCTGGTTTGCGACAATATCGTAGATTCCGAAAACCAGATTATCGGTATCGCACATGCCGATGCGTATGAAGATTCGCTTTATATAATGGAACAGATACAAAAACGCTAAAAGTACGCGACTTTATCAATACATCATATGATTTTTTGTACCGGAAGCCATGTAGGACCCGATACAATAGCATTATTTTTCATGGCAAAAGACCGTGAACTAAGTGGTAAATAAAACATACCGAAATTAATCATAAATTAACTTTGCAACGCATAATATACTACTAATCTTTTTTTGAAACTATTTAGTCAACCCCCACTCATCGGCATGATCCGAACTGAGTGGGGTTTTCTAAAATATAATGACTTTACTTATAGCCGCATCCACTGCGTCCCGGCATATCCTCGCCGTGAACATATCTGGCATTGAACTCCATGTTTATCTCACGAAGTTCCTTTTTACCATCAATATAATCCTGATACATTTCAGCCAGACCCGACATACATCCATCGCATGTCGCCTCTATGTTCCCTAAAGACTCGGCAACAATCTGTTCCCGTTCTTTTTTGTTGTCTCACTTATCAAATATCCCATTTTATTCCTCAGCTTTCTTTATTTATACTTAAATTTGATGATTAAAATCCAAGCTCCTCATCCACTAAGATAATCTGGAATCGTCCTTTTACCCTGCAAAAACGTGTAGTAAGTATCTGACAGCAGATACACTGTGGACTTTTGCAATCAAAACATGTACCATTTTTGACACACGGTGTCTCAATACCGAATCTCTGTGCGTTGACAGGAGCGGCCTCGTTTCTGGCCCGATGCAGAGCATCCTCCTCTGATTTTACAACTTTATTCATGCCGACAATAAGTAAAACGTGCTTTTGGTCCATACGCATATGCCGCAACACGGTTTGCATTTCCATCAATATTGACAAAAACACCATCCTCACTCATAGCATTCACACTTCCGAGAAAGTAGTCGCAACTGAAAGCCTTCAGTGCAATTGCTTTTTTCCTCAGGTGTCCCGACCTTATCTCTGTCATAAAAACTCGTAATCACCATTTGAAATGGCATCATAAAGTCCGCACTCCTTTATGGAAGCGGCACCGCCCATATTTATGGTGCTTCCCTTTGGAATAAGCTCAAGGGCCTTTTTCAGTGCTTCCTCTTTTGTCTCCACATAATAAGCTTCCATATTTCGGGATTCCAGTGCTGCAACCACACGCTTTCCCAGTACTTCATTTCTCATTTTTCTTACGTCCATTGTGTAAACCTCTTTTCTTTTTATTAGCGGACCGCCTGCCATAATCCATTCCAGCCGGCATATCCCATTGAATTTCAGACATTCACTATAGTATTTGTTTATTATCTCGATTGATTTTTATTATACACCTGATCCGCTTCTTTTTGTATATTTATTCCACATTCTTAAGTGCCTGATCCATCGGGATCTTCTTGATCCTCTTGAAGTCGAATACCATTACTATCAGATATCCTATCAGCACAAATGCAAACATTTTTACATAGCCCAGCGGTTTTACCTTTGAATGCAAACCAGCCGCTGTATGAGAACAGCATCATTTTCCATCCCGATCACAACGCTGATCAGATCCGCAAGCACTACGACGATCGATGTTGACACCAGATAAAGACTTGCGATTTCTTTATTTTCATAACCCAGAATCTTTGTCATGGAGATAGCGGTCTCGTTTTTCTCAATGATGAGCTTCGTGAGCAGGTAGATCATAACTGCTGCAAGCAGAATGCAAAGTACCTGGAAATAGCTCATGTATGCGCCCATTGAATGATCCAGCTGATCCGCCATCTTTGTGATATCATGTATCGTAATGGTTGTTGCGATATTGTTTTCGTCGATATCTTTTATCTTTGTATCTGAAAGAAAACCGCTGAACTGGTCATCCTTCAGATCAAATATATCCGCAAATTTGTCTATTGGCATAAATACAGCAATGCTCTGCGATTTGTCGTATATACCCTTTACTTTAAAAAAGTATATGTTTTTTTTCTCATACTGGGCATCAAGCTTGACCTCATCCCCCCTCATTCAGTGCATACTTTTGTGAAAATGAATCTGAAATATATACTTCGTTTTTCTTTTAATGAATCAAAATCATTTATCTTTACATAACTGCTGTTATCAGCAATTCCGTATATTGATACCTCCTCATCAAGTGCATCGCTTTTTTAAGAAGGGATGTCATATCAAATTTCTCAGCATCCTTATTTCCAGTTGATACTATATTTCCTTCCTCATCAACGTATGATTTCAGCACATACTGATATTTAGCAAACATCATGCCATCTGTATTGCTCTTATAGTAATCCAGCGTGTCCAGCATTCCGACCGCCATCGCAAGCATTTCCATGATAAAAAGTATCCCAACAAAAAGTATAAGATAATTTGCTTTGTTCTGAACATGATACGCAGCCTGAAACGGCTCATAAAGTTCCATCTTGGCAGGCGCATTGCCTTTTTTACTTTTATTTTTCTTCAGATCATGGCGCAAAAACTGCAGCGGCGTATGATGCATCATACGGACAATAACTATAAGATTTACAACCAGCATTATAATGACAGGTAAAACCGTTGTTTTAAGGAATGCGTCAGGATTCCAGATCGTCTTGTATACCGGAAGACTGTAACTGTTATAATACATGGAAACAACTACGTTTTTAAACACAGTGTAACCAAGTATATTTCCTACTATCGCTGCCAAAAGCGTCACAATAACAGGCATCGACAGATAATGGCATACCAGTTCTCCCTTTGTGTAACCCAAGGCACGCAGCGTTCCGATCGCTGATGATTCGTTTGCGATAGTATTGCTTATAGTAACTGCAAAAATAAATGCGATTATGACTACGAGTATGTCAAGCAGCATACCGCCCATCGCCTTGTCTGATCCCATATCATCTGTTGCAAAATTGATAGCGGGATTGCCGTATTTTGGAGTGTAGTCCTCCATATCATTGCCGGCAAGCATCACCTGTGTGACCACTGCCTCCATAAAACTGTCTGACTGTTCTTTTTTCCTCTATATCATCTGCCGGAGCATGATCGTACTTCCATGCATATGAATAATGGATGCTCTTATCCAGACGGTCAAAGCCCTCCTGAGTGACCATTGCCACGTCAAATTTGATCGCATCAAACATAAGATCAGTCTTTTTTTCATGTAATGTCGAATAATTTACATATGCAATAAGACCTGTTATCTTAAACTCTTTTCCACTGACACTGATCTTATCTCCCACCTTCATGCCTGCGTTATCTGCATGCATACATACGGTCAACTGTCGATCTCATTCTCATTTTGTGGAAAATCTCCATCTAAAAGACAGGCAAGGTTGATATCATCTGTCTTTGCATAGACACGGATCGTTCCATCGCTCTTACCATCATTGTCATTATCTTCATCTTCGTTCCTGAAGAAATTTTCATATACAGTTACTGAAGTTTTCTTGTTGTTGTCTAAATCATCATCTGATTTTCCGTTCTCTTCTGAATCATCATTGTCCCCGTCAGCTGTGTTTTTCTTCTGCCTGCCCCAGTATATCACCTTTTCTCCTGATTCAATTGCCTCGATCAGACTACTGTCAGCTTTTTCCTTCAACTCAAAATGACCATCCTCCTGCTTATATCTGGTAATTCCCTCATCTGCGGCTGTGAGCATACTCTCGTTTGCCACATACATACCGGATACAAATCCGATCGTAAGTACCAGAAATAAGAAAACCACAAGATACTTTTTCCAGTCTCCGGCAAGTTCTTTCGGTATACGTTTTTGATCAGGGATTTTTTATCTTTTTCCTCTTCATAGCTGCCCCCTTACCATTCTAACTCTTCTGCTGAAACCTTGTCAGTGTTGATATCGTTGTGACGGACAGCACCATCACGCAGTTTTATAACATGATCCGCCATGTTTTTTAATTGCCTCGTTGTGAGTAACCATTATGACTGTATTGCCGTATTTTTTATTTACATCTTCAATCAGCTTTAAGATTTCCTTTTGAAGTATTGTAATCAAGCGCTCCTGTAGGCTCATCGCAAAGCAGGATATCAGGATTTTTTACGATCGCACGGCCGATCGAAACACGCTGCTGCTGTCCTCCCGATAGCTGGTTCGGCAGCTTATATCTATGCTCGTAAAGCCCAATGTATGTAAAAGATCATCTATATCCAGTGCATTATCAGACAGATACGCGCCGACCTCGATATTTTCCTTTACGTTTAAGTTCGAGATCAGATTGTACATCTGAACACATATCCGAGGTGCTTTCATGGTACTGTGTAAGCTTTTTTCCTCATTCATATCCTTTAATTTATCACCATTTATACTGATATACCCTGAATCTGCACTGTCGATTCCTCCAATGATATTAAGAAGTGTGGATTTTCTCCGAGCCTGATGGTCCAAGCAGTACGCAAAATTCTCCTTTGCCACGGAGAAATTCATTCCACGTAATACTTCCTGGCGTGTCTCACCACTCCCAAAAACCTTTCTTTAAATCAACGATCTCCAAAAAATTTCTTCTCATCTTCTGACATATTTAATCCCTCTCTTTCAACATGATCTTCATTATACGCGTCTTACTATAGTTTCTATATATTTTTACTTTTGTTAGCTTTTTCTAAATGCCTTCCACCTTTACTTTATGTATCCTGAAAGACCTTTAAAATTTAAAATACCTATATGGTTTGCTTTAAACTTATGTTTTCAACAATCCTGTTATTTTACTATCGCATACCAGCCTGCGATCAGATTCCATTTTTCAGCGAATGCCAATGCTTTTTTCATTGTCAATGTGTAACCATGAATATAAACATATCAACCTGCGAATGAGACATCCAGTGAACAACTTTTTGTCTACCATGGAACATCATTTGCCTTACACATTGCCTTACATATAAAAAAGCATTATGTTCATCCATCTGATCCACCAGACGATCCATCACATTTTCCATTGTCGATCCCTGTGATTTCGTCAACACCATAAGTACTTCATCCCTGTGTTTGTATATCTCATGGACAAGCTTCTTTGTACATTCAAAATCCAGACTATAATCATGCTCATTTTCGTAGCCCCTATCAGCCTCTTTTACTTCATGGCTATAATGCTCTTTAATGATTGCATTTAGACGATCCATGAAATCACCCACTATTTCACAAAACAGATCATCTTTATCATGAAAAAGAAATATAAAGCTCCGGTTGTAACTCCTGCTTCCTGACAGATATTTCTAAGTGAAGCTCCTGCAAAGCCTTTTTCCATGAATTCCGCTTTGGCGCATTCTATAAGATGCTTTTTGTTTCACTATCATGTATCTTTCTTGCCGTCATTGTCTTCCCCCCAGTTGTATATATTAAAATAACATAACAGTGTTATGTTTGATAACACTGTTATGTTAACTCTAAATACCTTATTTGTCAAATATTTATTATTATCATTTATTTTATACTAACTTATCTACACTTCCTACATGGGATGGAAATGCTATTTTCTTTAAAACAGCTGCCATACTATTTACCTTATAATATGCGCACTGGAAATTTTACAATAACCTATCGCATGATAATATATGCCATATACACTGCGTACATGAGCAGCATTGCTATTCCTCGCCCCTTTTTATCTCTCGTTTTGTCCATGCCATTATCCACACTATAAGTGAAAATACCACAAGCACGATTATATCAATCATATTCTCCTGTATAAATGTAATCGGACTTATTGCTGAAGCAACTCCAAGCACCATAAGTATATTGAAGATATTTGATCCTATTGCATTTCCGAGTGCCATATCTACTTTCATTTTTTCTTGCTGCGACTATTGAAGTAACAAGCTCAGGAAGTGATGTTCCAATTGACACGATCGTAAGTCCGACAAGAGTCTGTGACATTCCGATATCTATTGCTATACGGCTTTGCACTATCTACTACCACATCGCCGCCTACTGCATTCCTACGGTCTGATCACAATAAAAATTATTGCTTTTGGCATTGAAATAAGTGGTATATCATCAACTTCCGGATCAGATACGTTTTATTTTCCTTTAAAGTATGTCTGACCAGATAGAAAATATAGCCTGAAAAAGCCAAGCAGAATTATTCCATCTACCCTGCCAAGTGTCATTCCTATCACACCCATGACAAGAAGCAGAATTGCGCAGATCATTGAAAATGGGAAGTCTCTTCTCAAAGAAGCTCCATCCACTGCTACCGGTGTCATTATTGCACAGACTCCGATAACTACCATAAGATTAAAGATATTTGAACCTGTTACATTGCTGACCGCAAGTGTATTGTTGTGTGTTATCGACGCAGCTACGCTGACTGCAGTTTCCGGAGTGATGTCCCCATCGCCACTATTGTGAGTCCTATGATAAGTGACGGCACCTTTAAATCGTTTTGCCACACTTGAGCTTCCTCTACAAACAGATCCGCACCCTTTACCAGGAATACAAATCCTGCCACCAGACACAGCAGCACTACAATGGTGCTTCATTAATAAATTTTTCCATTGTGTTTCCTCCATCTTTACTATTTTTGTTTATATTTTATTATACATAAATATTTTTACATAATAAAAAATCAATTTAAACGATATGTCTACGAGTTTATTTACTTAAAAATGCCAGTATCCCCAGATGTTCAAGCAATATCTTTAATCCGATGAAGATGAGGATGATCCCACCAACGACTTCGGCTTTTTTTTGTATTTGCTTCCGAAAAAGTTTCCAACTGCAACAGCTATTATAGACAGTACAAATGTTGTAAGTCCTATTATGGTAATTGCTTTATAAATGTTTGCTATCATATGCGAGCGCAAACATAATCTGACTGCCAGTGCATCAATGCTTGTGGCTATCGCAAGTAAAACATTTCTCCGTGGTTCAGCGCCAGATCTTTCTCAACTACCATATCATCTTCGTTGTCCTTTTTACTGCCTCGTATACCATTTTTCCACCAATAAATGCAAGCAGAATAAATGCGATCCAATGGTCAATGCTTGTGATATACTTTTCAAACTGTGCGCCGAGCATAAATAATAAGCGGCATGAGTGCCTGAAATCCTCCAAAATATAACCCGATCGTTACTGCCTGTTTCTTGTTGAACTTTGTCATTCCAAGACCTTTTTACATATTGATACGGCAAATGCGTCCATTGACAAACCCACTCCTATGAGCAGGATTTCAATAAAAGTACCATATTTTATTCTCCATTCCCTTAGTGTACGGTGACCGAAATTACATATTTCTGTACTTAATAGTTACAATATTTTATATATACAATGATATAAGGGTCAAAAGGTATTTTGACCTTTTAATCATACAATAAAAAAAGACCTGTGCATACAGTCACCTATAGCATAACGCTATTGTGTACTGCATACATGAGTCTCATTCTTTAATGTTTGCCAGGTCTTACAACCGGTTTGTTGACAAACCACGTATATATTAAAATACGCGAACTACTCCCTCAGATGTAGTATTGCATTTTACTGGCCACACTATTGTGTGAGCAGTAACTTGTATTTAATTGATCACCATTGTTAATAGACTATAGCAAACTTGCGCTTGTCTTGTCAATGGCTTTCTGCGCTAATCTTTGTAAGTATTGGCTAACATATTATGATATGAGGGTCAAAAAGGTATTTTGCCCCTCATTTATCCGACTTTAAATTCTTCTATCATACAAGTGTGCTTTTTGGTGTCTTTATCTAACTTCTATCACAGCAGCCGGTTTATCAGTATGCATTTTCGTGGATAAAACACAGATCAGCAAACCTTGCCACTTGAAATTCCCTGATTATCGTATAGTATTCACGCAAAATAAAATGCAAGGTTTATCGTACAGGCAAGTGAATTTTCATTGTTATATTGCAGACTTGAAATCTCCTTTATGCGCCTTGTCAATACCTGCTTGCTACAGCATCTGCATCCTTTGTCCACATTGCTTCAAGTAAATTTTTTGAATCCTTTACAGACTCAATAACCTCGTTCCAGTCCATTGTACTGATCGCATTACATACCCTCTGCGACACTTCCCTTTTGGCTGGGAATAGAGCCACCGTTTTATCCTGCCAGCGGTAACTCAGATATCCTTAGATGTACAAGCAGTGTCAGCACATCGTCACGGTTCTGGAATGTGGTCATGTCATTTGAAAATGTACCTGTATTGATCTGTGTCGATCCCCTCTGCAAGCACACGCACGATTGCATCCTTTTGAAGCACAATTACATTTCAACAGGCTTTGATGGGAACAAGTACATTTCTGCAATACTTACAGAGAGCTGCCGGCAGGTGAGAGGCGCA
>VOFC01005400.1_pt1 | contig 10204 bp, 18 predicted proteins | sample 5384161 | NCBI WGS metagenome assembly VOFC01 (sample SAMN12384722, study PRJNA508395) | human gut metagenome | isolation source: healthy gut B | host: Homo sapiens | reverse complement strand
TTGCTTATTGTGTGTTTGCCAATAAAGGTTAATCATCCCATGCGTCAAAATCCCATTTTATTTCTTTTATCCGCATAAGTTTACTCCTCTATCAGCTCATGAGCCGCAAATTTAAGTTTACCGGCTTTATAGTCTTCCATTTTCTGCTCCAAGTATCTCATATTGCTTGCAGAATAAAACGGATCAGCCGTAAGTTCAAAAGGTATGCGTTTTCTCTTGCTATTGTTTTCAAAAACACGTTCAAAACTGACGACATACTCAAACCAATGGTGTCAAGTGTCTGTTCGGCACTCATCTTCACATCATCATCAACACGAAAACTAATTTGAGCCATAAAAACATCTCCTTTCATATCTTGTAATTTATTATACCATATAAAAACGCGTTTGTCAAGCATTTTACTATTATTTTGCTATAACTTTGCTTGTTATTATTATATGCTTTTTACTATTTTTTATTTACCGCTTTTAATCGTTTTAAGCCAGTTTAATATAAAACCTCACATAATAACTTCAAGACCGATTTAAGAGCCGTTTTTGAGCCTCTAAGAGTAATTACATCTCATCATATCATCAGGAACATTTTCAAGGGGTTTTGTATGTAATATAATTATTTCCCAAAATCCTGTTTTATAATTTGCCTGTAACTGATATTTTACTGCAATATTTTTATCTATATACTCGGTTTTATATAATTCGTTTTCAATCATATCTTCATAGTCAATATCCCAATAACCGTGAACACCAATATTGCCTATAATATGATTTTTGAATAATTCCTCATACATTTGTTTTCTTGCCTGTTCAACCGAAAATTTTACTTTATACGGACTTTCCAAAATAGTTTGCCACAACATAACCGAAGTCAATGTCCTTTTTATCTTCACGATATTTATACTCATATTCTTTTGAATTAACTACAACATATCCTGTGTGTTCTTTTTTTTTGGCTTTAATTTTCTATCAGAGTTCGCACGTTCCCGGTTAATCCTTAAAAGATTTTCATTTAACCGGCGCTGATATTCAATTTCCTTTGTTCGCTGTTGCAAGCTCCCGGTTGACTTCTTCAATCTGCAGGGCAGCATCTTTTTTATATCCCTAATATCTCTATCTGCTACTGCTTTTGTATTTTCAACTCTCTGCTCGGCATCGTTCGCCGCTTTCCTCGCTCGGCTCTCTGCCGCCCTTATTTCACTATATAATCTATCATATTCTGATTTTGTCAAAATCGCATGAGTGCACTCATAGTCAGTTTGACCGCCCGTAACAGTTTTATATCCTAACGCTGTCTTTTTTCACAAATTCAGCCATTGTCGCACCTCCTTACAGTCCTCTGAGGTAGTTTGTAGCAAAAATATCAGTTCGATTGTGTCCAAGCGCTTTACTACACATTTTCATTGCAACTCGGTCAAGTTTCCTGCGAGCTTCATCCTTTCTGCAGGTATAGACATCACTCTGATACCGTTTGCCTGTTCCCTTGTTAATTTTATCATAAGGAATATCCTCAATTTTTCGTGCATGAGCCTCATATACAGCCGTAGCATACAACGCCCTGTAATTATGTATGTCGGCACTGTTATGAACGTGCTGCCACACCTTTTCATCTTTTGGAGTTCTTAATATTCTATCAACTATCTGCTTCTGATTTTCTCCAATAATCGGGCTGTAACGCTCTCTGCCGCCCTTGCCTACACCTTTTTCTGATATGAACATAATATTCTTCTTCAAAATACCTTGTATCTTTTAAAATTCCTATTCTTTTTTCAATCTCCGGAGTTCTCTTTATCTTCAGGAATTTTCTCAAGCTGTGTAATTTCCTTTTCGATTTCGGTTTTGGTTGTTATATCACAACCTTTAATCGCTGAAAGTTCCCCCTCGCCTCAAGCCTGTTCCTTTGCAAAATTTACAAGTTCCTCGTTGTTTTTTTCTGAAAAATGTCGGTCTCTTTTTGCCGGTCCTCTGCTTCTCTTTATATCTTCACGGTTCCGTTTCGGTGGTTGGTAATAATCTTCATCATCAGGACTAATGCCATACAGCTTTCCCCAACGCCTTCGCCTCGAGGTGCATTGTCGATGCCGACAAGTCTTGTGCCTCTCTTTATATAGCCACTCATTTACATATTTTTTTGCACTTTTTAATGTTGTGCATTTCGGATCTGTTTCTTGCACGTACTTGATAAAATATTTTATGTGTTTCCAATAATTCTTATAGGTGTTAAAGGAAAATATTTTATCTCTATCTGTTCCGTTTTTCATAGCCTCCTTTTTACTTTCACCAAAGGCTTGCATACTCGTTAATTTGTCGTATGCTTGCTGATGAAGCGTCTTGAGTACGATTTGTTTTTTCTTCCCATCAGAAAAACCTCCTTTCTCTGATGTGTTTATGTGTTAAAGCTAAGCCGCCTCCTGCAAGAATTAAATTCTCTGCATTCAGCAAAATACACTTTTTAAGTCTTATGTGTGACTGGTTTGGAATTAAATTCCGACACTTTTTCCTCTTGCTTATGTGTGCAGCCTTATTTATTATTTTAATCACTTTCTACGGCAGTTAAGGTTCTGTCGGCTTTTTGTAGAGTACAGCATCTCTCCGGCAATTTGTCAGTATGTCCGGCTACATTCAACGATACGATTTACTTACAATGCACTTTCAAAAGATTACTCATGCAAAGGTCGATGATACACTTTTTTCAATTCACAAAGGTTACTGCGACAAGCCCATGTATCATATAGGGTATCAACCTAAATGGCTTCTACATTATAAAATAATGTACCTCCGGTAATATCCCCGTGAACGCTCTGAGCCTAAACACTATTTGCCCTCGCTCAGACGAGCCTCTTTTTTCATTTTCTATTATACCATAACCGAAAATGTTTGTCAACATATTCAGAAAAACTATAACATAACGGTTTACCCGTACACGACAATCGCATACGGGTAAACCGTTATAATTGCAAATCCACCCTAGCAGAAACACAAAATTTTATGAGCACTTGAGCACTGAGGATGTTTCTGCTGCATAGCATAAGGAAGGAGAGCCAGTAATGGCTCTCCTTCCTTTTGCTTGTTCATCTTTTAATACACATAGTTACTATGTGTACAAGAAAATGTATCATTGTTCCCCGGATTAAAGTTGCTTATATTCCATCCTTGCACTGACCATATATAATCCATCAGGCTTGTTCCCCATGTCACCGAGGAACCATTTGACAAATATAATTTATTATTTGTCAAATTTCCTCCATAAGGAAAAGAACTATCAGCAATATCACTTTGAGGCGAATACCCATATTCATCTCTTGGTATAAGTGACATAAATCTATGAAATCTTTGTAACGTTTTCCTAGATACATCGACATCAAAAATCATTCCACTTCTCGCCGTCTCACACGTCAACGTCTCCTCTCGCAAAACATTATCTGATCCATTATACCATGTAAATATACCAGTAACGCAATCTTTTGTTGTTCTCGACGGAACCACTCTTATTTTAACCTTTGCTGCATTAGATATAGGAGCCCCGTTCCCACCTATACCAACGATTTTTTCTTCTTGTGTTCTAGGATCTATTTCTATTCCACCTCCTGGGCACCAAAAATGTGCGAACCAGCTTGAACCGTCAAATGTTTCTATTCCCATATCACAAGAACTATGCATTCCTATAACACCAAGAGAAATACAAGCAACTCGCCTGTTTTTTGTGTCTACGTTTATGTTTTCTAGGTTTATTGTTGTTTCTGCCTGTCTATATGTTGAATTATATATGCCATGGGAATAGTAATGAGCTCCACAGCCCATTTCTACACATGGTGCAATATGCGCACTTAATCTAACATCACCACCGCCGCTTAAAGTTTCCCTGTTTTGATATGCTGTAACTCCAAATGCTCCGTAAGTTGTATCATATGTTGAACCAACTCCTATAAAATCCACGCTTGGTGTAAAACTCATTTCATTAGCCATAATTTTCTCCTTTCGTAATTTTCTATTCTACTTTTTCGTCAATTAATAATTTTCTTTCATCCATATCATACACACACCGATACATTCCTTTACTATATTCTTTTTTTCTAAACCAGTCATTTTATCATATTTTGTAAATGCATCTGTATGATATCTGTGTGTAGTTAAAATCTTACCATCGGAACTCACCTCCCATTCAAAATCATCATCTGGCCATAAATTTAGTGCCACCCCTCCACTTTTGTCAAACACATATAAGCTATATGTCCACTCTGTTGAATGTCGTTGTGTCCAATAGCCATATATATAAATAAAATCATCATATTCTTTTCTTGTTGTTTCATGAAAATACGAACCGCCGCCATCTCTGTTACAATAATTTTCACTTTCAAATTTGTAATCAAGCAATGGCTTTATATTTTGTTTTTTCTGCTTACTGGAGCCGAATTATATAACCTCCAAAACGTTGCAATTGCTTGTTCCACAGTATATCCTTCAGTTGGTGAAAATAAATTTTCACCAACACCTTGCATAATTCCAAGTTTATTTATACTATATACATCTTCTTTTGCCCATTCTGATATTTTCTCATCATCAGCATACTTAAAATCGCTATCCTTTTTCTCAAAATCAGCATAGTTTTTATACACTCTCATAAGCATAGCTGCCGCTTCCTGCCTTGTAATGTTCCCGTTTGGATTAAATGCAGTTTCACTAATTCCATTTACGATTCCGATATAATAAGCTCTTTCTATAAATGGTAAATCTACACACTCATTCTCATCTATATCTTGAAATGGCAGATCATGCAGGTCTATTTGAACGTTTGTATTATGATATACATACTTTTCTCCGGTATATTTATCTATAAAAGATTTGCCATTTCTATCTGTTCTTGCGTGAGCATACGCATTCATAAATTCCGGCGGGAAAACACCATTATCACTACCTGCATACGTTGAGTAATACAGAGATTCAGGTACCACGGAATATCCATACTGTGTGGATAAAAAACATATAGCCAATTTAGCAAATTCTGCACGTGTAATGTTTTTCTTATAATTACCACGGAATGATAACGGAACAAATCCCTTTTCTATCGCTTTTTCAACCTCAGGCTTGGCCCATTTTGAAATTATTTTTTTTTCGTTTTTTTTTCAAGCGACACAAAATTAAAGCCATTATCAATTGCAAATTTTTCTATGTTACTGCCTGCTTTTCCTTGTATAGTTACACTTATTGCTTCATTAAAAACTCTTGGGTTTACTCTTTTTAACTCTTGGTTCACATTTATAAAAATTATACTTAAATTCATTAGTTATATATTTTATATCTCCATAAAATATGATGTTTTTTTATGTTGGGACAATCAGCAATAAATAAAGGTAAACTGTCATATTCTCCGTGTATTTCTATCGTTTCTAAATTTTCACAATATTGTATTGCTGGCATATAGGATACACCACCAATTATTTTACACGATGCAGGAATGACAATTTTCTTTAAATTCACACAATCAGATATAGCGTAAGATAAAATTTCCTCAATTCCTTCCTCAAATTCTATTTCTGCCACATTTGAATTTAAAAATGTATGCGAATTTATTTTTTTTACAGCTACATTGTCTATATATGCCGGTACAGTTATTTTTACCAGTTAAACTTTTATCATTTATTTCTTTTATACATATAAATTCTTCTAATTCATATGTATATATTTCATTTTTTAAATCATTAGCACTTACACATATAGAGAAACATAAGCAAAGAACCAAAAACATTGTAACAATTTTCATTTTATTTAGTCTCCTTTTTACTTTCTCAGGATTTCAGTGCATCATTATGATGCACTGAAATCCTCTTAATACTTATTGTTCCTGATGTAAAAAAAGCTTGCAACTTTTCCAAAATCACCGAATCCATTAAAACTTCTGGATAATCCGCATAAAAAGCAATTGGTCTCTTATTAGAACCAGTAATAAACGTAGAAAAATTAGAAACATATGTATTATATCTACTCAAATATCCAGAGTCCGTTTTGCATTTCCATCTATCTCCATTTCCCCGCCGATTTCTGTAGTTGATGTTTTTGTTGAACCTATTACTGCCCCAGATGCACTCAAACACTTTTGCTGACTTATGCAATTCTTTATCAATGTAACATTACTTGCTCCAACGTTTGAATCAAAGTAATATGAAGGCTGAAGTATAGCATAATCAAAGAAATCTCTTATTTATAATATATCCAAGCCTTGTAGGAAGTTCAGAACCATCATCTCTATAATAAGGAATCCAAAGAAACTTTTTTCTCTAATCCCTTCACTACACCAGACATATATTCTATATTTTGCACCACAACATTATCAAAGTAATTATTTGTTGCGTTTATATTAAACTTTGTATACCATTGTGGTAAATCTTCTTGACCATAATAATATCCTTCAACGTTATTCCATTTTCCAATATTCGTCATCCTTGTTTTAAATAAATTCACAATATAATCATGATAATAATAATTATACCTCATTGCTGCTGTTGTACAGTTCACCAACATCGGAGGCAACCCTATCCAAATCTTGCAAGAAGAATCCGCATTTATTAGTCTTTGAGCCACTGTAACAGCTGAATCAACATATGCTGTATAATTCCACACATTAGAATCATAAGCATTAGCAGCAGAGATTGCTGCAGACATTTGACCTCTGATAGTTTCTATGTCATCCTCATTGGTCGTTCCAAAGTAAGAATCATCAACATATTAATCGACATAGGCCTGTGTTAAAATATAATCATTAGGTTGACAATAATTAAATGAAAAAAGCCGTCGTTAGCAAAAACTCTGTCGCTCCAGATTGTGATACCAACTGATTACATTGCGTTTGTGTAAATAAATTATAACCTGGACCTACATATAATAAAGGTATTTTTTTCACTGACATTTGAATTCCTCCTTCTAATAAAACGTTACTTTACCATCTTTTTAATTAACAACTTTTTGAACATTTCACTAATCCCACCTTTCCCAAATAACAAAAAAACGCATAAATCAAAGCCTCTATTCAAAGAGGATTGACTTATACGTTACGCTGCCAACTTTTCTTTAAATTTTTTATATCTCTATACTACCAGAGGAACACAACAAAAGCTGCAACTTATCCGAGCCAACCCTCTTTGAAAAATTACTTACCATTGTTATCTCCTCCAATCTTTTAATTTTATGTATTAATTATATCACATATCTTTCTAAAAAGCAATAGTTTTAGAAATTTAGCCATTTTTTACAATTATTTTTTTCTTCCAAATATCTTTTGAAAAAAACCTTGCGGAGCATCAGCTCCCGACTGCTCATCGGAGAACTGCTGTTTACCCTCAATTATTTTTTCTGCTAATGCCTTTTGTTTATCTGCAGCTTGTCCGGCTGCCAACGCCGCTTGACTTTCAGCCAATTTATTTAATGTATCAAGGAGCTGTTTGTCTTTCTCCCGGTTATGTTCTCTTTCTTTTTCGAGTTCCGTCTGCAGCTTCTCCACTTGACCCCTCAAAAATATAATTTCGCTGTCCTCCGGAGGTGTAAACGAGGGTGTAAACGAACCGTCAACCGTTGCCGTAAACGAACCGTCAACTTGTTTACGGTCATTCTTCAAAAACGCCCGTTTATGAGGTTTTCACCGTCAACAGATATGTAAACGACACCGTCAACCGTTGTCGTAAACGGCTGTAAAGCTGTTGACAGTTCCTTGCTCTTTCTTTTTTGATGAACCGCTTGCTTTGATACACCTAATTCATCAGCAATTTGTTTTACAGTTTTACTCATAATTACACCTATTCCTCTGAAATTTCACTATTTATATTTTCACCGGCATTTATTCTCATAACATCTTTAAGAAATTCATCTCCGTCTTGCGGGAAGTCTATCAGAGCCGTTGTATATACTCTTACTTTTTTCTTTCCCCTCATCTTCTCCATAAAAACCTTTGGATTGAATAAATTTAATACCGTGCATTTGCATATACTCCATAGCCTTTACAATGCTTCCCTTTGTACCCTCTAATCGCATACCAACCGTAAGATGAGCCATAACACACACTCCTAATATTATTTTATATTTTTTTTAATTCACCTAAAATATAATCACTTAATTCCTGTGACGGTGTGATTTTAACAGAAATATGTCCGTCACGATCAATCTGCTCCATGCGTTCAGATCGCAGACGTTCCTGCTGCAGCTCGGTAACTATTTCATCATAATATTTTATTACCGTATTTCTATCTGCTCCCACAGCTCTTGCTATTGCTGCCTTTTTTGTTATACCTGGATTTTCTCTCATATACTCCATTATAACATTCTTTTTTTGCTTTTTCTTCCGTTCCCGGCTCTCCAATCCGTTCCGTCAACTTCATCACTTGCCATTTGAATAATCCTACACCGCTTCAGATGTTCTTCTTGTTTTCTTCCGTTTCTTTTATTTTTTTTTTTTCAATCTGCAGACCGGACAATTTTGCAATATCATCTCTGGGGAATGTAACATAGTCCTCATTATACATTTCTAAAGCACATTTTATATCATCTTCGGTAAATCTGTTTATATCTTCAACACTCATATCGTCATAAATATCTAAAAGAGAATACGCATCCCTCATCAGCTCGCCCTCTTCGATACAACACTTTTTTGCATATATAGCCAAAGTCATTATACCATAAAATCTATGACCTACCTTAATCTCATTTCTAATTCGATTAAGCCACCAATCATATAAATCTCTTTTAATCGTCCACCTACCTCGCCGTTCTTTCCTCACAATCCTTTTTTTTCATACCAATCGGGATATTTTTCTTTTGCCTCCTCGATTGATAACCGACTTTTCATCATAATACTTTTAACGTGCTGCTGTTCTCCGTTTGAATCAGGAATAAAAGTCAAGAGTTCATTCAATGAAATTCTATCTCCGACAGAATAAGCAACAACAGGAAATTCTTCTCCAAGTTTAGTACACGTTCCAATAACTCTGAACCCTTGCATTATTCCCTGCATCTGCGGTTCTTTAATCGTAGAGGTAAACCTATTCCATATCTGCCGAGTCAAAGCATATTTTAACTCTTTCATATATAACTGATTTTGCGGATACATAGGAACAGGCTCATCAAGAACATAATATAAATGCAATCCGGTACCACTATTCACAACAAAAGTAGCCTTCGGCAAAATATCCTTATCCATCTGATGAAGCACGTCCCGGAGCTGCGGCATATCTACACCGTCAAGGTCAAAAAACCAAAAGCATATAAATACCGAGCATTTTTTGCGTTTCGCTGCTTACCATAATATGAAATTGGGGACATAATAGTAAATTCCGACTTATTAAGCTCATTCAACTCATCAAGATTATCCGTAATGGTATATCTTTTCCCCTTACCATTTCTTTTAAAGCTCAACCGCAATACCATTCTCTTTATACTTTTTCTCAATAGCTACCGCAATAGCATTAGGTTTATTATCTTCATAATGCCCTTTTTCTTTCAAAAGTTCCTTCAGGAAATATGTATCTATAAAAATCATACGGCTCAATCTGCTCATAAAACTGATTAAGCAACGTATTTTTTTATTTATATATAACAATCTCTGTTGTTTTAACAATTCAGACCTATCAGACAACATAAAAACACCTCTCAACAGTAAAGGGGGAAAAGGAGAGCAAAAAAAGCGGTCGCTTACGCTCCCTTAAAAGAAAAAGTCACCTCTCCCTTTTCCCCCTCGCTCCACCTATGGAAAGCGTGGAAAACTCCGTTGGAGTTTACACCCCTTACCACAGGTTACGCTCACCCCCATATCCCTCTCCGACTTTTTCCATACATACACAAAAATATTTTTTATTTTTTCTAAGAGTGGCCTACGGCCACTACAGGGGCATATATTATCAATACATTTTTTCCGCACTTTTATAATACCATATTATTTAAAAAAAAAATGCAATACTAATTTATATTATTATTGCCACTAACAAAAATTATATGACTTGACAGCACAACCATTTTTAAGTATGATAAAATATGCGAGGTGAGTTCGATGGGAAAGAATATCAGAGAAACATTAAACGAGCAGATGAAAAACCCGGTCTTAAAAAAAAATATGCAACCATAGAATAAAGTAGTATTGAAAAACTTTTTGAAAATTTTGCCGGAGAGTACGAGCCAATCGATGCCGACTTTGGCGAACCGGTAGGAAACGAAATCTTATAAAAGTTAAA
>VOFC01003249.1_pt1 | contig 10208 bp, 9 predicted proteins | sample 5384161 | NCBI WGS metagenome assembly VOFC01 (sample SAMN12384722, study PRJNA508395) | human gut metagenome | isolation source: healthy gut B | host: Homo sapiens | reverse complement strand
TCTGCCCTTTCGCTTCAAAAATGCTGCGCTCGTGCTGGGCAGCTTTGCTTTCTACTTCATCGGCGCGGGCGCGCGCGACACACTGCTGCTGTCCGGCGTGCTGCTTCTGCACTACGCCCTCGCCCGCGCAATGGCGGGGAAAGAAGTCCGCACGCGAAAAGCACTGCTGATCATCGCGCTGGCGGCGGACCTCTTTTGCCTCGTGTATTTCAAGTACGCCGCATTTATTCTGGAAAATCTGGGCAAACTGACGGGGACGGCGTTCTCCCTTGTCGAGCTTGCGCTGCCGCTCGGCGTCAGCTTCTACCTTTTCCAGAGCGCGGGGTACCTCATCGACGTCTATCGCGGCGAGGAGGCGGAGAAAAACCTCATCGACTACGCCGCCTTCACCATCGCGTTCCCCCAGCTCACGATGGGGCCGATCTTACGCTACCGCGAATGGCGCGGCGCACTGAAGGAACGCACGATCACGCGCGAGGACGTATTCTCCGGCTTTGAGCTCTTTGTTGTCGGCCTGTGCTTCAAGGTGCTGCTCGCCGACCAGCTCGCGCCGCTGTGGGCATCGCTCGAGCGCATCGGTTACGAATACCTGTCGACGCCGCTCGCATGGCTCGGCGCGGTGAGCTACAGTTTGCAGCTCTATTTCGACTTTTCCGGCTATTCGCTCATGGCGATGGGCCTCGGGCAGATGCTCGCGCTGCCTGTGCCGCGCAACTTTGACCTGCCCTACACTGCCCGCTCGGTGAGCGAGTTCTACCGCCGCTGGCACATCACGCTCGGCACATGGTTCCGCGACTATGTGTACATCCCGCTCGGCGGCAGCCGCAACGGCAATGCCCGCACGGTGCTCTCGCTCACGGTCGTGTGGTTTTTCACTGGCCTCTGGCACGGGGCGAGCTGGAATTTTGTCCTCTGGGGTGTGATGCTGCTTGGATTCATCCTGCTCGAAAAGTTCTGTATCGGCGATCTTCTCAAGGAGCATAAAGTGCTCTCGCACGTCTATCTCCTCTTCGTCATCCCGCAGACGTGGGTCATTTTCCGCATCACGCGCTTAAAGGACGTCGGCGCGTATTTTTCCCGCCTGTTCCCGTTTTTCGGCACGCACAGCGTCGTGTCCGCGCAGGATGCGCTCAAGCTGCTCTCGTCCTACTGGTGGCTGCTGCTGCTCGCCGTCTTCTTCTGCCTGCCGCAGCCGCGCCGCTTTTATGAAAAGCACCGCGGCAGCCTGCTTGTCCAGCTCCCGCTGTTTCTGCTCTTCTGGGTGTGCGTGTACTTCATCGCCACCTCGTCGGGCAACGCCTTCCTCTATTCCCGTTTCTAAGGAGACCTTTCATGTCCTCTCGTCCCTTTTTCCTGCTGCCGCTGTGCTTTGTCAGCGCGCTGGCGCTCAACGCCTATGCCGCGCTCGACCCCACCGGCGTATATCAGGACTATCTTGAAAAACTGGATGCCGCGACGCCGCCCGTCGCGGCAATGGCCACAGCGGCCGCAGACGGGGTCTACCCGTGGAGCGAGCCCAAAGCGCCCGAACCTCCTCCCGTCCCAGACCCCGCTCCGCTTCCGGCCCCGGAACCGGAGCCCGAACCGGAGCCCGAACCGGAAGAGCCCGACTCCCCCTTCACCACGGTGGACGCGAGCTACTTTGACGACGCGCTGTTCATCGGCGACTCGCACACCGACGGCTTCAAGGACTACGCGGGCCTCAATAACGCCGACTACCTCTGCCACAACGGCCTGACGGTCTGGTCGGCGGTCGAAAAGGCGGAGTTCCCCGGCAAGCAGACGCTTGCGCAGGCGCTCTCCGGCAAGCACTACGGCAAAATTTACCTGATGCTCGGCATCAACGAGCTCGGCACCGGCACGGCAGAGAGCTGGGCCGCGCAGTACAAGGTGCTGCTCGACGAAGTGCGCGAGCTCCAGCCTGACGCCATCATCTTTTTGCAGGCCATCTTCCACACGACGCAGGAAAAGTCCGACGCGACGTTCTTTAAGAATTCGACCATCGACGCACGCAACGCCGAGCTCCAAAAGCTCGCCGACAACGAGACTGTCTTCTACATCGACTGCAATCCCGTCTTTGACGACTCCACCGGCGCGCTGACGGCGGAATACTCCGGCGACGGCGTCCACGTCAAGGCCGCGTACTATCCGATGTGGAGAGACTATCTCTTCCAGTTTGGCGTCGTAAGATAGCTTCAAGAAAGCGGTGAAGCCGCTTTCTTGAGAAAGTTTCGCTGCGCTCTGCGCCGTGCGCGAACGCCTGGGCAGCCGTTGGCGGCTCTGCCGCCTTACGGATGCCGCGTACCCCTTGCGGGTAAAACTCTGCGAGGCTCTTTACGTAAAAAAGGAACCGCTCTTCGAGCGGTTCCTTTTTTGCATTGCTTCGTTTTATTCGTGCTTGACCTTATAGCCGCGGTTCAATCTCATTTCGAGCGCGTCGAGCTCTTCGTAGAGCTCAGGCGGCACCTTGCCGATCTTCTCGTAATACTCACGCGCGTCCTCGCACTCCTGGAGCCAGAGGTCGCGGTCGACCGAGAGCAGGCGGCGCATGTCGTACATCGACATATCAAGGCCCTCCATGTCGATGTCGTGGGTGTTCGGCTCGTAGCCGAGCGCGGTCTCCGCCGCGCCGATCTCATCGTCGGCACGCGAGATAATCCACTGTAAAACACGCATATTGTCGCCAAAGCCGGGCCAGGCAAAGTTGCCGTCCTCGTCGGTGCGGAACCAGTTGACGTTGAAGATCTTCGGCGGCTTGGGGATCTTCTTGCCCATGTCGAGCCAGTGCTGCCAGTAGTCGCCCATGTGGTAGCCGCAGAACGGCAGCATCGCCATCGGGTCGCGGCGCACAACGCCGACGCGGCCCGTCGCCGCGGCGGTGGTCTCCGACGCCATGATCGAGCCGATAAACACGCCGTGCTGCCAGTTGAAGGACTGGTAGACGAGCGGCGCGGTCTTCGCGCGGCGGCCGCCGAAGACGATGGCGCTGATGGGCACACCCTCGGGATTGTCAAACTCGGGGCTCAGGCACGGGCAGTTGCGCGCGGGCGCGGTGAAGCGGCTGTTGGGGTGCGCGGCCTTTTCGGGGCTCTGCGGCGTCCAGGGACGGCCGCGCCAGTCGATGGCGCGCGCGGGCGGCGTCTTGTTGAGGCCCTCCCACCAGACGGTGTTGTCGCTGAGGTCAAGCGCGACGTTCGTAAAGATCGTGTCCTTGTGCGTGGAAATGAGCGCGTTGGGGTTCGACTTCATGGATGTGCCGGGCGCAACGCCGAAAAAGCCGTTTTCGGGGTTCACGGCCCAGAGTCTGCCGTCCTTGCCGACGCGCAGCCACGCGATATCGTCGCCCACGCACCAGACGCGCCAGCCCCAGCGCTGCAGGCCCTCGGGCGGGATCAGCATGGCGAGGTTCGTCTTGCCGCAGGCGGAAGGGAAGGCGGCGGAGATGTACTTGATCTCGCCGCGCGGGTTCTGGATGCCGAGGATCAGCATGTGCTCGGCCATCCAGCCCTCCTGACGGCCGAGGTTCGAGGCGATGCGCAGCGCGAAGCACTTCTTGCCCTGAAGCACGTTTCCGCCATAGTTCGAGTTCATCGAGATGATCGTATTGTCCTGCGGGAAGTGGACGATGTACTTGTTGTCCTTGTCGAGGTTGCACTGGCAGTGCAGGCCCTTGATAAAGCCCGTATCGTCGCCGAGCGCGTCGCACACGGCCTTGCCGATGCGGGTCATGATGTGCATGTTGAGCACGACGTAAATGGAGTCGGTCAGTTCAAAGCCGTATTTGGCGAACGGAGAGCCGAATGATGGACATGGAGTACGGGATGATGTACATGGTGCGGCCCTTATAGGCGCCGTCGGCCAGAGCGTACATCCTTTCGTACATTTCCTTGGGCTCTACCCAGTGGTTCGTGGGGCCTGCGTCCTCTTCCTTTTCACAGCAGATGAACGTGCGGTCCTCCACGCGCGCCACATCGTCGGGGTCGGTGCGGTGCAGGTAGCATCCCGGGAGCTTGTCCGGGTTGAGCTTGATGAGGATCCCTTCTCTGACGGCCTGCTCGCGCAGCGCGCCGATCTGTTCCTCTTCCCCCGTGATCCAGACAATCTTGTCCGGCTTGGTGATGGCGGTCATTTCGTCGATCCATGACAAAACGGCCTTGTTGTTCGTCAAATTCGTCATTTGTTCTTTCCCTCGTAGCATGTTCACGGTGTAATGAAAAAGAAAAATTTTGCACCGCGTCTTGTGTGGTGTGCTGTGCCGCTTTGGGGCGGCAGGGAGCTAACCGATGCACAGGAAAAATGGCTGCTATTGAGTTTGACTCCTTTCTGCCGAAAATTGTAGCAGAATGTCTTATCAATAGCAACCATATGGCTTATCAATTTTTTAAATAGATGATACTGCGTTATCACACTAACGCATGGATTGCCTTCGCCAGCACGGCAAATTCACTGAGCCCCAGCCGCTCGCCGCGGATGTTGGCCTCTAAGCCGCAGGATGTGACCGCCTGCGTGACCTGCTCTTTTGTGAGCTGCCTGCCGAACGCCGTCATCAGGCTGTTGACGAGCGTCTTGCGCCGCAGGGCAAACGCGGCGTACACCACGCGGAAGAAGAACTTCTCGTCCTCGACCTCGACCGGAGGCTCCCTGCGCACGACGGCGCGCAGCACGGCGGACGTGACCTTCGGCTGCGGCTCAAAGCACTCGCGCGGCACAGCGAAGAGATACTCCGGCTCCGTGTAGTACTGCATGAAGACGGAGAATGCGCCGTAGGCGCTCGTGCCCGGCGCGGCACACAGCCGCTCGGCGACCTCCTTCTGCACCAGCACCGTGATGCTCTCGAAGCACTTCGCCTCGATGAGCGCGGTGATGGCGGGCGTCGTGATGTTGTAGGGCAGGTTTGCGCACACGATGGGCGTGAGGCCTGCGAATTTTTCATGCACAAGCGCAGGGATATCGGTTTTCAAAATATCGGCGGACACGACCTCGAAGTTGTCAAAGCGCGCCATGGTCTCGTCCAGGATCGGCAGCAGCGTCTTGTCAAGCTCCACGGCCACCACCTTGCCCGCGCGCTCGCAGAGCTCGTGGCTCAGTGCGCCGATGCCGGGGCCGATCTCGAGCACGCCGTTCTGCTCGTTTGCGCGCGAGCTCTCGGCGATCTCATAGGGGATGGCGGGGTCGATCAAAAAATTCTGCCCCATGGATTTGGAAAAATGAAAACCGTGGCGCTTTAAGAGCGCCTCGATGGCAGCTTTGTCATTGCGTTCCATAGCGTGGTTCCTTTCTTCGCGCTGGGCGTAAAAAATTGTAAAATGATTCTACCATATTTTGCGCAAAAGAGTAGTAAAAATTTTTCCCGTGTGATAAAATGCAGAAATCTCAGGAAAAGAGGGAGTCTTTCATGGAGCTCACACCGCAGATCTTGATCGTCGTTCTGCCGCTCATCTTTCTTGGCGGCTTTGTCGATTCCGTGTCGCCGGCGGCGGCGGACTCATCACGCTTCCCGCCTATCTGATGGCCGGCATCCCCGCGCATCTTGCGATGGGGACGAACAAGGTCGTCAACGGCACCGGTACGGCGCTCGCCTCGTTCAAATACTTTCGCGGCGGCAAGGTCCTGCTGCGTCCCGCCATCGTCTCGGGGATCGGCGCGCTGCTCGGCGCGGCCATCGGCACAAAGATCGCTCTGCTCATCAACGAGGACATTCTGAAGATCATGATGCTCGTCGCGCTGCCCTGCGCGGCGATCCTGCTGATGCTCAAAAAGGACTTCGGCAAGGAAAATGACGCACCCGCGCGCGAGTACACGCCGCAGCAGGAGCTGACGCGCGCCGCGCTCATCGGTTTGGGTCTTGGCTGCTATGACGGGCTCATCGGCCCGGGCACGGGCACGTTTATGATCATGGCGTTTACGATGGCACTTTCGATGGACCTCCTCACGGCATCGGGCTGCGCGAAGATCGCAAACCTCTGCTCCAACGTCGCCTCGGCGGTGCTGTTCATCTTCAGCGGCAAGGTCTGGTGGCTGCTGGCGCTCCCCGCGGCGGCCTGCAATATGCTGGGCGCCTACTGCGGCGCGCGCTACGCCATGAAGGGCGGCAGCAAGCGCGTGCGCGGCATGATCTTTGTCGTGCTGGGGCTTCTCTTCATCAAGATGGGCTACGAGCTGCTGTTCTGAAAAGACGAATTCTATATAAAAAAGCGGACAGTCAAGGCTGTCCGCTTTTTTTCAGTTCTTCAGGCTGTGCAGCGGCGCGGGAATTCTGCCGCCGCGCGCAATGAACTCCGCGCTCGAATAAGGGTGGACCGCCTGCACCGGTGCCGAGCCGAGAAGTCCGCCGAACTCCACCGTGTCGCCCACCTTACAGCCAGGCGCAGGGATGACGCGCACCGCAGTCGTCTTCGTGTTGATCATGCCGATGGCCGCCTCATCGGCGATGATGGCAGCAATGGTCTCTGCGCTCGTGTCGCCCGGAAGCGCGATCATGTCAAGTCCTACGGAGCACACGCAGGTCATCGCCTCCAGCTTGTCGAGCGTCAGCGCGCCGGACGACGCCGCGGCGATCATGCCCTCGTCCTCGCTGACGGGGATAAATGCGCCGGATAAGCCGCCCACCGAGGAGGACGCCATCACGCCGCCTTTTTTCACCGCGTCGTTGAGCAGGGCGAGCGCGGCGGTCGTACCGTGCGTGCCGCAGACCTCAAGCCCCATTTCCTCCAGAATACGGGCCACGCTGTCGCCGACGGCGGGCGTGGGCGCAAGGGAAAGATCGACAATGCCAAACGGCGTATCGAGCCTGCGGCTCGCCTCCTGCGCGACGAGCTGACCCATGCGCGTGATGCGGAACGCCGTTTTCTTCACGGTCTCCGCCACCACGTCGAACGGCTGGCCCTTGACGCTTTGCAGCGCGTGATACACAACGCCCGGCCCGGAAACGCCGACGTTGATCACTTTCTCCGGCTCGCCCACGCCGTGGAACGCGCCCGCCATGAAGGGGTTATCCTCTACCGCATTGCAGAAGATCACAAGCTTGGCGCAGCCGAAGCCGCCCTGCTTTTCCGTGAGCGCTGCCGTCTTTTTCACCGTCTGCCCCATCAGGGCGACGGCGTCCATATTGATTCCTGCCTTGGACGAGCCGACATTGACCGACGAGCACACAAGGTCCGTGTTGGCCAGCGCCTCGGGGATCGCAGCGATCAGCTTCCGGTCGGCGTCCGTCATGCCCTTTTGCACAAGCGCCGAAAAACCGCCAATAAAGTTAACACCGACATTTTTGGCCGCGCGGTCAAGCGCCTTGGCAAACGGGACATAGTCTTCCGTCTCCGACGCGGCGGCGACCAGCGCGATGGGTGTGACGGAAACCCGCTTATTGACGATGGGAATGCCGAATTCCCGCTCGATCTCTTCTCCCGTTGCGACCAGGCGCTCTGCATAGCGACTGATCTTGTCGTAGATCTTTTCACACGCACGCTCTGCGCTTCTGTCCGCGCAGGAGAGGAGCGAGATGCCCATCGTGATCGTGCGGATATCCAGATGCTGCTGGTCGATCATACGGATCGTTTCCAGAATATCATTGCGGCTTAGCATGACTTTCTCCCTCCCCGCTCAGATCTTGTGCATCGCGTTGAAGATGTCCTCCCGCTGCATGCGGATCGCAATGTCCATCTCCGCGCCGAGGGCGCTCAGCTTTTCCGTCAGTTCCGTAAAAGAGAGCGAACAATTTTCGAGATCCGCCAGCATGACCATGGTGAAATTTTCCTGCAAAATCGTCTGGCTGATATCCAGAACGTTCACGTTCCACTTTGCCAGCAGCGAGCTGACGCCCGCGATAATACCGACCTGATCTTTCCCCAGTACCGTGATAATGGCTTTCATCCTGTGTTCTCCTTTCAGTTTCTGCCGGTAATTGTATCACATCACCGCAATAAAGTAAATGTTCCGGATGCGCAACATACGCATCCGGAACATACATTTATCGTACTATTCGACAAACCGCCCCGCTCAGTCGAGGAAGTAGACCGTCGAGTTCTTCTGGCGGCCGAACTGCTTGCACTCCTGATAGGAATTCATATAGAGGTCGATCGCCGCGCCGCGCACGCCGGTGTCCTCAGCCACAGCGTTGCCGTAGGTATAGCCCGACGAGCCGACGATGAACATCTCGGTACCGAGGGGAATGACCTTCTTATCCACTGCGACGGTGCCGACGTGGACCGTCGTGCCCGTGGCCGTTCTGGTGCCCACGCCGCCGTAGCCCGCGGTATAGGCCGTGCAGGTGACCTTCATCGAGCCGGAGAAGTGGACGGAATCGCCGGACTTCATCAGAAGATAGCCGCTGCCGTCGCTCTCGGTGACAACGGACTTGACCGTGTCGCCGCTCCGCGCCTTGTCGACGAGCGTGCCGGTGTAGGTGATCTCGGCGACGGAGGTGTCGTTCTTCTCCTCCACCGCCTGGCGGGAGACGAACTGGCCGTCGGCATACATGACCTCGTAAACGACGTCGCGCGTGCCGTCGATGCCCTGCTGGACGACCTGCGTCTCGCCCTTGGGGATGCGGTACGACGTGGAGGTCAGCGTGGTGTGGGGAGCCGCCTCGGTGGCGGTCTCATAGTAGGTGAAGTCAGAGGCAACGGTGATCTCGACCTCTTCCTCCGTGACGTCGACCAGCACCATCTCAAGCGGGCTGACCGAGATCTGCAAACGGCGCAGCAGCTCGCTGACGCGCTCGCCGTTTCTCGTGGTGGCGTACTCGATATCGTCGCCGTGCGTCACCGTCACCTTTTCACCGGCAGGGAGCGTGACTTCCGCGTCGCCGCTCTGCGCGCCGGTGACAATGACGCGCTCCTGCGGGATGTCCGTCGTACCGTCGAGCACGCTGACCGTATCGCCGTCGGCGATGAGGTACAGCGCGTCCGCGCGCAGCTCGGGCGAACTGTTCAGCAGCATCACAGCCGCGAAGAGCAGAAAGAACATCGCTCTGCGGCAGCGCTGGGCTGTGAACAAATTTTTCAAAAACTTCTGCATGGGATACTCCTTTTTTCGCGGCGTGAGCCGCCGCAGCTTCGCGCAGCTGAGGAAGTGCGCTGCGTCCGGAAAAGATTACAAAATGTAACTTTTCCAAAACTTGCTGGCAGTATACCGCCTGAAAAAGAATTTGTCAAGTTTCCGCCGTTTGTTCGCCAAATGTTCTGTATTTTATAAAATTTTCGATATTTTTCTTATTTTCATCTTCTAAAAGTTGCGATTCAAGTCATCGAATTCGTGATTTTTTCGATTTATGTAAACCATCGTCACCCCTCTCCCCCGCCTCGCCGCCATCTCGGCGTCGAAGAGGCGGCGCACCTGCCGACGCTCTTTGTCCCGTCCGAGCGGGCAAAAAACTCTTGGGAGCAGGCCGGGTGTGTCCCGCTCCCGCCCCGCAAGGCGGCAAAAACGCGGAAAGCCCTGCAAACACTGGCTTTTTTGCTTCTCCGCCGCACGCTCTATCCCCTCGGACAGCAAAGGAACGCCCCCTGCGCCCTTTCCGGGCGCAGGGGACGAAAAGCCGCCTCAACAGCGTGTCGCGATGCCAAAATATGCAAGTTTGACTTTTTGAAAATTCATTTATTGAAATTCATTTATGTCAACCTGATTTTTTGATTTTTGTTGGCAAAGGTCACAAAAATCGCGCTTCTTTTTTTCGCTTTTCCCGTCAAATGGGCGATTGCAGTGGAAGTTACATTTCATCCTTTTTTTCGTCCGTTTCCCCATGAAAATGAAGGTAAACGGACGCCGCGGCGTCTTTCGGCAGCACACGTTCAAGGGCGAAAATGTCCGCCTCCCGAATCGCCTTAACGCTCTTGAACGTCTTGAGCAGCGCCTGAGCGCGCACCTTGCCGACGCCCGGAATCCCGTCGAGCGCCGAGCGGGTCGAGGACCGCGAGTGGCTCTCGTGGTGGAACGTGATGGCAAAGCGGTGCGTCTCCTCCTGGATCTGACCGATCAGGGCGAAGACATTCGGCGCGGCGTGCAGGTCGATCTCGCGGCCCTGCGCGGTGACGAGCGCGCGCGTGCGGTGGCGGTCGTCCTTGACCATGCCGAAGATCGGCACACGCACATGCATCTGCGCGCACACGCGCTCGGCGACGCCCGCATGCGTGATGCCGCCGTCGATGAGTATGACGTCCGGCAGGGGGCTGAACTTCTCATCGCCGTCCAGATAGCGCTGGATGCGGCGC
>VOFC01003197.1_pt1 | contig 10208 bp, 12 predicted proteins | sample 5384161 | NCBI WGS metagenome assembly VOFC01 (sample SAMN12384722, study PRJNA508395) | human gut metagenome | isolation source: healthy gut B | host: Homo sapiens | reverse complement strand
GGCGGGCTGCGGTCGGTGCCGGCGTGCTGCCGATGGCCCTGGCGGCCCGGGCGCTCGGCTACCAGGCGATCTACGTCCCGGCAGGAAACGCGCGCGGAGGCCACGCTGGCCGAGGGACTGACCGTCTACGGCGTGAAGGAGGATGTGCCGCAGCTCGTGCGCCATCTGACCGGCGAAGCGCCGATGGAGCCCGCGCCCGTCTGGCAGCCGGAGCCGCAGCCGCACGCGCTGCTGCCGACTTCAAAGACGTCAAAGGCCAGGAAAATGCCAAGCGGGCACTTGAAATTGCGGCAGCAGGCGGGCATAATATCCTTCTGGTGGGCCCGCCGGGCTCCGGCAAGAGCATGCTTTCCAAGCGCCTGCCGTCCATCCTGCCTGATATGACGCGCCAGGAGCAGCTGGACGTCACGCAGATCTATTCCGTCATGGGTCTTCTGCGCCCGGATCATCCGCTCATCGAATCGCGCCCCTTCCGCGCGCCGCATCATACCGTCTCGGCGGCTGCGCTCGCCGGCGGCGGGACCTATGTGCGCCCGGGCGAGATCTCGCTCGCGCACAAGGGCGTGCTGTTTCTCGACGAGCTGCCGGAGTTCCGGCGCGACGCCGTCGAAGCCATGCGCCAGCCGCTTGAGGACGGACAGGTCACCATTTCCCGGGTGCAGGGCTCACAGACATTCCCGTGCGAGTTCATGCTGGTCTGCGCTATGAACCCCTGTCCCTGCGGTTGGTACGGCGATCCCAGCGGCCGGTGCACCTGCTCGCAGGCCGCGGTCGACCGGTATCTGGGCCGTATTTCCGGCCCCATGCTCTCGACCGCATCGACATGATCGTCGAGGTCAGCTCCGTGAAGTTTGAGGAGCTGCGCACAAGAAGCGAGGCCGAGCCGTCCTCCGCCGTCAAATCGCGCGTCGACGCGGCCCGGGCCGTCCAGACCGCCCGCTATGCCGGCAGCCCCACGCGCTGCAACGCCTATATGCAGCCCGCGCAGCTGCGCACGTTCTGCCAGCTGGACGAGGACTGCACCGTGCTCATGAAGCAGGCCTTCGACGCGCTCGGCATGACGGCGCGGAGTTATGACCGCGTGCTGAAGGTCGCCCGCACCATCGCGGACCTGGCCGGCAGCGAGTCCATCCGCCCCGAGCACATCGCCGAAGCCGTCCAATACCGCTCCTTCCAGCTCGGCGGAGAGAACGCAAGATGAGCCAAGGCTCCCCGACAATATCATGTATAAATTTTTTTAAAGATAGGACACACATCATGAAAGAACTCTTTTTACTGAAGCTTGGCGAGATCGTCCTGAAGGGGCAGAACCGCCGCGTTTTTGAGGACAAGCTCAAAACCGTCACCCGCCGCCGCATGATAAAGTTCGGCAAGTTCAAAATTTCCATCGTCCAGTCGACGCTCTATGTCGAGCCGCTGACCGACGACTGCGATCTCGACGGCGCGTGGGAAGCATGCGGCACGATTTTCGGCATTGCGCAGATGTGCCGCTGCCGTGCGTGTGAGAAGGATCTGGACGCGATCTTTGCCGCAGTCTGCGACTATCTCGGCGACGAGCTGTCCATGGCCAGGAGCTTCAAGGTCGAGTCCAAGCGCTCGGACAAGCGCTTCCCGCTCAACTCGATTCAGATTTCGCAGGAAATCGGCGGCAGAATCGCCGAGGAATTCCCGAATGTTGCGGTCGATGTCCATACCCCGGATTACACCGTCAACATCGAGGTCCGCGAGACGGCTGCCTACGTCCACGGTCCGTCAGTTCCCGGCGCGGGCGGTCTTCCCACCGGCACCGGCGGACGCGCGGCGGTGCTGCTTTCGGGCGGCATCGACTCTCCGGTTGCGGGCTATATGATCGCCAAGCGCGGCGTGGAGATTGAGTGCATCCATTTCTTCTCGTATCCCTATACCTCGGAGTTGGCAAAGGAAAAGGTTCTGGAACTGGCGCACATCATGACGAAGTTTTGCGGCCGTATGACCGTCGATATCGTCGGTTTTACTGAAATTCAGGAGGCCATCCGTGATCATTGCCGCGAAGAGTACTTTACGATCATCATGCGCCGCTTTATGATGCGCATCGCGGAGGCCATTGGCCGGGACCATGGCGCGAAGTGCCTCGTCACCGGCGAAAATCTCGGACAGGTCGCGTCCAGACCATGGACGCTATGGCCGTGACCGGCGCAGTCGTCCATATGCCCATTTTCCATCCGCTGATCGGCATGGACAAGGAGGAGATCGTCACCGTTGCCCGCCGCATTGGGACGCTGGATACCTCTATTCTTCCGTATGAGGATTGCTGCACTGTCTTTACCCCTAAGCACCCGAAGACGAAGCCGGTTCTCGCACAGGTTGAGGCCGAGGAGCAGAAGCTGGACGTTGAGGGCCTCATCGCCCGCGCCATTGCCAACACTGAAAAGACTCAGATCCGGTATTATGAAGATGAACAGCAGCGCTTGAGCGCTTTGCACCTGCGGCGAGCAGGGACTGACGCTGGCGACGGCGGAGTCGTGCACGGCGGTCTGATCGGCAAGCTGCTGAGATGATGAAGAACGCGGCGACGGCGGCGAATGGCGACGAGCGTCAGGATGAGATAGGTCGTAGTATTGGCGGTCGAGGTCTTGACCGACAGCCACAGATCGTTCATCGTCTGCGTGGCTTCGACACCGAGCTCGGCGAACGATTCGCTGCGCGCGAGCGTCTCGTCATCCGGGTAGGAGACAGGGCTGGAGATGACTTCACAATCTTCGTCCATATACTCCTTCGCGGCGGTTTCCGGCGTGGAGTAGCCGATGTAATCGAGGTTCGCCGCGGACACGTCCGGGCGGCAGAGGAAGTTGATGAACGCCTCTGCACCCGCCTTGTTCTGGCAGCCCTTCGGGATGCACATGGCGTCGATGAAGATGTTGAAGCCCTCTTGCGGGTGGCTGAAGCCGAGATCGGGGTTTTCCTCGACCATGGTCAGATAGTCGCCCGCGTAATAGGGGGCCGCCCAGGCTTCGCCGCGCTCCATGCGGTCGAAGATCTGGTCCATGACGTGGCCTGCAGAACAGGGGACTGCGTGGCGAGCAGGTCGGCGCAGTTTTTAAGCTCCTGTTCGTCCTCGGTGTTGTAGCTGTAGCCGAGCATGTTTTCCGCGATGGCGAACGCATCACGCGGGTTGTCGAACATCAGGAGCTTGCCGGAATACTTGCTGTTCCAGAGGCAGGACCAGCTCTGCGCGTCTTCCTCCGAGATGTAGTTCGTGTTATAGATCAGGCCGACCGTGCCCCAAGTGTAGGGGACGGAATAGGCATTGGTGGGATCGTATGCCTGGTCGCGGAAGGTGTCGTCGATGTACTGGTAGTTCGGGATGTTGGCAAAGTCCAGCGGCTCGAGCATATCCTCGGAGATCAGCTTGGCGATCATATAGTCGGACGGGATGATGACGTCGAACGTCGTGCCGCCGGTTTTGAGCTTGGTGTACATCGACTCGTTGGAATCAAAGGTCAGGTAGTTGACCTTGATGCCGGTCTCTTCCTCGAAGGCCGCGATGACATCGAGGCAGTCGTCCGTGCCGTCGGAGATATACTGGCCCCAGTTATAGACGGTGATCTCGTTGGCGGCGGCGTGGACGGGCAGGGAAGGGCGCAGAGCAGAAGCGTGAGCGCCAGCAGGAGGGAAAATGACTCTCTTTTTCATGCGCGGGCCCTCCTCGGCTGCTGGCGGTTCTTCTCGGACTTCGCCTGAAGCAGGTTCATCACGGACATCAGGATCAGGATCGCGAGGAACATCAGCGTAAACAGTGCGTAGATCTTCGGCTGGATCGGCTTTTTGGTGTAGTTGTAGATCTCGACGGGAAGGGTGATGAAGCTCGAGCCCGTGACGAAATAGGAAATGACGAAGTCGTCGAGGCTCATGGTAAAGGCCATCAGTGCGCCCGAGATGATGCCGGGCATGATCTCGTGGATGACGACCTTGGTGAACGCCTGCATCGGCGTGCAGCCGAGATCCAGCGCGGCCTCGACCAGATCCTTGTCCATCTGCTGGAGCTTCGGCATGACGTTCAGGATGACGTAGGGGAGATTGAACGTGATATGCGCGATAAGAAGCGTCCAGAAGCCGAGCACGGAATTGGTCTTCAGCACTGTCCCCGCGAACGCAAACAGCAGCGCCAGCGCGACGCCGGTGACGATATCGGGGTTGGTCATGGGGATGTTCGTCAGCGTCATGACGGCGCTGCGGAGCTTGCCCTTCATCGATGGATGCCGACGGCGGCCATCGTGCCGACGATGGTCGAGATGAGCGTGGCGAGCAGCGCGATGATGACCGAGTTGCGCAGCAGCGTCAGGAGCGTGCCGTCGCGGAACAGATTGGCATACTGCCGCAGCGTAAAGCCCTTGAAGCTGGCGATGTCCGTGCCGGTATTGAACGAGGCGACGGCCAGCACGATCATGGGGATATAGAGGAAGATGAAGACCAGAACGGTAACCGTGCGGTTAAAGTGCTTCATACCTTTGCCATGACCTCCTCTTCCTCGTTTTCGCCGAAGCGGTTCATCACGGCGACACAGATGAAGATCAGCACCATCAGGATCAGACTCATGGCCGCGCCGAGATTCGGGTTATAGGCGGTCTTGAACTGGGATTCGATGACGTCGCCGATGAGCGTCGTGCCGGTGGAGCCCAGCTTCTGCGAGATATAGAACGTGGACACCGCGGGGACGAACACCATTGTGAGGCCCGACAGGATGCCGGGGCCCGACAGCGGCAGGATGACCTTCGAGAACACCTGCGACGGGCGGCAGCCGAGGTCGAGTGCGGCCTCGATCAGGCGGTTATCGATCTTCATGATGACGGAATAGAGCGGCAGGATCATATACGGCAGGTAGTTGTACACCATGCCGAGGATGACGGCGCCGTTCGTGCGGATGAGCGGCAGCGGGCCGATGCCGAGCCGCTGCAGGATGGTATTGAGAATACCGGTATCCTCCAGCATGGCGACCCACGCGAGCGTGCGGAGCAGGAAGCTCATGCACATCGGCAGCATGATCAGCATCTCCAGAAAGCGCTGTGTCAGCGGCTTGCACTGCGCGATAAAGTACGCAACAGGGTAGCCGATGACAAGGCAGATCAGCGACGCGAACAGGCTCAGCCAGATCGAGCGCAGGAAAATCGGCAGATACGTGCCCATCCCGGCCAGATTGGCCAGCGTGAACTGACCGGTGATGGAATCGGTCAGCGCGTAGTAGAAGACGATGCCAAGCGGGATGATCGTAAACAGGATCATCCAGACGATATACGGGCAGGCAAGCAGCTTGTTATTCTTCATCGTCTTCTTCCTCCGAGGCGTCGGCAATCTCGTCGTATTCCGCACTGTAGGACGAGTAGTCGCCGTAAAGACCCGAGTACTCACTCTTGTGCATGATGTGAATGTCCTCCGGGTTCAGGCGGATGCCGATGTAGGAGTCGACAGGGCAGTAGTCCGTGGTCTGGATGAGCCACTTGAAGCCCTTGAAGTCGACGATGGTGTCGTAATGGACGCCCTTGAAGGTGACGGAGGTGACGGTGCCGGTCAGATGACCCTGCTCGGGCGGGACGATGTCGATGTCCTCCGGACGGATGACGACGTCGACCGGCTCGTTCTTTTCAAAGCCCTTGTCGACGCACTGGAACTTTCTGCCGAAGAATTTGACCAGATAGTCGTCCAGCATGACGCCGTCGAGGATGTTGGACTCGCCGATGAAATCGGCGACGAAGGCGTTTTTCGGCTCGTTGTAGATATCCTGCGGCGTGCCGATCTGCTGGATTTTGCCCTTGTTCATGACGACAATCGTGTCGGACATGGTCAGTGCTTCTTCCTGATCGTGCGTGACATAGATAAATGTAATCCCCATGCGCTGCTGGATGTTCTTAAGCTCGTTCTGCATGTCCTTGCGCAGGCGCAGATCGAGCGCGCCCAGCGGTTCGTCGAGCAGAAGGACCTGCGGCCGGTTGACGAGCGCGCGGGCGATGGCCACACGCTGCTGCTGACCGCCGGACAGGCTCGTCACCCTGCGGTTCTCGAAGCCCTTGAGACTGACGATCTCCAGCATCTCGGTCACACGGTCGTCGATCTCCGATTCCGGCACCTTTGCGATCCGCAGGCCGAACGCGATATTGTCATACACGTCCAGATGCGGGAACAGTGCGTAGCGCTGGAAAACGGTGTTGATCTTCCGTTTATAGGCCGGTACGTCGTTGATGCGCTGGCCGTTGAACAGCACATCGCCGGAGGTAGGCGATAAAAAGCCGCCGATGATCCGGAGCATGGTGGTCTTTCCGCATCCACTGGGACCCAGCAATGTGAGGAACTCTTTGTTGTTGATGTACAGATTGATGTTGTCGAGAATCGTCTCTCCGTCCTCGAATGTCATAGTGAGATTCGTGAGGCGAATGAGCTCTTTTGGACATGTATCCTCCCCCATTTCGAAAAAAAAAAAAATTCGTATGCGTCGGAAGCTGACAAAAACGCCCGAAACATACTGGATTGAATATATCCGGCAGGGGTAGTTTTGTCAATAACAAAACGAAAAAATGTGCAAAAAGTTGGAAGAACATTTAGGAAGTTCTTCCAACTTTGGAGAAAATGCAGAATAAAGTACGTTATGTAAAAGTATTCCTGCACGAAATCCACAGATTCGACCTCGAACGTCTTTCCGTCTAAGTACGAGAGGCATCCGGCGTCGGTCGTGAAGCGGAAGGTGAGCTTGTAGGAATAGAGGGCCTGATATTTGCGGTCATAGCGCTTGTCGAGCCGGCCGTATTTCCCGTCGCCCAGCAGCGGCCAGCCGGCGGCGGCCATCTGCGCGCGGATCTGGTGGGTGCGGCCGGTGATGAGCTCGCATTCGACCAGACTCAGCCCGCCGCGGCTCTGCAGCGTCTGATAGAGCGTGATGCAGGTCTTGGAGCCCTTCTGCGGGGTCTTGGTGACATAGACGCGGTTTTTCCTTCGCATCCTTGAACAGCTGTCCCTCGAGCCGTCCGCTCGCCGGACGCGGCGTGCCGTGGACGATGCACAGATACCGCTTGTCGATCTCCCGGTCTTTGATCTTCTGGTTGAGGATGCGCAGCGCCTCCGCATTTTTCGCTGCGATGACGATGCCGCCGGTGTTGCGGTCGATGCGGTTGCAGAGCGCGGGCGTGAAGGCATGCTCCTCCCGCGGCCGCCATTCACGCTTGGCGTAGAGGTAGGCCTGAATGTGGTCGATGAGCGTCTTGCCGTATTCCGCGCCGTCGTGCGGGTGGACGGCCTGGCCGGGCTTTTTGTCGACGAGGAGGATGTTTTCATCCTCATAGACGATGTGCAGCTTCGGCGCGGCGACGGTCAGATAGGCATTTTCTTCTTTGGGGGTATCAAAAAACTCGTCGTTGATGTATAATTGCAGCAGGTCGCCCTCGGCGAGGCGCGTATCGCGCTCGGCGCGCTTGCCGTTGAGCTTGACGCGCTTGAGGCGGATGTATTTCTGCGCCAGCGAGGCCGGGAGCAGGGGAACGGCCTTGGCCAGAAAGCGGTCGAGCCGCTGCCCGGCGTCATTCTGGGTGATCGTGAATTCTTTCATGGCAGTCTTGACGTCTCCGATCTTGTTCTGCGCCTATTTTACCACGCGGCCCGGTTCCTGTAAAGAATCCGCGGCTGCGGAAAAAGAACGAAAAATTTGTGAAAAAGTATTTGACTTCCACGCGATTATTCGATATAATATCCATCGCACGATTATGGATTGGGCGCTATGCTGCTGGATTTAAAGCCGATTCTTGTCACGCCCGGCGCAAGCCTTCCGTTCCGTTCGAGACGAGCGAAGATCTGTCCGATCTTGTTTTCGGCAGCTGCAAGCCTGCAGACGAGCAGGTCCTTGCGCGCGGCAAGGTGCGCAACACCGCCGGTGTGCTGGAGCTGACCGGTGAGGTTTCCACCACGCTGCACGGCGTGTGTGACCGCTGCGCCGCCGCGTTTACGCGCGCGATCACGATCCCGGTCCACGCGGTCCTGGTCCCGGAGCAGGAGCTCGAGCAGGCGGAGGACGAATGGACCTTCGGCATCCATGACGGCTGCGCGGATCTGACCGATATCGTGACGACGGCCTTCGTGCTCGGCCTTGACAGCCAGCTTCTGTGCAGGCCGGACTGCAAAGGCATCTGCTTCCGCTGCGGGAAGAACCTCAATGAGGGGCCCTGCGGCTGCAAGCCTGAAGTTGATTCCCGTTTTGCTGTTTTACAGCAGTTACTGGATAAATAAGTAGATAATGTGCCCTCGGGCATTTGAACCAAGGAGGTGTACCACATGGCAGTACCCAAGAGAAAAGTATCCCGTGCAAGAAGAGATAAGAGACGCAGCTCCCACTGGAAACTGGCGATCCCCGGCGTCGTAGCTTGCCCGAAGTGCGGCGAGCCCCGCCTGCCTCACAGAGCCTGCAAGGCTTGCGGCTACTACAATGGCCGTGAAGTCATTTCTGTTGAAGCTAAGTGATTTCGCTGAAAGAGATGAGAGGGAGGCCGTGCGCCTTCCTCTTTTCTTGTCTATGAAAGGAGGCAAACCGGTATGTCAAAACCGATCGTAGCCATCGTCGGCCGGCCGAACGTCGGCAAGTCGATGCTCTTCAATAAGCTGACCGGCAAGCGCATGGCCATCGTGGAGGATACGCCCGGCGTCACCCGCGACCGCATTTACGGCGACTGCGAGTGGAACGGGCGCGGCTTTGCGCTCGTCGATACCGGCGGCATCGAGCCGGGCACGGACAGCGAGATGCTGAAATTTATGCGCCGTCAGGCGGAGATCGCCATTGAGACGGCGACGGTCATCGTCATGGTCGTGGATGTGACCGTTGGCCTGACTGCGGCGGACGCGGAGGTCGCGTCCATGCTCAAGCGCTCGAAGAAGCCGGTCGTGCTGGCTGTCAACAAGTGCGACCAGACCGGCCACGCCAACCCCGACGTGTATGAATTCTATGCCCTCGGCCTCGGCGACCCGATCGAGGTCTCCGCGGTCCATGGCCACGGCACGGGCGATCTGCTCGACGCCTGCGTCGCCAGCTTCCCGCCCGACGACGGCGAGGAATACGACGAGGACGTCATCAAGGTCGCCATCATCGGCAAGCCGAACGTCGGCAAGTCGAGCCTGCTCAACCGGATCTTGGGCGAAGAGCGCGTGATCGTCTCCAACATCGCGGGCACGACGCGCGATGCGATCGACAGCTACTTTGAAAACGAGTCCGGCAAGTACCTCTTTATCGATACGGCCGGTATGCGCCGCAAGTCGAAGGTCGACGATGCAGTCGAGAAGTATTCGAACCTGCGCTCCATCGCCGCCATCGAGCGCGCGGACGTGTGCCTCATCCTGATCGACGCCAATGAGGGTGTCACTGAGCAGGACACCAAGGTCGCAGGGCTTGCGCACGAGGCAGGCAAGGCGTGCATCATCGTCGTCAACAAGTGGGACACGGTCGAAAAGGACACGAACACCATGGACGAGAAGACGGCCGAGGTCCGCCGGGATCTCAGCTACATGACCTACGCGCCCGTCGTGTTCATCTCGGCGCTGACTGGCCAACGCGTTGATAAGCTGTTTGATATAATCGTCGCTGTCTCCAACCAGAACAGCATGCGCATCACAACTGGCATGCTCAACAACATTCTCGAAGACGCCACCGCGCGCGTTCAGCCGCCCACGGACAAGGGTCGCCGGCTGAAGATCTACTATATGACGCAGGTCGGCGTCAAGCCGCCGCATTTTGTCTTCTTCTGCAACGACAGCCGTCTTTTCCATTTCTCCTACCAGCGCTATCTCGAAAACCAGATCCGCGCGGTCTTTGGCTTGACCGGTACGCCCATCAAGATCACAATCCGCCAGAAGGGCGACAAGGAAGACATGTGACCAAATGATCCCGGCGGAAGGTGCTTTCTGCCGGGATTTTTGCAAAAAGGAGGGGCTTTTCATGCAGATCCAGCCATGTACCGTCCGGTTGAAGGACGGCAGGGAAGTCCTGCTGCACAGCCCGGAAGCGGCTGACGCGCAGGCGCTGCTCGATTATATGCGCGTGACCAGCGGAGAGACGCACTTCATGGCGCGCTATCCGGAGGAATGCCAGGCGACGGTCGAGCAGGAGACCGGGTTCATCGAAGCACTGACCGGGCATCCGCAGAATTTCATGATCGTCGCCATGCTAAGCGGCGAGCTGGTCGGCGGCTGCCCGTGATGGCGGT
>VOFC01005196.1_pt1 | contig 10218 bp, 13 predicted proteins | sample 5384161 | NCBI WGS metagenome assembly VOFC01 (sample SAMN12384722, study PRJNA508395) | human gut metagenome | isolation source: healthy gut B | host: Homo sapiens | reverse complement strand
ATAAGTTCTCATCACCTTATCTATCTCTAGTATATGCACTTTGGCGCAAAAGTCAAGGATGTACGCAAAAAATTAACACTTCACCGGCCAAAGGCCCTATGATACACAGGGGAATCTGGCCACATGGGCGTCCACACACAGAAAAGTGTGATCTGCCCTTCCATCCGGCCAAGTTGGCCACATGAAAAACAAGCGGATTTACGTTTTCTTTTTACCATGTGGACAAATATTTAAAGTAGTAATAGTCTTACGATACGGCCAAGCTGGCCACATGGGCAGTTCAAGCCATTTTTAATTGCTCGTGCTGGTTTGCGTAATCCGCACGTACATGTTCTTCATCCATTTCCGGGCGGTACCAAAGGATAACACGGTTCTGAAACGTCCCAGCATAGGCTGTTTTCAGTTCCATTGCCGTTTTCGCCCGCCGCATCGTCCGCTCCGAGAAGCCGTGCTGCGCGCACAGGCGCACCACCTCGGCGTACTCCACCCACCCCATGAAGCCCAGCTGTTTGTCCAGCGCTTCCACGGCAGCGTTGAGGGTGGCGGCAGGTGAGCGGTGCGCTGGGCGGCCCCTGCTCTCCTGAATGATGCGGTCGGCGGTCAGGTCACACGGGCCGTCGTAGGCCACGGTGCCGCCCGGGCAGATGTGGTACTTCTGGCTCTGGCCGGGGATGCCAAGGCTGTTTTTGGCGTGGGCAAACACCCGGGTGTCGGGGTCGTCCGGGTCGCGCCCCACGATGAGGATGCTGCGGGCGGCGTTGCGGAAATCGCTGCTGCCCAGCAGACGGTCCAGCGCGCTGCACACCCCGGCCCGGGCTTGGACATGTGGCTGATGAGCAGCACCGCCATGTCCAGCTCCTTGGCAAGGGGCAGACAGGCTGTCCAGCAGCGGGCGCACCTGCTCGGCACGGTTCATCTGCACCCCCTGCCCCAGATAGCTCTGGATAGGGTCGAACACCAGCAGGTCGGGCCGGATGGCGCGGCAGAGGTTGTACAGGTCCTCGTCCCCCATGGCGTAGCTGGCCCCTCCTGAAAATACAGGCGGGTCAGGTCGGCCCCCATGGCCTCGGCCCGGGGACGCAGCACCTTGTTGGGGTCGTTCTCGGCGGTGAGGTAGATGACGGTGCAGGGCGGAGCCGGTCAGTGGGCTTGCCCTCTCCGTCACCTTCGGTGCCGCCTCCTCCCGGAGGAGGCTCGCGGCGGCAGGGCAAAGGCCCCCCCCCCGAGGGGCTGCCGCGTAAGCGACTGGGGAGTTTCTCCCCGCGTCAGCCGGGCGCAGATGTCCAGTGCAAGGCTGGTCTTGCCCGCGCCGGACACGCCGCCCAGAATGGACAATGCAGGAGGAACTGGGGCGACCTGTCCGAGAACAGCGAGTACGATGAGGCAAAGAACACGCAGGGTCTGGTGGAGAACCGCATCACCGAGCTGGAGCAGATGGTCAAGAACGCTGTCGTCATCGACGAGAGCGAGCTGAGCGTGGAGAACGTCTCTGTCGGTACTCATGTCACCATCCAGATGGAGGGTGAGGACGAGGTCGAGGAGTACGACATCGTGGGCCGCACCGAGGCTGACCCCCTGAACGGCAAGATCAGCGACGAAAGCCCTGTGGGCCATGCCCTGCTGGAGAAGGCCGTCGGCGATGTCGCCGAGGTCCTGCTGCCCACCGGCCACACCGTCAACTACAAGGTGCTGGGCATCACCCACGCTGCAAACTGAGCCGAGCGGGAGGAAATCATGGAAGAACAGAAGAAGAACCCCGCACAGGGCCTGTCTGAGAGCGAGCAGGTGCAGGTGCGCCGCCAGAAGCTGGCAGACCTGCAGGCTGCAGGCCGCGACCCCTTTACCCTGACCAAGTTCCCTCAGGATGCTTACTCTGCTGACCTGAAGGAAGAGTTCAAGGATCTGCCCAACGAGACCGACAGCGGTAAGAAGGTCGCACTGGCCGGTCGTCTGATGTCCAAGCGCGTCATGGGCAAGGCAAGCTTTGCCCATCTGCGCGACGATAAGGGCGACATCCAGCTCTACGTCCGCCGTGACGAGCTGGGCGACGACGCTTACGCTGCGTTCAAGAAGCTGGACGTGGGCGACATCGTCGGCGTCAAGGGTGAGGTGTTCCGCACCAAGACCGGTGAGCTGAGTGCCCGTGCAGAGGAGATCACTCTGCTGGCCAAGAGCCTTCGCCCCCTGCCCGAGAAGTTCCACGGCCTGACGGATACCGAGGCCCGTTATCGTCAGCGTTACGTTGACCTCATCGCAAACCCCGAGGTCAAGGAGACCTTTGTCAAGCGCAGCAAGATCCTGAAGGAGATCCGTGCTTATCTGGACGAGAAGGGCTTCCTCGAGGTCGATACCCCCATCCTGACCCCCTTCGAGATCGGTGCGTCTGCACGTCCCTTCTACACCCATCACAACACCCTGAACATGGACATGGTGCTCCGCATCGAGACGGAGCTGTACCTGAAGCGCCTCATCGTGGGCGGCATGGACCGCGTCTATGAGGTGGGCCGCATCTTCCGCAACGAGGGCATGGACCCCAAGCACAACCCCGAGTTCACCACCATCGAGCTGTACCAGGCATTCACTGATTTCCACGGTATGATGGATCTGGTGGAGGAGCTGTATAAGCGCCTCGCTCAGAAGATCTGCGGCAGCCTGGTCATTCCCTATCAGGGTAAACAAATCGACATGGGCCACTGGGAGCGTCTGACCATGATCGAGGCTGTCAAGAAGTATTCCGGCGTGGATTTCAACGACTGGAAGACCGATGAGGACGCCATCGCCGCTGCCAAGGAGCACCATGTGGAGCTGCCTGAGGTTCCCACCAAGGGCGCTATCCTGGCCGAGTTCTTCGACGCCTTCGTCGAGGACAAGCTCATCCAGCCCACCTTCATCTATGATTACCCCGTCGAGATCAGCCCGCTGGCCAAGCGCAAGCCGGATGATCCCGCTTTCACCGAGCGTTTTGAGTACTTCATCGACTGCACCGAGTACGGCAACGCTTTCAGTGAGCTGAACGACCCCATCGACCAGAAGGGCCGCTTCGAGCGTCAGGTCGCCGAGCGCAAGGCCATCGAGCCCGACTGCAAGGCACAGGTCGATTACGACTACGTCAACGCTCTGGAGTACGGTCTGCCTCCCACGGGCGGCCTCGGCTTCGGTGTTGACCGTCTGGTCATGCTGCTGACGGACAGCGCTTCTATCCGTGACGTGCTGCTGTTCCCCACGATGAAGCCGATTGAGCAGTAAAACACAAAATTAAAACGCAGGTACGATGAAATTTTGAACGGATTTCAAGCAACATCTGCGGTACTACACCCGGGCTACACCAATTTTGGGACGTTTTCCCGAAAAGGAGCCTTACAAAGCGGTGTGGTGTAAGAAGTGAATAGGTGGATTGGTGTAGTAGGTACACCGAACCACCAAAACGAAAATGCGGCAGCTATGTTGTGAAAAACAACGTAGCTGCCGCTTTTTGTTTCGTATAGAGATTTTATGCTGACAGGCAACTTCTCCTGTGGTTAAATCAATTTGTCGTTGGCAAGTGTCAAACACTCCTGATTTGGCATACGCCCAAATTTACGCCAATTTAGCGCAGTTCCTCAAGCAATGCCGTGCAGCCTTCCAGTATATCCTGCCATGTGGCTTCAAAATCTCCTGTGAACCATGGGTCTGCCACTTCACGGGGATGATCCGTATGCGCCATCAGCAGCGAGACTTTATGCTGTGGGTCTCCGCCGACAAGCCGCAGGATGTCGCACAGATTACTTTCGTCCATGCCAATCAGATGATCATACCGTGCATAATCCAGCAGGGTCATCTGCCGGGCGGTCTTGCCGTTGCAGTCGATGCCATGTTCTGCCAGCTTCTGCCGTGCAGGAGGATAGACCGATTTCCGATTTCCCATGCACTGGTGGCGGCTGATGCGATTTCAAATTGCTCGGATAGTCCTGCCTTGGACGTAAGGTCTTTCATCACATACTCCGCCATCGGGCTTCGGCAGATATTTCCGAGACAAATAAATAAGATCCTGGTCATGCCGGGTCGTTCTCCTTTTGGCTTACAAAAGCATAGCCGCCGTGGGTAGTGCGGATAAAGCTACCGCAGCCGGCCAGCTTCTTTCGCAGATTGGAAACGGTATTTGCCACGACCTTTAAGGTGTCGTCACAGTTTTGTCCCCACACAGCACGGAAAAGCTCTTCTTTTGAGAAGATTTGTCCTTCGTGGGAGGCAAGCATCAGCAGCAAATCGAACTCCAGTCGTGTAAGGGAGACTTTTCTGCCGTTGCACGACACTTCGTGGGTCATTCCCTCCAGTGTAAGCCCCGGAAGAACCAACTTCTCCCATGAATCAATGGATATTTGCTCTGCCTCGATGTGCTCTCGTTCCAGAAGCATCCGGATCTTCTGCTCCAATTCCGGGTCAGGCTGTCGGGTCTTTATAACGATCATGGCAAACTCCTGCGTGTATTTTTACTCTGCGGCGGTATCCATTTCCCGGAGCAGGTTTACCATCTCGATGGCACTGACTGCACAGTCATAGCCTTTATTACCTGCTTTGGTGCCTGCCCGCTCGATGGCCTGTTCGATGTTTTCGGTGGTCAGTACACCAAAGAGGACGGGAACCCCGCTTTCCAGCGAGACCGTGGCAATGCCTTTGGAAACCTCATTGCACACATAGTCGTAATGGCTGGTAGAACCGCGAATCACGGCACCAAGGCAGATCACTGCATCATACTTTCCGCTTTTTGCCATTTTAGAGGCAATCAGTGGGATCTCAAAAGCTCCTGGAACCCATGCAACATGAACATCAGCGTCCTGCACATCGTGCCGGAGCAGGCCATCCATTGCTCCGCTCAGAAGTTTGGACGTGATAAATGCAGCTACGATACCGACCTTGATGTTCTGAGAAACCAGCTTGCCTTCAAATGTTTTCATTTTTAAATACCTCTTTCGTTGTTAATATTCCAGAAGATGCCCCATCCGTGCCTGCTTCGTTTTCAGGTAAAACAGGTCATACGGGGTCGCCGTCATCTGAATGGGTACGCGCTCGGAGATCTCCAGCCCAAACTCGGAGAGCTGATATACTTTGTCCGGGTTATTGGTAAGCAGGCGCAGGCTTTTTACGCCAAGTTCCCGGAGAATCTGTGCGCCGAGATAATACTCCCGTTCATCTCCATGGAACCCCAGAGCGAGACTCCTGTCAGGCATTCCGAGTGGACGCGGCACAGAATATCCTTTCCATCGCCAATGTCACCTTTTACCAGTGCAATGTGATGCTCTCCGTTCAGGCGGCTCACAAAACCATAAGCTCTGAAGGTGCCATACTTGGTGGGCAGGTTCACCGCCGTCACCTGATCGACCAGTTTATCGTGACACTTGCGGTACTCCTGTAAATCACGGATGGTGATGAATTTGATCTGGAAACGCTCTGCCAGCTTTGCCAGTTCAGCGGTGCGCATCATCGTGCCGTCTTCCCGCATGATTTCGCAGCAGAGTCCGCATTCTTTCAAGCCTGCCATACGGCAGAGGTCAACGGTTGCTTCCGTGTGACCGTTGCGCTCCAACACACCGTTCTTTTTTGCCAGAAGGGGGAACATATGGCCCGGTCTGCGGAAATCTTCTGCTTTTGCGTGATCGTCCACACAAGCCATCGCCGTAATGGAACGCTCTGCGGCAGAAATGCCCGTAGAAGGAAACGTGGTCGATGGACACCGTAAATGCCGTTTCATGGTTGTCGGTGTTATACTGCACCATCTGCGGAAATTGCAGCTTCTGGACGAAAGCCTCGGACATCGGCATACAGATCAGACCTTTGCCGTGGGTCGCCATAAAGTTGATGTTTTCGGTGGTGGCAAATTCGGCAGCACAGATGAAGTCCCCCTCGTTTTCACGGTCGGGGTCATCCGTTACCAGAATGATTTTTCCTTGCTTCAGATCTTGCAAAGCTTCGGGAATGGTATTGAAGTTCATCGTAAACTCTCCTTAAAAAGCCGCAGCGCAGCAGCATTTCTTTTGTGAGCGTGTTTTGCTTCGGTGTTTCTGATGGAAGCAGCCTCTCGATATATTTTCCAACAACATCGGTTTCCAAATTGACAAAATCCCCTTTGTGCCGTTGGTTCAGGTTCGTCTGACGGACGGTGTGCGGTATCGTGGACACGGAAAAGCCCGTAGGTTCCACCGCAGCCACGGTCAGGCTGATACCGTCTATTGTGATAGAGCCTTTTTCAACGACATAGCGAAGGATTGCAGGATCTGCATGAATGGTGTACCAGATAGCCGTATCGTCTTTTCGGATATTAGCAATGCGTCCGACGCCATCCACATGGCCTGCTACGATGTGTCCGCCAAAACGTCCGTTGGCCGGCATGGCACGTTCAGATTGACAGCACTTCCAACGGTGAGCTGTGCAAGTGCAGAGCGGTTCAAGGTCTCGTGCATGACATCCGCAGCAAAGCTATCCGGGAAGAGCTGCCTGACGGTCAGACAGATGCCGTTGACGGCGATGCTGTCACCGATTCTGGTTTCTTCCAGAACCGTTTTTGCACGAACAGTCAGTACGGCAGAATGCTGTCCCCGATTGATGGATTTTATTGTTCCGACTTCTTCCACGATTCCGGTAAACACGGGTGCTCCACCTCACTTTCAATCAGAAAATCTTTGCCAAGCTGTTCCAATCGGCTGTTCTTCAGGCGGAATGCAGCATCCGGAAGCGGGACACCTGCACCCTCAATGGGTACTTTGGCATCCCTTCCTCCGAACAGCTTCGGGGCAATGTAAGCCTGTACCTGCTGCACGATGCCGCTTTCCAGTGCAGACCAGTTCAAGGTTCCGCCGCCTTCCAGCAGAATGCTGTCGATCTGCTCCTGCCCCAGCTGTTCCATCAGTTGCAGAAGATTCACATGACCGCAATGCGCTTCCAGACAAAGGACCCGGCACCCGGCCTGTTGATATGCCGCCTGCTTCTCCGGGTCGCCGCAGCAGGTCGCAAGAATGGTCGGAACCTGTTTGGCGGTCATGACCACCTGTGATTGCAGCGGTGTCCGCAAATGTGTATCACAGATGATCCGGACGGGATCACGGCCACCCTCTATCCGGCAGGTCAGCAGCGGGTCATCTGCTAGGATGGTTCCGACTCCCACCATAATGCCGCGGAATCGGTGTCGCTGCCGTTGAACATGATTCCGGGCAATTTCCCCGGTGATCCATTTGGAAGCGCCTGTGTATGTGGCGATTTTTCCGTCCATCGTCATGGCGTATTTAACGAAGGGGCGTTTTGTGGTGATATAGTGGAAGAACACCTTGTTCAGCGCATCGCATTCCTCTTGCAGAACATTTTCGGTCACATCTATGCCGTGTGCGCGCAGGATTGCAATTCCTTTTCCAGCCACCAGCTCTTTCTCATCAGCAGGCCGGAAATTATACTGACTACAACCAGTCCTTCCATTTTGAGATCTGGGAAGCTTCCGGCAATGAAAAAATGCGCAATCTTCTCTCGGAGCTGTGGAACGGCCTGTCCATTGGTGTGGAAATGAGCGAGTTGGACTATGCCCTCAACTCCCAGAGCGAGCATAAAAAAAGATCTATGCGGCGCTGGAAGCACGGGATGCGATGGCCGCACGGGCTGAAATGTTCTGGCCTGCGCCAACAACGAGCCGGAAAAGATGCCCAAAAACTGCCCCATGCGGAATGCTTCGGTGATGGAGGCCGCCCGCGCCGGCTACGATCTGCCCGAGAATCACGATTTCTACGTCAACTGTTCGGCCATTGAGGGGCTTGGCTACTGTCAATGGCCCCGCCTGAAGGAGACGGTGGAGTTCTGCAAGCGGATGGGCTACCACAAGCTGGGTCTTGCATTCTGCAAAGGTCTGCGGAAGGAAGCCCGCATCGTGGCCGACCTGCTCCGTGCGCAGGGGTTTGAGGTGGTGTCGGTCATCTGCAAGACCGGCGGCATCTCCAAGGAAGAAGTGGGCATCCCGGAAGAGGTCAAGATCCACCCCGGCGAATTTGAGGCCATGTGCAACCCCATCGCACAGGCAAAGTTGCTGAACGAGCAGCACACCGATTTCAACATTGAGGTCGGACTTTGTGTGGGACACGACTCGATGTTTTATAAGTATTCGGATGCCATGGTCACAACGCTGGTGGCCAAGGATCGCGTTCTGGCGCATAATCCCTGCGGTGCCATTTACTGTGCAGAGGGGTATTTCAAAAAGCGGCTGGAATAAAAGAAGGAAAAAACGTGCGATCTCCATCTGCTTTGGAGATCGCACGCTTTTTTTTTTGCAGGCGGAGGGAGATTTTCTTGTATCCTACTGTTTGTCTGGCGTGCACAAAAATTGGTGCATAATCCGTGCAATGCGACAAAACTCGAAAAAAGGGATTGACAAATCTCTGTTTCGGGTGTATTCTCGTGTTGTCAAGTGGATACATTATCAAAGATTAAATACAAAAATTTAAAAAAGATGCTGCCGAGATTCCCGGAATTCTAAGGTTCCGGGCAGATCCTTCCAGAACGAAAAAGGGCTGTGAGGGCACAGCACGGCGGCAAAGACTCTGCACAACGAGGTGCAGCTGGGGCGTTCCGAAAGTCAGGGCTGTTTTGCTCTGACGAAATGGATACATTATATTTCATTAAAGGAGGATCCCCCAGTATGTCAGCAGCAACCATCACCCTACTCTTTCTTCTCTTCGCAGTCGTCATGTTCGTGTTTGAGAAGATCCCCCTCGGTGTAACGTCCATGATCGTCTGTATCGGTCTGGTCGTCACCGGCGTTCTGGACATCAAGACTGCTTTTGCGGGCTTCATCGACAGCAACGTCATCCTGTTCGTCGCCATGTTCATCGTCGGCGGTGCCCTGTTTGAAACAGGTATGGCCAACAAGATCGGCGGCATTGTTACCCACTTTGCCAAATCCGAGCGCAGCCTCATCGTGGCCATCATGGTCATCGTTGGCCTGATGAGCGGCGTGCTCTCCAACACCGGCACCGCCGCCGTCCTGATCCCCGTGGTCATCGGCATCGCGGCAAAGTCCGGCTATGCCCGCTCCAAGCTGCTGATGCCGCTGGTATTTGCGGCGGCTATGGGAGGAAATCTCTCCCTCATCGGTGCCCCCGGCAACCTGATCGCCCAGAGTGCACTGGATGAGATCGGCATGTCCTTCGGCTTCTTCGAGTACGCTATCGTGGGCCTGCCCATCCTGATCGCCGGCATCCTCTTCTACGCCACCATCGGCGAGAAGCTGCTGCCCAACCACCCCGTCTCCGATGATGACTCCTTCGGCGGCGAGCAGAACTTCAGCAATGTTCCCAAGTGGAAACAGGTGCTCTCCTTCGTTATCCTCGTGCTCACCCTGCTGGGCATGATCTTTGAAAAGCAGATCGACATCAAGCTCAACATCATCGGCTGTATCGGTGCGCTGGCGCTGATCCTCACCGGTGTCATCTCCGAGAAAGACGTCCTGAAGTCCATCGACCTCAAGACCATCTTCCTCTTCGGTGGTACGCTGTCTCTGGCCTCTGCACTGGATAAGACCGGGGCAGGCGCAGAGATTGCAAACATCGTCATTGGTGCTCTGGGCGAGAATCCCTCTCCCTACGTCCTGCCTCTGGTGGTCTTCCTGCTCTGCTGCGTCATGACCAACTTCATGTCCAACACCGCCACCACCGCCCTGATGGTCCCCATCTGCCTGAGCATCGCACAGGGCATGGGTGCCGACCCCGGGCCGTCCTGATGGCTTGTGTCATCGGCGGCTCCTGCGCTTACGCAACGCCCATCGGTATGCCCGCCAACACAATGGTGGTCTCCGCCGGCGGTTACACCTTCAAGGATTATGCCAAGGCTGGCCTGCCCCTCATCCTCATCGCAACCGTCGTCAGCATGATCATCCTTCCCATCGCATTTCCGTTCTTCCCGCAGTGATACGGGCAGGAGCGTTGAATATGAGTGAACCAACGCGCAAAATGTACCAAAGCTAAGGAGGCATTGGAATGAACAAACAGGAACAGGTGCAGCATGGCCCACTTTGTGAGCCATATCGCCAAGGTGCTGCCGGACGACATCATCAAGAAGCTCGACGAGCTGGGCGCACAGGAGGACGCACCCCTGTCCAAGGTCATCTACGAGACCATGAAGCGCAACCAGAAGCTGGCCAAGGAGCTGAACCGCCCCAGCTGCCAGGACACTGGTGTGCTCCAGTTCTGGGTAAAGTGCGGCGTGGAC
>VOFC01003783.1_pt1 | contig 10219 bp, 21 predicted proteins | sample 5384161 | NCBI WGS metagenome assembly VOFC01 (sample SAMN12384722, study PRJNA508395) | human gut metagenome | isolation source: healthy gut B | host: Homo sapiens | reverse complement strand
GAGAATGACGCCTTTCGTCGCCGCCGAGAGAAATGTACTGGCACTGGAGCAGCAGCTGTGCCTCCGCAATCAGGCAGGCCGCGCCGCCGCCTGAGCGCACCGCTGCGGCAGCGGCCCAGGGCACGCAGAAGATCGATTCTGGCATATTCCGGGCGCCTACCTGGAGAATATCCACGTCCTCAAACAGAGGCAGGTCAGTGGCGCCTCATACTCCGGAGACAACGGGCAGGCCGTTTCCTGGCGGCGGTGCGCAGAAGCGCCAGCCCTCTCCCCGCAGGCCGGAGAAGCTGTAGGGGAGGTGCGGGGCTTACAGGCGCCGCCCCGGGTGAGCTGCGCCCGGCAGCCTGACGCTGGCTGATGGAAAGGGAGCTGCCCCTCTGACTCCACGGCGGCAGGGCCGCCGCCAGACAGGAACAGCTCGCCGCCGCCGATAACGCACCTTCCCACCTTGCACTCACGTGGTGTCCGCCGGTGCGCAGCGGCGGAGTGCCAGGGGGAGCGGATCCACAGCGGGCACGCTCTCCACCATAGGGAGAGGAGGCGAGCAATGCGGTGTCCGCCCGGTCTGTTTGCCCTGAAAAAGCAGCAGGATGGTCTAAGCGCAGAGCTGCCTGGTGGCGGTCAGGCCCAGGCCCTCCAGGCAGGCGCGGTGAGCCGGGCATCCTGCTGGGGGTGAGATGTCTCTTTATTCAAGCAAGGCACAAGCGATCATGGTTTTCCTCCTCCGGGTTTTGCAATAAAAACGCACAGGTAACACCTGCGCGGCAAGGTCGGACAGCGGTGGCCGGCCAAAAAGTCGTTACAGGCCATGGCTGTATATTTTTGATTTAGTATAAAATGATTTTATCACGGTTCGGAGAGATGTGTCAACCTTTTCCGGCCAAAAAGGGAAGGGTGTCTGCAGGTTTAGCAAAGCGTGATTGCATATGGAACCAGGGGAGCGCTGCGGGCGACAGCCGGGCATGCGCATACCATGCCGGGTCAGAAAGCTGCAGAAAGAAAGATTTGGGCGGATTACTCGGGCCTTCGGCGGGGAATGAGGGGCGGTTTAGCCTGCCTATGAGACCATAATCTGCAAATCCCTTTTACTGATCCAATAGTACGGTTCTTCTATGCCAATGGCATCACAAAGCTATTGACAAGTTGAAGGACATGTAGCCATCTTTCCTCAGATGTACAGACTTTATTACATTATTGGAGGCTATGATGAAAGGTAAAACATGTCTGAGATCAAACACCAGTATGAAGCGCTTGAAAAGCCACATCTGCCCTCATCGCTGAGCGCAGAGAGGCGCTGTGCGACTTTGGAAAGCTGGCTGCACCGGCACACATTGTGGTGCTCTGGGTGCGGGTCGAGCTTCAGCTGAGCACAACGCTGGCCAGCAGCAAATCTCCCAGGATATTCCTGCGGTAAGCATCCCCGCAGGTGATCTTTGGTTCATCCACAGTGGTACCCACGTGATGACCGGGGCCGCTCTTTGTCATCACCCTTTTTCCCGCTCCGGTGAAACCAGCGAGCTTATTTATTCGCTCCAAAAATCCGGAAGGATTTCCCGACCCAACAAGGTCCTGTCCGTCACCTGTGTGGCGATTCCCAGAGTGACGAGTACCGGATATGCTCCTGGAGCTTCCTGGGCCCTTTGATGCCAGTGTTTGCCAAACCAGCTCCGTTGTAAACCTGTATGCTGCGCTGAGCTTATCATTGAATATGTCACCGGGGACGAGAAAAGGTGGCCGATTAGTCGTGCTTTGCTGCGAAAACGGAGACGCATATCTGTCCGGTGTAGCGCCGGCGTGAAGGAGCAGGCGGCAAAGCCTTGAATGGTCGCGTCACCGAGCTTTGCGACGGTGAGGGCAAACCTGGTCTGGCTGAGAAGGCGCCCTTGCCTTCAGCGAGATCACACAGACCCTCCATTGTGCAAAGCATATACTGGACCTACGGCACGAGCCCTATCGTGCTGATAGATTCTGAAACCCTTGTCCTGGCCTGCCTGAATAATGACAATTTTGAGTATCAGCGTGGGCTTATGTGCCGATGTTGCCCAAAAAGGCGCCTCATCGTTGCCTTCAGTGCAGAAACGCTGCCTGCGCTGGATGGCGTATCTGCCCAATTCGAGTGTAAAGCAAGAGAGCTGCACCCTGTGGCTGCCGCCCTGCCATGATGCCCATTGCGCAGCTCCTTTCCGTCTACAAGGCTGCGCGAGATAGGCGTCGACCCGGACAATCCGGATGGTCTCGATGCCTGGATAAAAACCTCAACTGACACTAGTAAGGCGCGTCCTGCGTCTGCGCAGGAGGATTTTTCAGCGACGAAATCTCCCTCCCCATGCTCACGCTCCTCACTGCATCGGGCAGAGTCTCTCTGGCCTCGATTTTTATTCATGCCAAACCCATTGATGGTTTCCTTTTCATAGAGGAAGTTGGGCCAGCTCATCCAGCTTCGTCCGGTTTTCCGGAGAATATCCAGCGCCTTCTGGTGCTCCCGCTTCACCGAAGCGCCACTACCTGCTGGTCGACCTTGGTCTGGGTCTCGGCGGAGCAGGCCAGAGGCGTCGCCGCCCAGATACTGATTGGTAACGGTCTCCAGCGCCACCATGTCGAAATCGTCGCTCATGCCGTACCGGGTGATCATGGCACGGGCCAGCTGTGGCCTGCTCAATATCGTTAGAGGCGCCGGTGGTGACGGAACCGAAGGCCACTTCCTCCGCAGCCCGTCCGCCGGTGAAGGTGGCAATCTTGTTTTCAATCTCCTCCTTGCTCATCAGAACGTGGTTGCCCTCATCCACCTGCATGGTGTAGCCCAGCGCGCCGGAGGTCCGGGGAACAATGGTGATCTTCTGCACCGGTGCGGAATTGGTCTGCTTCGCCGCCACCAGCGCATGGCCAATCTCGTGATAAGCCACAATGCGCTTTTCGTGGTCCGTCATAATGGCGTTCTTCTTCTGATAACCGGCGATGACCACCTCAATGCTCTCCTCCAGATCCGCTTGGGTGGCGAATTTCCGCCCTCCCGGACGGCCCGCAGAGCGGCCTCGTTGACGATGTTGGCCAGCTCCGCACCGGACGCGCCGGAGGCCATGCGGGCGACCTTGTTGAAATCAACATCCTCAGCCACCTTGATCTTCTTGGCGTGGACCTTCAGAATTTCCTCCCGGCCCTTCAGGTCCGGAAGTTCCACCGGCACCCGACGGTCGAACCGTCCGGGACGGGTCAGGGCGGGGTCCAGAGACTCCGGCCGGTTCGTGGCTGCCAGAATGATGACGCCGGTATTGCCCTCGAAGCCGTCCATCTCCGTCAGAAGCTGGTTCAAAGTCTGCTCCCGTTCGTCATTGCCGCCGATCTGACCGTCACGCTTTTTGCCGATGGCGTCGATCGATCACGCGAAGAGGAAAAAGCTCAGCAGCGGCGACATTTTCACCTGTGATGTTTCCACGGGTAAAATGTTGCTCCGGCGGCGTAGACCCGGTCCGTCAGTGTGGCGTCGTCCATTTTCCTGGTTTTGTAGATCTGCTGTTCCTCCTTGTCCGTGAACACGATCTCCGAGTCGTCCACCTCCACATTGCCGATGTCCTTGTCCTCGATCATTTTCATGAACGTGCCGTAGTCCACCTCCCTTCACCTGGTAAAAATATCAGAATAAAAACCGCAAAATATTCCGATTCTTCGCCTATTACCCACGAATCTCACTTGCAAATCTGAAAGCATTTTACTTTCATCCGCGGCAACAGTCAAGTAGCAATCTCATTTTTCCGCCAGTTTTTCGACCCAGCATATTGCTATCTATAATTTCAGCCTTTGATATGACCGTGGTCACATCAGTGGATGTATTCATCGTCATCATAGTACATCTTCCCACCACTGAAGTCGAGATTTACGCCATCCAACTTCGAATCACTTCTCTGTGTGCAGGATTATCCTTCCAACGATCGGAACTAGAAGTGATTTGCTTGCGCTTTTGGAAACGATCTATAAACAACATCGATATGCATTTCTAGTCGGTATTACACCTCTGCCACATACCCATATATACCTCTCAGCTTGTATCATTTGAAACGGCAACCACGCCAAAACTTGCTTGAGGGGATTCTAAGTTTGATATATAGACTCCTAAGCAAATGTTTTCTGAGCAGACCTTACGCTTTGGAACAAAGAAAATCCTCATCGATAAGAAGGAAAAAACGAAGAATAAAAATGAGGTAGATCCAGAGAAAGGTTCCCCGAGGAGGATTTAGAGTGAAGTCCGAGGCGGATTCGAGGAGAATTCCAGAGCAAAACTCGAGACGGGTTCTCAAGATAAACCCGGAATCTTATCTATACAGCGGAGAAAAATTATAGGGTGGTGTCAAGGAAATGGCTTTCCATTTATGGGCGAATTTGATAGCAAGCGAAATTATTCATCGAAGCAAAACGGGAAATTAAGATCCGCGCTTCACGCAGACTCAATGAATGCTCGTTTTTCTTCTCACTTGAAAATTTTCTATTTCACCTTAATGAGAGGAAATGCCTATTATCTCTATACAGGAATCAAAGGACAGTGGATAAAAGAAACCCAGCCCATTTTGTTACATCTTTCTGATAAATGGACTGGATTTGGTATGCATTACGATGATTTAGAAATCATTGCTAAGGATAGCAAGAGACGGCTAATAGCGGAAGAATTCAAGAAGATTTTTTGAGAAGAAATATGACAAAATCAACTTTAGAAGCAGAATTTCATTTTTGAAAAGGCTTCATATTGATGTTGTTGCGGATTCCCCTTTTTGATGTAGCATTTTACCAGTTGGCCAATTTGATGTATGATGATGAATTGGAGCTTAGGGTTTGTCCTATGTGCAATGCATTCTTTGTTCCAAAGCATAGAAATCAAAAATATTGTAAACTCTGAGAATGCTACCCACAAAGGCTTATAAACGGAGAAAAGCTGCTGAAAAGGAAGAAAACAGCCAAACCTCAAAGGCTTGACTGCTTTCTGCGCGTATTTATTAAACAGCAAGGCAGCGTGTTTTCTAAGCACGCTGCCTTGCTGCTACACGCCGCCCCATACCGTACGGCAAAGCCGCCGACATAGAAATAGGTTTTGTGTAATATTGTGTTGGTGGGCGTGACGTTTCTGGACGGAACGGGGCCTGCTACCGCCGCAGGCCCACGGAGGTGATCGTGTGCGCGCCAGCCAGCTACATCATTCCGGTGAAGAAGCTGGTGCAGCAGACGATCCTGCCTTTATCATCGTCTGTGATGCCCACGAGGTCCTGGGCGAGGGCTTCGGCAGCTATGATCCCATGACCGTGCTTCGGCCTTTTAATATTTGCGAAGAGATGTAGAAATAGGAGCGAGCGCTATGAAGAGCGCCCTGATTAACGGCATCCTGCTGACGGCACGGAGACCATGCAGCCCTGGCCGCCGAGTATCCTTGTGAACGGCGACGGATCGAGGCCATCGTCCCCGCCGGCACGGAAGGATCGGATTATGAAAGGATCGACCTGGCCGGCGGCTTGATGCCGGGGCTTATTAACCTCCATGTCCACCTGCCTGCCTCAGGAAGGCCCACCGTCAAGCAGAAGGACACGAAAGATCGTCCGTCTGATGACCAGCAATGCCCTCCTCCGGGCCATCACCTTCCGGGTCTGCTGCCTTGGCTATGCCAAAACAGACTGCTTTCCGGTGACCACCCTGCGCTCCGTAGGCGGAATCCAGGCAGTGGACTCCTGCCTGCAGGATAAGATCCTCTCCGCAAGGCTGTGGGCCCCGGATTTGGCGGGTAACATGGCGGTGTCCGTGCCTGGGGACACATGGCCGGGTCCCTGGCCTACGAAGCTGTCTCTCCGGAGGAGGCAGCGGCTCTGGTGCGAAAAATCGCAGAGGATAAGCCCGGATCTTATTAAGCTGATGATCACCGGCGGCGTGCTGGACGCCAAAGTCAAAGGGCGAGCCGGGGGTGCTGAAAATGCCCCCGAGATGGTGAAAGCCGCCTGTGACCAGGCCCACGCCCTGGGTCTGCCCGTGGCCGCCCATGTGAAATCCCCAGGGGTCCGGGTGGCCCTGGAGGGCGGGGTGGACACCATTGAGCGGCGCCAAGCCAGATGAGGAGATCTTGCGCCTGTTCAAGGAGCGCGCCATGCCTGCCACATCGCCACTATTTCCCCGGCTCTGCCCTACGCCATGTTTGACCGCAGCGTCACCGGCGTCGGAGACGGAGCAGTAAACGGCCGTGATTAACATGGGACGGTATTTGCCTGCGCCAAGGCATGCCTGAAAAATGGCATCCCCTGTGGGCCTGGGCACTGACACCGGCTGCCCCTACATCACACACTACGACATGTGGCGGGAGGTCTTATTACTTCTCCACAAGCTCTGCAATGTCTCCAATGCCTTCGTTCTGCACACGGCCACTCCTGGGCAACGCCTGGCCAGGGCCTGGGGAGGAGACCGGTCTATAGAGCCCGGAGTAAATGCGCCGACCTCTGTCGTTACAGGGGGAAATCCCCTGAGGATCTGAAGGCCCTCCGCCATCGATCTGGTCATGGGCCGGGGAAACTTGATCCGTGCCCCGCTGTCAAAAAAAAAAAATAGAGGCAAAAGAGCCGCAAGGTGATTTTCATTCTGTGGCGGCTCGCTTATAATAAAAGTGCCGGCGGGCTGGACCTGCATGCCGCTTTCCAGCCTTTTCTCCCCCAGGTGACGAGTCGGAATACCGTGGATACCAGCAGGATGCCCACTGCCAGAGACCCGGCAATGCCCAAAGTTCCAGCCCCTTGGCCACGGCCCTCCATGGTTTTTCCTCCCTCCAGCCCCAAGCTCATGGTGTAATACACACCGGCCCCGGGGAGCATGGGCAGAATGGCAATGACCAGATAGGCATGGCCGCACCCGCGCAATCTGGCCATGGTCTCGGCGTACACCGCCGCCAGCAGGGCGGCGAACAGGTTACAGTATGCCATCGCAGCCCAGCGCCCGGCACAGCAGATAGAGCATCCGGAGGCCTCGCCCGCCCCATCATGCACAGCACCATGCCCACGGCCATGGGTGTTGAACAGGATGCAGAAGCCGCAGCAGCCTACGAACACCACGTGGCGCACTTCCATGCAGCCCGGCTGACGTGGCGAAGGCCTGTCCACGGCCATGCCTGCGATTAGCTGCCAGGCACTGCCCAGGGCGATGGCCAGGGCGGACAGCTGGACACAATGCGACACCGGGTTGGTGTCCCCGTAAATGATATCGCGCATGGAGTTGGTGATGAGCAGCCCGGCACCAGGAGCATCAGTTGCGCCGTGATGGCCGCACGTCAGGACTGTTGAGCCAGCCCAGCCGCCGCCGCGTAGGCCGACGGCGCCATCAGGCACGCGGCCAGGATCGTGCTGAAAAACGAGTTGACCTCCCGCTTTTCCATGAAGTGGTGACAAGGCCGATGATCGGCCGCAGGCCCCGCCCACAGGCAGTCCGGCAGCGTTCCGCCGGGCACGATGCAAAAGCCAACCCAACCCGCTAGAATATTGCCCCAGATAGATCACGCCCGTGGTGATAAGTCCGGCGGAATGCTGGAGTTTCCTGGCCAGGCCATGGCCTCGTCCACGGTTGGCTTTTTCCGCGCAGATGCGGCGGTTACGGCGTTCAGCTTTTCCAGCTTCTCCAGGTCGTTTCCGTGAAAGCCGATGCGCCGCACGCATCAGCGGCTTCCGTGTCGGTCATTCCTTAGACTGATGGAGATGCTGTTGGGGATGGCGAATACCTCGCACCTACGCCGTAGGCCCTTAAGATCCGGTGGACGGTGTCCTCCACCCGAAGGTTTCTTGCCCGGACATAGCCATGTGATATCCATGGTAGCCGCCAGGTCGGTGAGCAGATAGTAATCCATAAACAGTTGCTCCCTGTGTGTTTTTCGTAGATTCCGGCGGCAGTTCGCCGCCACGAGCGACAGTATAGGCACGCCGGCGGCAATTGTCAACCGGTTTGCCCCGGGAAACGGGAAAATTTCATCTCAGACTGCGGCTTACTTTTCCTGCACTTCCTTCCCGCTGACATGTTCAATGGTGATTTCAAACATCTGGGCGGCCGTCCGCTGGCGGCGATCTCCGGTCGGCCAGCTGCTCCTCCGGATAATATTTCATGGCGAACTGCTTCAGCCGCCGGGTGGCCTCCCGGGCCACTTTTCCATCAGGCGGCACCGGCCAAACACAACGACGCTCTGCATATAGGGCGCCCATGCTTCGTCCCGGAGGGGCGTCTCGCCGCCGCACACCGTGAAGCACACCTGTCGCAGGCCCGGCGACCTTGTCGCCCGGGCGCCATGGAAGCAGATCTTTCGGTTTTCCGGGTCGAAGAGAAAGCTGATGGGGGCATGCATCCGCCCCTCACCGTTTACGGTTGAACACCCGGCGGCAGTGCAGCAGAAGCTGCCCGCCTGCCCGGGGAGATCTCATTTTTTCTTTTTTTTGGGATGGGTCTGAACATGGCTTTTTCCTCCTGTAGCATATTTGTACTGTGTGGTGCTTTCGCGCGGAATGCCCGGGCTCAGATGCCCGGCTCATCCTGCAGCAGCACTGCCGCAGCCGTTGGCGTAGCCATACTCAGCGGCTGATCTCTTCCGCTGGAACAGGTAGATGCTGCGGGCGGATCGGCTGGGCCAGGGTGAGGGATAGATCCCGGTGAGCTCTCCGGAGATCCCAGGAGCATCTCCGGGGAACAAAGCCGATGCCCAGGTCGCTGCGAACCACAGGGAAAGCACCTGATCGACGGTCTCCACCTTCTATATCCGGACAGAAGGGCAGATCGCACCGGCGGAAGAGGTCGGCAGTTAAAGGTATGGGAGGATGCCGGATGTGGGCAGTGATGATGGGGTGATCCGCAAGCTCGGAAGCGACAAGGCCTTTCCTGCCAGCCGGAAAAGCCGGCTCCGCAGACCGGTAAATTCCTGCACCTCGGCGACTTTTTTGCTTTACCAGGAATCCGGCACGATCGATCCTTCGATACCACGGCGAGGTCGGCCAGGCTGTTCTGCACAGCGGCCAGCCCCTGAGGTGTTGAATGGTTGGTCAGGCAGATGCGGACGGGGGAACTCCCGGCGGTCGGGCGACCCGCAGCAGACACCCCTGCAGGGCAAGACTGCTGGCGGCAATGCGCACGGCGCCCGCCCGCAGGCCCTGACCGGAGAGCAGCCCCTGCCTGCCGGCGGCGATGCTCAAAGGCGGCGGCAATGTGCGTGTAGAGCTTTTCCTCTGGCGTCAGGCGAACCCCCTGGGGGAGCGGAAGAACAGGGGGCAGCGCAGCTCAGACCCAGCCGCCTTATCACGGGTCACATTGGGCTGGTGGTCGTTGAGCGGCCGCGGCCTGGGAAAGCTCTGTATTTGGCGGCGTAGTAAAACGCGATAGTTGTCATACAACAAATTCGGCAAAAAAATCAAATCATTCAACGGGAAATGCCTTGATCCGCAGCCCATTTTCCGGGAACGCTGCGTCGGATGCATCGGCAGGCGGCCGAGTGATAGGCAAAAATTATATACCGCGCATATCAAAAAAATATTTCCATGTACCGCGGCGTCGGGCCATACTACAGGGCTGAAAATGGTTCTCGATAGAGTATTTTGAAGGAGCAAAGACAATCATGGCTGCACAGATTCTGGCAATTTGCATTTTCGTTGGTATGTTTCTTTTGATCATTCTGGACAAGTTTGAGCGGTACTATATCACCCTTGGCCAGCGGTGCGTTGGTCCTGGCGCTGGTGTTCGGCGTTTGCATGTGCACTCGTTCCGCGCCATCTGGGCACGCTGAATTTGGGGCATTTTCACGTCGCCTTCTGGTACGGCGCCTCAGAGGAGGGAAACAGGTCGGCATCAACTGGTCCACCATCTTCTTTCATTGCCTGTATGATGATTATGGTGGAGGGGCTTGGCAAGGCCGGGTTTTTCCGGTGGCTGTGCCTGACGCTGGCCAAGGCTGGTGCGTTACCGCATCGTGCCGCTGCTGGTATGCTTTATGGTGCTGTCGGCGGTGCTGTCCATGTTCATCGACAGCATCACGGTGGTGCTGTTTCTGGCAACGGTCACCCTTGAGCTGGCCCAGACCATGAAGTTCAATCCCATCCCGATGGTCCTCTCGAGGTTTCTGCGCCAACCTGGGCGGCGCGGCCACCATGTGCGGCGATCCCCCCAACATCATTGTCGGTACCCTTCTCCGTTTTTTGATTTTATCCAATACCGGCGTCGCGGCCATCTGCTTTGTGCT
>VOFC01005835.1_pt1 | contig 10227 bp, 10 predicted proteins | sample 5384161 | NCBI WGS metagenome assembly VOFC01 (sample SAMN12384722, study PRJNA508395) | human gut metagenome | isolation source: healthy gut B | host: Homo sapiens | reverse complement strand
TCATTTTCCTCGTTGAGCTGCCGCTTCGATCAGGCATATACCGAATTGTTCCCCGGCAGATAAAGTTGACCGCGAAAGCAATGTTGAAACAGACCAGCGAAAAAGGAAAGCTCGGTATTTGTGGGTGACGGGATCAACGACGCGCCGGTACTGGCCCGTGCAGATGTGGGTATCGCTATGGGGTGGCCTCGGCCCGACGCGGCGATTGAGGCTGCGGGATGTGGTTCTGATGACGGACGAACCCTGAAGATTTCGCTGTTGTGCGGATTGCCAGAAAGACGATCCGCATTGCAAATGAAAATATTGTTTTTTCGCCTTGGGGCGTAAAGCTCTTTAGTCCTGGATTTTAGGGCTACGGGTTGTGCCAATATGTGGGCGGCTGTTTTTGCTGATGTCGGGGTATCGGTGATTGCTATTCTGAACGCAATCCGCCATGCGGGTAAAGAAATTTCTCCCCCGGTGCATTGATACAAAAAGCAGAGATATAGGCAGAAATGCGCCGTTGCTTCCAATGATAGGCAGCGGCGCATTTCGTTTATTAGTCGGTTGTTGACAGATATTTCAAATAAGGCATCTACTGTTTTATGGAGAAGTTTTGCGGGGCTGTTGGATAAGGTGTAATAAACCTCTTTCCTCCCGGCGGCTGGTAATAAGGCCGCTGCGTTTCAGATTTTTCAGGTGATGGGAAATCGCCGGTGCGCGCTCATATCAACGGCAGCGGCCAGATTGCAGACACATTCCTCACTATGACACAACAGCCACAACAGCCGCAGCCGGGATGGGTCACTTAACTGCTGAAACAGAAATGCTATTTCCCGAAAATTTTCTTCGGCAGGCATTTTATCTAAAAACCTTTTCAATATCTTGTCCGTGGTTGTGGGGCAAATGGTAGTGTGACATATCGCCGCCTCCCTTCCAAAATAGAATAACCACAAACGATATAGCTGTCAAATACGAAAGGTTTGATAACACTATGGAACAACAAAAGCTAAAGCGTATTCATGCCTCGATACGGCAGACATGGATAAGCTGTCTGAACTGCACAAGGCAATGGGTGACTTTACCCGATGAAAATTCTGTGGGCGCTGATGAAACAGGAATATTGCGCAAAGGAACTTGCCGCACAAATGAATATGTCCGATTCTGCAATTTCCATCAGTTAAAAAAATCCTGAAAATGGCAAGGCTGGTCGCCTCACATAAGTCGTCAAGAATGTATTCTATACTCTTTGCGACGAACACATTAAATGGATTTTAGAAGAAACCTACGCCCATATTTCTGAAAAGATGAAAAGGCGCAGCCCTGTGAAAAGGGTTGCGCCTTTGATATGGTGGCTCTTACAGCTTGTCGTAGGAAACCAGATCGCTCATGGGGGATGCGCTGGGCATCAAAACGGTTCAGATCACCTTCACCCTCCGCAGAGTAACCAACGACAAGAATGTTGACCGGTTCCAGATTGGCAGGCAGGTCAAACTCTTTGCTCAAAACATCCGGCTTGAAATAGCAAACCCAAACGCTTCCGAGGCCCAGTTCGGTTGCTTGCAGCATCATGTGGTCGGTCAGGATAGAAGCGTCGATGTCGCCGGTCTGCTTTTTGTCAAAAGGCCGTACCCATGCCTTGTTGTGATCCGCGCATACCGATGATTGCCAGCGGTGCGCCATAGATGTTTGCCGCCTTGCTCACTTTGGGCAAGGGCCCCATCACTCTGGGCGACAATCAGGAACCGGCTGCAAATTTGCCGCCGTAGGTGCAAACGTGTGCTGCCTCCAAAATCTTGTTCAGTTTTTCCGGCTCCACCTTCTGGTTTTGCGGTGAAGTCCCGACAGAAAACGCTTTTTGGCGATTTCCGCAATTCCATAGTTCAAAGTCCTTTCCGTGTATTTTATGTGTCAAATCAACCATCGACTATATTGTAACACCTCAGAAAAATTACCCACAAGAATGTACTTCTTCAAAGATATTCCCAAAGGAAAGTGCCCATCCTAACATGAGGTATTGATATGCAAGAAGAAAAAGAGATTTTAGCTGCCCCGTGAAGCAACGCTTTTCTCTGATCGGCGGCAAATACAAGCCCCTGATACTCTGGCACCTGATTGAACAGCCGCTTCATTACATGGAGCTGCAACGACTTATCCTTAAAGCCACGGCAAAATGCTTTCCAGCAGCTCCAAGGACTTACAGCAAAGTGGTTTGGTATCAAGGGAAGTGATACCTCGAGAACCCACCTAAGACGATTTACTCTTTTGACGCCGTTTGGTAGAAGCATCATTCCTGTTTTGGAAGCAATGTAATTGGGGCACCGGCTATCTGGACGGTTCGATGTGCAGACGCCATGTCCGTCCACTGGTGAAAATCAGGCACAGCCCCAGGAACTTCTCGTACAGTTCCTCGGGGGCTGTACGGTAGCCGAGCTTCTTCCGAGGGCGTCCGTTCAGTTCGTCAGCAGCATACAGGATGTCCTCTGGGGAGTAGTCCTCAATGGATGCACCCTTGGGAACAAAGGCACGGAACAGGCCGTTGTGACGTTCGTTCTGGGGACGCTCCCAAGAGGTGTACGGGTGAGCGAAGAATACTTTGCTGCCCCAGCTCTCAATCTGAGCAAAGCCGGAGAACTCGGAGCCGTTGTCCACGGTAATGGTCTTGAATACCTGGCCGAAGCGGTCGCCGTACTCCTCTTTGAGCTGCCGCATAGCATCCAGCACGGAAGCGGAGTCCTTTCCGGGGATGCGCATGGCGATGTAGTTCTCGGTTTTCTTCTCCAACAGGGAGAGAACAACCGCCTCTTTGCCAGCCCTTTTGCCAACCACGGTATCGCCCTCCCAGTGGCCTTCCTCAATGCATAGAGCGGCGATTTCGGGGGCGCTCGGAGATACCGTTGCCATAATTCTTCTTGTTCTCACGAGCCAAAGAAGCCTTGTGCTGCTTGCGTTTCAGAGCCTCCGGCAGTTCTGTCGCAGTCAAGCTGAGTTTGCCAGCCCACACTTCATTGTAGAGGGTATGGGTGCAGACCATTTCTTCAGGTGCAAACAAGCCGTGCAGTCTGGCGTAGCCGACACAGGCATCCAGAGACCACTTATGGACTCGTACTTGCGTTGTAGTCCAATTCAGAAAGCAGGTGCAGGACAGTATCTTGTGATTACGCTTTTGAACGCACTCTATTTGCCTTGTAAACGGCCTCTCCTCGCTTTGCAGAGTAGCCGGGGGTCTGCCTTTGTTGCTCTTACGAGGCGGTGTGCCTCGGCGCAACTCGTTTCCGACGGTGGTGGGGGAACAGCCAAGTTCTCTGGCTATGGCTCTGTTTGAAAGCCCATGCCGCTTGAGATACTGGATAGCTCCTCTTTCTTCTCGCCCGCGGCAGATGCTGTCCCTTCTTGCGTTCTGCGGCAACTGTGATATACTGTGTGCAGTCCATAGTGATTGCGCTCCTTCTGGTGAATGTGGTGTAGGGAACTTCATTCTACCATACGAGTAAAATCACTATGGATTATATGCCTACAAGTTCCAATGCAGATAAGACCCTTTTCTTTCGTTCAGCTTTTTGATATTTGCCGCTTTTATCAATGGTACTTCTACATTTTCCAATACGGTATAATCCCCGATAAGGGGCAAAGTTTTTGAAAGACAAATGATATTTTTTACCGCGAATGGAAGATAAGCGTTTTTCCTTTCGGTACCCTCTAAATCTTCGTTATCAAGCAAATATTGATAAGTATTGCAGATTATATGCCGCTTGTCGGTACAGCTTTACAATATGGATATAGCGATAGTTGGGAATTTTTTCTTTATGAGCTTTTGCGGCTCTACTCTTACGATTGCCATTCCAGCCCTCGTTTAAAAATTATAATTGCTGTATCAATGGTCTTTTCCAGCGAATACAGCATGAAAACCGATGTGCTTATCCTGACTACAAACATGGGAAAAACAAACAGATTACAGCGAAACTATGGGCATCTGCTTATATTTGCTACTCTGTGGTTATAAGCGGTGTATTTATCCTCTTTGCATTGCCTTTGGACTGCAATATGGCCTCGCCGGGTGGAATACTTCGATCCAGACTAATCCTTTGGTCTTTCTCTTATGGCCATAGAAATACCTCTCAACAACTTGCAGCTTCTTTTATTGGGATTCCTGATTGTTTGGGCAGCAAGCATTTTCACCGCCTCCATTACCGCCGTGTATTGTCTGCTATTACAAAGACACCTTTTTCATCCTTTGATTGTGGCACTTGTTGTATTTAAGCCTTCGGTATTATTCGTCAGATGCTCAATCAAAATCCGCTTCAGGGATATTTTGATTGCATTTCGATAAACGCCGAACAATGTTCAGGAGGTGTTACGGCTACCCCGATCAATACTCAGTCAATTTTTTATAATCATCCTTATGCTCCAGCAGCCAGTATTGGATAGTAACTTTATGTATTTTTGATTTGCTTTTCGAGCGCCATAACTCATACAGCGTTTAGGAATCATCAGCCGCTTTTGATAGGAACAGTTTCTCACATCTGGAAAAGAGCTTTGCAATATAAAAATTCTCGTTATGATGAGGAGGTGTTGAAAAATAGGCGATGTTAATAACGAAAGCTATGAATGGTTTCTGTTGCCAAGGCGAACGGCAAGCAGATAGTACAATATTTTTGTCCAAATGAAATTGTAGGGATATGGTAAAAACCCTTGCAACATTTCAAATGGGAGAAAAGACACCCGAATGAAGCAGTTATAAATCGGTTTAGGGATGTTGTAGAAGGTGGCATTATTTCATGCGAAATGGTGTCCAGACTGACGGGGATAAGCGAAGAATATTTGAAAAACATTATCAGGAATCAGTGAAGTATATGATACGAAAAAGATTATTGCTTTGACAGAATTACTTGAAAAGGTTAAATAATAAGACAGCAGAAAGATATGCTTATTCACCGCTTGCCCCACAGCCAATGCTCATGTTATGATACTTCCCAAAACCACGAAGGGAGGGACAGATTGTAACCCGTCAACCAGCACTATGAGGATAAGGGAAACGAACAATACAGAATTAGCGTATCAGATAAAATGCTGACACGCAGACCGTTGGGCGGCTCTGTGAAGCCGCGCATCTGGATGGGATGCTGGAAAATATTGCTCTACAACACCGCTTTACCAAAGAGCAATACACTGGAATTTGGGGAACCATGCAGAGAAGAACCACACACGGCCATTGTGATAAGGCCGCGCTGAAAGCGGAGCTGGATGGCCTCTCTTTCCGCAGCCGCTCCCCGGATCTGGTGTTTTGCTCAAATCCTGCGGGGCTTTTTAATCAGCAACCGCAAGGACAAACCACCGAAAGCGTTACCTATCAGAATATCTTACCGCATTTTACGCCAGAAATGAACATGACAAACCATAGGATAAACGCCGGATGCAGCCACAAGGCCGCGTCCGGCGCTTTTGAATGGATTACATTGGATAAGTTATATTAGCTGTGTCGGGTGAATAGAACCACCGGCACATCGTTCTCCTCCCAGAGGAGAAGTCGCTGTTTGAACAGATCTATCTGGAGGGGCAAACCGTGGCTACATCCAAAGCTATTTCTCCGGCCGGGCACTTCCATGAAGCGTGGCCCCTGCATGTTCCATGTGGCCTACGAAATTTTTACATAACGAGCAAGATGCCGAGGATGCTGTCCATCACGCTTTTGTAAAGATAGCAGAGAACATTAAAAAAAATTACTGATCCGGTGTGTGTCCAAAAACGCATAGCTATGTCGTTACAATAGTTGAACACCAAGCAATAGATCAGTATAGAAAGCGGTTACAAAAACACCCTTCTGTCGAACTGATCGAGGAAATTCAAGGCACAAATGCTCATTATGAAGGGATAACGATTTGACAAAATATATCTTGAAGTTGCCTGCAAGGTATCGAGAAATGATTTTGCTGCGTTATCATTATGGGTACACTGTCAGAGAAATCGCAAAGATGTTGGGACTGTCGTTGCCGGCCGCAATTAAACTGGATCAACGGGCCAAAAAACAAATTGAAAAAAACTATGTGAGGAGGCGGGAATCCTGTGATAAGCGATGAAATGCTGAAAAAGCGGCGGCTGAAGCGGATCAGGCAATCAGGGATTCGCTCCCCGCTCCAGCAGAATGTGAACATGAGTTTTCCCCATCGTTTCAGAGAAAAAATGCGCCGAACTTTTCGGAAAGCAAAACATCCCGTGATCTACAAACTGCCCAAATATGCAGCTTGCTTTGTTCTTGCGGTGGCTCTCGCCAGCGGTACATGGCTGACAGTGGATGCAGAAGCGAGCTGCTTTTTTTGCATGGGTACGGGAGCAGTACAGGTCTTTTTGTTGAATATGGATTTATTGGTGAACCACCACAAAAAATGAAATGTTGTAGAGTATGATCTAACATGGCTACCAGGCGAATTTCATCTGATAGATAAACAGGCTATTGATGGGAATACCTTGATGATATATGCAGATGATTCTGGGCAACGTATAACTTTTTCCTATTCACATGGAGATAATGCCACAAGCCTGTTTTGTTAGCATCCGACTATACAGGAGGTGAAGTCAGTTCAAATTGGAAACATCAAAGCAGACTTCTATCAAGCTGGCGAGGAAGCCTCTGCTAATGTACTGGTTTGGTTATCAGAAGAAGATACTTTCTGTTTTTTGTATCATGGCAGATCTTTCTGAGGATACCATGATAAAAATGGCAGAAATGTCCAAAAAATAATTCCAAAATTTTTTTAAGAAGCTGTCCAAAATGACCTCCTTTATTCGTTTACGGGATATAAGCGGAATGAAGGAGGTCATCCCTTTGAAAAACGATTTTTTCCCCTTGTTCTCTTTCTCATGGTGTTTTCCACGACTGCCTATGCAGCATCGACACGAGCGGCAACGGTTACTCCGAACATTTCTTTTCATGGGACAACTGCTAATTGTTCGGTATTCATCGCATCGTTGCCGATAAGCCTCGGACGACATCGACGCAGTAATTAAACTATGGCAAGGTGGTCAATGTATCAAAACGTGGGAAAAAATCTTCTACAAGCTATCTTGTTTTCAGCGGCGAAGTAGCGGTTTACAAAGGGAAAACCTACGAATTAACAGGTTGATGTAAAGTATTTCTGGGAAAGAACTTCCAAGATTCTCTGTCAAAGGTACTTGCTCGTAAAGATAACACAGGAAATGTATTAAAATACCCATAGACCATACATTTTTTGACATGAAAATTCAAACAGGTTGCATTATATTATAGGCTTAGAAAGGAGTTTATTATGAAGAAAAAAAAATTATGTCCGCGTTGTTACTGTGTGTTATGGCTGTCCTTTTCCTGTGTTCCCGCCTTTGCAGCAAACACCTCTGCCACGGAAGCATCAGAACCCGTTGTCTTTAAAAGTACAAGCCTTCCGGAGTGGTTCCTGAAGATGCCCCGGCCCCTGATCCTAACGGCGAAATCGTTACCGTTTATTGGTATGTCGATGAAAACGGTAAAAACTTGTGACTTATGATCCCAGGGAAAGAAAAGACTGTCACTGGGGACGCTGGTACCGCTACCATCTATTGGGTGGACTCTCGTATGATCGGCTGGGGGATTACTTCTAAAACCAAAGGGCCTATGGTCTTTACCGGAAGTGTAACTACCAACCGTGGTCAATTATTCCCTCTCGGGGATATTGAATTTGACGGTGACTGCGGTGGTACTATTGACAATGTTACCACTCGAAAGGGCCCAGAATAAGGCTACCCTTTCTGGCATTATGATTGACGCCAACGGACTTTCTATCACGGCGCCCGAAGTGTCTGCCAGTTACTACAAATAATCAGTTGCCATGCAAATATCCCTTATAACAAAGTTACAATTACAATACCAGACCTATGCTTTTGCTGCAAACTGTTTTAGAATTAACGAAAAATCATGTTTTTCTTTTCAAGTAAAGCCACTCGAAGAAGAACAGGCATTATGCGAAGAATTAAGCAAATCCAGAGGAAGAACAATTTCTTTTGGCTTAACAATATTCCATTTAGTGCATCAATAGATACGTGTTCTTTCTCAAAAAACACAGGACAATAAATACTTACCGAGATTTTAATATCATTGTCAAAAATCAATTCTTCCTATCTCCAAATTAAACGCACTATAAGCGAGAGAGGGCCACAAGACACGATCTTGTGGCCCTCTTTGCTTATATAACTACCTGACTTGGACTTTACGCTTCACAATACAGTTAAGTTTTGGATACTGTAAAGAATTTTTTCTAAGAAATAGGTACCCACTGTTGGCATAACGGTAGACTGCTTATAAAGTGTGAGGTTAGGCATCCGCAAAAAATAATTCAAAGAATTTTTAGGCAACTGTCCAAAATGGCTTCCGTTATTCGTTTACGGGGTATAAGCGAATTAAGAAAATCATCCATAAAAATGTGTTCCGCAGAATATAATCTTCTAAGATTCAATGTTTTGAAATTACAGACTTTTTGTGAGAAAGAGGTGATACCGATGGACCTGGAAATTGAGCAGTAATTTTCTTTTACCCATTTCCCGACTAAAGGAGATGATTCCAATGGTTTATTATATCGTCTAAGAAGGATGCAAGGAGGCAAGGTTGAATGAATAAAAATTCCTTTTCCAAATGGATAACCCTGTCAATAAATACAATCGTTTTTTAGTTGTTCAGTACATTCTTTGGTGTGCTACTTTTTCCTTTCAACATCACCCAATATTCATTCTATTCTTTGCCAGTGATGATGTATATACTCACAAGGTATTTGAATTTTTGATTGATACGCTATCCAAAAAGTCACTTGCCTATACAATTTTTATCGTTACATTCCTTCTTTACTATGCCTATTCCTTTTCATTGAATACTCCCCTATATCTACTCATTTGCAAAAAGTATGAAGGAGGCTATATGCCATGAAGAAAACGACCAAATTCATATCAGCTTTTATGGCTGCTATCCTGTGCTTCAATCTCGTGTCTTTTAGTGCCTTGCAGCTGAACCATCTGCTACTGAAACTTTTTTTCTGCTGCTGATCTGGCAACCTATAATCAAGAATTGGCAGATTTCGGCCTGAACGATGACGAAATTCAGCAACTCCAAAATATTACCACAAAAATTGCAAACGCAACTACCATGCGTGAAGTTGATGCCTTAATGGAAAGCTATCACGCCATTTTGAAAAGCACTCCTCTTGCTGCTGCGAAAACCATCACAAGCTATTCCGGCGGCACTCTAACACTGGACTATACTGGTAGTCTTAGCCCGATCTCTAATGTCATCTTTACAAAAAGTCATTTATATGGGAAATAAGCAAGTAGAATTTTATCAAAAAAAAGCATGAACAGCCCCTACTTTCGTTACCTTCCTTGTAGATGAACTGATTGGAAAAGGTGTGCGTTATCACAAAATCGGTCGCTGCAAAATTGCAACAGCGCTTTCTGTTCCGAGTCCGCTGTGGCTTTTCTCATTGGTACATCTGTTGCCGCTACACTGTTTGTATTCCAAAACCTCGAAACTTGGGATTTGAATGATGCCATTGAAAACAGCAGCAATGGAAAAGTTAAACTGAATACTTCTATAGCACCAATATTGTTTTCCATACTATCAAGAGTACCAAAACTTTGAGCCGTGGGACAACAATAAGGTTGAAATTCCTTAACACTATGATTATGATTGGCAACCGGCGTCTACGATTGCGAATACCTCTCCCAGTAACCCTACCCAAAGACAACAGCTGTTTTCTTCATTAGTCAAAAAGCCTTTGATGATGTGGGAACTATAGGCGATATATGACTATTTGTAGACACAAAACGCCGCAAACATTCTTCCAGCCGAAAGAATCGCTGTTCGCACTATATTCCCATCCAACAGCCTGATCCAATCCTATTTTTACTTGGCTGTTTGATTAAAATGTACCTTTATCAACAGTACAGCTCCCTTTTACTTTTTTTTTTCTTCATCCGTAAGTATCTGTTCACCTGTACGATTCAAGGGGGTATAAAAATGGACTGCCCCCTCAGACCATAGGAATCGGCGGCAATTCCAAGGCCGCCCGATTTTTGTTTCTTCAAAGCCATCTGCAAAGGAGAAAATCCGGTGTCGGCAAAGTGGCAGACTGCTCCCCAGGCGTGGGATCAGGGTGCTACAGGCATCCGCAGGGCGCTCTCCGCTGCACTGCCGGGGATTCATCAGACGCATCATCTTCCGGCACAGGGGCGTTTTCCGGCTCGTCAGGGCAG
>VOFC01004640.1_pt1 | contig 10227 bp, 14 predicted proteins | sample 5384161 | NCBI WGS metagenome assembly VOFC01 (sample SAMN12384722, study PRJNA508395) | human gut metagenome | isolation source: healthy gut B | host: Homo sapiens | reverse complement strand
AGTCCGCACGGAAGCGGTGAAAAGCTCGTTAAAATCATCAATAATCGTATCCGGCTCTCCGTCGTAATATTCGACCCAAACATAGAGCTGATCTGACGGATACATCTCCGCATCAAGGAAGAAATACAGATAGCCGCTGTGCGGAAGTATGTTGTCCGGGTCATATTCGGCAATATCGGAAAGCCTTATCTGCGCAAGGAAGATTATGTCGTCATAGAATCTTTCAACCCATTCGTTCGGCACTGTCGGCGAGCCGAAGAACTTGCTTTTGCGTGTAATCATGCTCCCCGCAGCCTTTTCGACCTTGATTGCAATTGAATACCTGCATTCCTTTTTTTTGCGTCTCCCCCGCAGACGGTCTGCCTTGCGGTTCATCAGTGTCGAACTCGAACAGATACCGATAACCTCCGTCACATGAACGCGGGTTGTAGAATCCGCCGGTACCGCATTCAATAATAAACTCTTTTTCATCGGCCGAATTTTCACATTGCACCGAAGCACAACGCGCTCCTCATCGGCCGAAACAATGCCGAACCTCCGCCTGCCGAGCGGAAATTCGATTATCTGCCCCGCCTCCGGGGTAAAAATCCGCTCCGCCGTTCTGCGGACTTTCCGTTCCCCCTTTTCGGTTGATCCCCACGCTTCCTCAATTATCCTGAATTTCATATTTATATTTCCTGTTTATATTTCTTTCCTGCTTCTCCGCGTTTTCGGATGGTTTTGCACAGCAGGCCGCAAAACTCGGGGCTGAAAAAACTCATCGTTTAATCCTTTTCAATCTGTCTTTGGTTTCCGAACAAACGAATTGCCATGTGTTCCCTCCGAATAAAACAGCCGAATGCTTTTTCGCGTTAAATTGCGGTGATGCGCTTCACTTTCGTTTTTTCTCCGCCGTATGCTAAAAGTCCGTTGCCTGTATATTTTATTGTATCATATCCTCCGTGCCTTTGCAACAGATATTTAGAATATCCATAGCCGACTTTCGCAAAAACATGACATAGATTAGCAGTGTTTTAAGATTTTCGTTTGCGCCGCACCGGCATTGACTGCCGCTTCCGCCGAGCAGTATGCGGCATAGGCAGGCAGCTTGCAGAATACGCTCTCAAGAATTTTCCGGCATTCACAGCATTGAGGCATTGGTCGGCAATGAACCCGCAAAATGTTTGTATGAAAACATGGGTTTCGAAGCTGTTCGGATCGTTTCCGGAAAAATGCCCGGGAACGAAAGCTTTTCCGTGAAAGTGTACCTTTTTGAAAGGACTGCCCGAGCAGGGTTATCGATTCATGTTCGGATTTATTTCCCCTGCACCAAAGTTTCGGAAGCACAATGTTTATATGCAAAAACCCGGGCATTCTCGCTTATGCCGGGTTTTGAATTGCAGCAACGGTTTCACCGTTTGATTTTTGCTTTCTGCGCTTCAGGGTTCATCTCACGCACCCGCACTTTTCATCTGTTCGCGATGGTATTGCAGTGTGTAAAGCTGATAGTATCTGCCGTGTTTCTGAAGCAGCTCATGATGATTGCCCTGTTCAACGATTTTCCGTTTGAAAGAACAATGATATTATCCGCATGCTGAATCGTGGAAAATCTGTGCGAACGATAAGCATCGTGCCGATGTTCATCATTTTTTTCAAGCGAATTCTGAATCAGCTGTTCGGTTTCGGTGTCAATGTTCGCGGTCGCCTCGTCAAGGATCATGACGGCGGGCTTGTGGATTATCGTCCTTGCGAAAGAGAGCAGCTGCCGCTGACCGGCAGAGAAATTGTTGCCGCGTTCAGCCCGCGTTCAAGCTTGTTGATAAAGTGATCCCGCGTTTACATAACGGCAGGCCTCCATGACCTCCTCGTCGGAAATTCCCTCTTCGCGCAGCAGAATATTGCTGCGTATCGTGCCCGAAAAAGGAAAACGTCCTGAAGCATCTGTCCGAAATGCCGGCGCAGCGATGCAGCCTTTATCTTTCGGATATCGATTCCGTCAATCAGGATTTCGCCCTTCTGGAACTCGTAGTTGCGGCAGATAAGCGAAAGAATCGTTGTTTTGCCCGAGCCGGTCGAACCGACGAACGCAACCGTGTCCTTCGGATTGACTTTGAACGAAACGCCCTTGAGTACCCATTCGCCGGGTACATAACTGAACCAAACGTCGCGGAATTCAATCTCGCCGCGAACCTCGTCAAAGCTCAATCGCGTCCGGTGCATCCGTAAGCTTCGGTTTAATGTCCATAATTGTGAACACCTTTTCGGCGGAAGCAAATGCGGATTGAAGCCAGTTGAACTGCTCCGCAAGGTTTCTGAATGGGGTTGAAGAAAGTGGCAATGTACATATAGAACGAAACGATCGTGCTTGCCGTCAGCGTCTGCCCGAGGAATGTCGTTCCGTCAAGATAGCCCTTGCCGCCAAGGTAGAAAAGGCACATCACGGTTGTTATGTAAAGCATATAGACAAAGGGGTCTGAATATGCCGAACACAAGTATCTGCTCCTGTTTCGCCCTGCCCAGAAGGTTGCTCCTTTTGTCGAACTCACGTTCCTTCGCCTCCTCGCGGTTGAAAATCTGAGTGATTTTAATGCCGGAAAGATTTTCGGAAAGATAGGTGTTTATATCGGTCGTTCTGTCTTTAATCTTTCGGTATGCTCTGCGCGAGAACTTGCGGAAGATAACGGTGAAAAGCACTATGAACGGCGCAATGCACAGCACCATCAGCGTCAATTCATAGTTCAGGAAAAACATTGCAACAAGAACGCCCGTCAGCACGAAAAAGTTCTTCACAAGATTCACAAGCAGCGTTGTGAACATCAGTGAAATTGCGTTCGTGTCGTTTGTGATGCGGGTCACAAGCTTTCCGACGGGAATCTCGTTCATCTGTTCGTGCGAAAGGCTCTCGATATGGGTAAAAAGATCCTCGCGCAGATGGGAGATGATTCGCTGACCTGTCTTTTTGCAGCACAATAGCCTGAACATATGCGCCGACCATGGAAACAATCAGTATTCCTGCATACATTCCGACCATTATGAACAGTTTGTTCAGCTTGAAATCGGTAACGATCATATCCTCAATGCCGCCGATGATGAGCGGAGATACAATGTCGAATGCAATCGTGAACAGCATAACGATGCCCACGAAAACAAATCTCAGCGCATAGGGTTTTGCGTATGCCATAAGGCGGCGGGTAATCTCCCGTCATTCATATGACGTTCAAACCCCATGGTTTGTTTTTTTATCTTTTACGGTTGCATATGCAATTATAAGAACAACCGAAATCAGTCCGATAATGCCGCCCGCAAGCAGCAGGGGATAGTATTCATGCATAATCACTTACCTCCGAACTCATCCTCAAGCTTTTGCAGCTCAACGGTTTTGCGGTATTCTTCACAGCGTTCGAGCAGCTCATCGTGCTTTCCGACAGCGACAATGCGCCCGTCATCCATAAAGATAATCTTGTCCATATCCTGAATCGTTGAGATTCGGTGTGCAATAAGTATTGTCGTTTTCCCCGCACGTGTTTCACGCAGGTTTTTAAGTATCACCTGCTCGGTACTCGTATCAACAGCGGACACGGAATCGTCAAGAATCAGTATCGGTGCATTCTTAAGCAGTGCGCGTGCAATGGAAATTCGCTGTTTCTGCCCGCCCGATACAGTCACGCCGCGTTCGCCGAGGACGGTGTCGTATCCGTCTTTAAACTCAACAATGTTATCGTCAACATCCGCAAGCTCCGCCGCCCGTTTAACGGCGGATTTGTCCGTTTCATCGAATGCAAAGGCGATATTGTTTGCGATCGTGTCCGAGAAAAGGAAATTGTCCTGCGGAACATATGAACAGTTTTCGCGAAGGGAATGCAGCGTAACGCTGTTTACATCGTGTCCGTCAACAAAGAGTGTTCCGTCCGGAACATTGTATATGCGCAGGATAAGGTCAACCAGCGTTGTCTTTCCCGCACCGGTCTTTCCCACTATGCCGACGTTTTCGCCGGGTTCGATCGTGAACGAAACATTCCGAAGCACATCGAATTCACCGTCCGGATAGCGAAAATTCAGGTTCCGCATTTCAATCTTGCCCTTCACCGAACCGATATCAACCGCGCCGGGAGCATCATTAACGTTTATTTCGGCATCGAGCAGCTCTCTTACACGGTTGAGAGAGGCTTTGCCGCGCGAAGTTTTTTCGATAAGCATCGAAACCGCCATGATCGGCCAGACTATGGAGCTGAAATATCCGATGTATTCAACAAGCTGTCCGGCATCGAATTTCTTTTGGTAAACAAGGTATCCGCCGTAGCCCAAGATAACGCAGATAACGGATTCCACAAGCAGTGAGATAAGAATGTTCAGCGTTACGGAAATTTTCGTATAATCAACGTTGACATTCTCATTTAACACATTCAGTTTGCGGAACGCGGCAAGCTCCTTAAGCTCCTTTACAAATGCCTTTATAACGGCAAAGCCCGAAAAACTCTCCTGTGCAAAATCCGACAGATCCGAAAAGGCCTGCTGGCGGATCTCCCATTTGCGCATCATGGCTCTTCCGACGATCGTGCCGATTATAAGCAGCAGAACCATGGGGAATCATTGAAAGTCCCGTCAAAAGCTTGTCCATGCGCCACATTTTAACGAGTGCAAGAATGCCGAGGAATGCAGCATCAAGGAACATCAGGATACCGTCGCCGAAACATTCCTGAATCGTGTCAAGATCGTTGGTGAAAAAGGCTCATGAGATTGCCGACTTTGTTCACCTGATAATACTGCTGAGAAAGATCCTTGCAGTGATTGAACATTTTGTTGCGAAGATCCGTTTCGACGCGGATCGCCGAGCCGTAGAAGCAGACACGCCAAAGGAATCTGCCGATGACCATTATAACAATGATAGTGATTATCGGAAGACAAATATTATCCAGAAGAAAATCAAGGTTAAACGGCACATATTCCCCGTTCACAAGTATGAGCTCGCCGTTCATGCCGTTAATAAGCATACGATAAAGCTCCGGTATCCTGAGCTGGAAGTAATCAACCAGGATAAGTGCAAGTACGCCCAAAATCAGCACGGGTGCATTTTTAAGGTAGTAGCGATTGATGTGTTTCCCGAATATCAATTTCCTGTTCCTCCTGCAACCGTTTCACTTCAATCACATGGCTGCAACACATGGCTGCAATCTCTTCCCGAGCGTAAAAAACGGCTGCCAAAAGCCAATTCGGCAACACATCGGGAGAGATTTCCCTTTCTAAATCGAAATGAAACAATAATTCATCTTTTATCTGTGATTATACTCCCTTCGAAGGAAAAGTCAAGCCCGGAGTTGTAATAAGGCGGTGTTTCCCGGGTCTGCCCTGTTTAAAGAGGCTTCAACACACCTTTTCGGCAAAAAAACTGCGCCGCAGGAGTTTTCCTGCGACGCAATCCGTCGGTCATGTTGTTCAGAAATCTACTAATAATGAAGTTCTGCCGCCATTTGCATGAAAAGCAGGCAGAATCGGACTAATTAACAGAGAAACGGCAGCCTGCAAACACCCTTTTCAAAAAGGTTGATGCTTTTCGGCTGTCCTCAGCCCCTGCGCCTTGCGAAGCAGTCGCTGCAATAGATGGGTTTGTCGGTCTTGGGTTCGAACGGAACTTTGGTGGGTCTGCCGCATTCTGCGCAGATTGCGTCGTACATTACGCGGCCGGACTCGCCGCGGGCTGCGGGCTTGCGGTTCCTTCTGCACGCTTTGCAGCGAGCGGGTGCGTTGTCAAAACCCTTTTTTCTGCATAGAATTCCTGTTCACCTGCGGTGAAAGTGAATTCTTGGCCGCAATCCTTGCAAACCAGTACTTTGTCTTCAAACATTTGGTATAATACCCTTTTTGTATTTTGTGCACATGGAGTCGGCTGACCTGGTTTTTGCCCCCACACTCGCCTGTCGGTGGGTTCGCTACTGAGCTTTACGCCGCCCACTACTGCCACTCTCGCACCGCATTCGATTCGGAATGCCGCACGACAGGACTTTACATCTAAGCCGCACCATGCTCACGGGAACTTTGCCCCGCTTATGTGGATCGCTTCGCCTGCGTCTGGCATCGACTTTCAACCACAGACCGACTCCCCTGCCGCCCTTATTATACCGCCGTTCCAATCGGTTGGCAATATGTTTTTCCTGCAAAAAAATAATATATGTGTCGTGTTTTTTCGCATGTCACGTCGGTTCCGAAGCAAGAGAAAATTTATTTTGTGTTTTTTACGGAATTATTTTTGAATTTGCCGGTTCTGCACCGTATGCTCGCAAAATGCGGTGTGCTTTGTTTTGAGCTTTATTTTGAAAGGATGCCTTTTCTTCCATTTCTGTTTTATTCCCCATATGCCGGATTTTTTGCAAAACTGCATCCGCAGGCATGTAAAACGCGAAAGCTCTTCGGTTCAGGTTTGCCCGAAGTGCTTTCGCTGTCCGCGAAGCACTCGGATCATAAATCCGCGAAAATCGGTTGTCAAGCACTTAAGGCGCATAAAATTTCGACAATTCTATGAAAACACGTTGAAAAAATCTGCGCATTCGTGGTAAACTATGGAACACCGATAAAACAAACGCTGTTTTTAAGCCTGTTGCAAAGGTTTTCAGCAGAACGAATCCGTCCGATGCAGTGCCGTTGTGCGGTGTGCTGCTTGAAAGCTTTTATATGTGCCGCAGCTTCAATACGGCTGCTCGGGTCGTAAATTCAGTTTATGGTTTGTTGTGATATTTTCAGTCACGGAAAAGGAAAGTTTATGGAAAGAACCATTACCGTCCGCGGAGTCGGCAATATCTCCGCAAAACCCGATTTCATCGTTATCGAAATGGATATCAGGGGTCAAAGCAAAAACTATTCCGAAGCTCTGGCCGATGCTTCATCAGCGGTCGAAGCCGTTTGCAATGCCGCCGTTTCGGCGGGCATTCAAAAGATGCGCTCAAAACCATAAACTTTGGTGTTTCATCCGAGTATGACAGCGTTCGCAATTCCAAGGGAACTTATCAACGTGTTTTTGTCGGATACAACTGTTCGTACAATACGCGCCTGTCGTTCGATTTTGACAGGGATATGCTTGAAAGAACATTGAATGCAATTGCCGAAAGCAAGGCCGAACCCGAGCTTTCGATTCGCTTCACCGTGCGCGATGGCTCTGCCGTAAAAAGCGCTCTGCTTGAGGCCGCCGCAGAAAACGCACGCGAAAAGGCGCAGATTCTCTGCCGTGCCTCCGGTGTTGAATTGGGCAGGCTGCTCACCGTCAACTACGATTGAGTGAAATCGATTTGATTCCGCGTTCCAGCTTTTTGCGCAGGGTCGCCATGAACACCCGCAGAGAAGCAATATCGTTTTCCCAACTGCTGCCCCAAATCTGCTGTGTGATGTAGGTGTGGGTCAGAACCTTGCCCACATTTTTTGAGAGCAGACACAACAGCTTGTATTCGATGGGCGTCAAGTGCAGTTCTGCACCGTCAAGATATGCGCAGCCTGCCGCATAGTCGATTTTCAGCGCACCGTTCGTAAAAATCGGGGATTCCTGCGCTGCGTCTGTTTTCATCAGCGACAGTCTCCGCTGCGTCACCCGCAGCCGCGCCAGCAGTTCATCCACGGAAAAAGGCTTCGTCAGATAATCGTCCGCCCCGGCATCCAGCGCCCCGATTTTATCGGAATCCTCTGTTCTGGCGCTGATCACAATGATCGGCATATTCGACCACGAACGGATCTTTTGGATGATCTCCACGCCATCCATATCTGGAAGTCCCAGATCAAGCAGCACAATATCTGGATTGTGAGACAGCGCCTCCATCACGGCGCTTGCGCCGTTTTGCGCCGAAAGATACCTGTATTCGTGAGTTTTCAGCGTCGTAGTGATCAGATTGCGCACAGGGGTATCATCTTCTACAACGAGGACAAGCGGCTTATTCATTTAAGTTCACCTCACTAAGTGGTACTGTAAAGGAAAAGATGCAGCCATGCGGCGAATTGTCTTTCAGCGTCATTTCGCCATGATGTGCATGAATGATGGCTTGACAGAGCGTGAGCCCAAGTCCGAGGCTTCGGCGGCTGTCGCCAATCGGATTGCCCCCGGTAAAGAACATTTCAAACACATGTTCCTTCAGTTCATCTGGAATACCGGGACCGTTATCGCTGACGCATATTTCAGCCATATTTTCTCGCGGGATTGCCGTGATCCGGATGTTAGAGCCAGCCGGAGTATATTTGACTGCGTTGTTCACCAGATTGATAAGCACCTGCACGATGAGTCCCGCATCCACCCGCACCAGCAGCGGCTCATCTCCGCAATCCACTGTGATGTGATGTTCTGCCGACCTTCGGTCGATATGCCGGAGCGCTTCCGATACGATATCGTCCACGACCTGATCGGAAAGGTGCAGCTTGACGCTGCCGTCCGCAATTTTCGTAACGGAAAGTAAGTTCTCAACCAGTCCCGTCAGCCATTGCGCATCGTCATAAATGTCCGTAAAAATCTGTTTCCGTGTTTGCTCATCCAGTACGTTATAGCTGTGCAGCAGCGTATCCGCGTTGCCGGAAATGGAGGTCAGCGGGGTCCTAAGGTCATGGGAAATTGAACGCAGAAGGTTTGCACGAAGCTGTTCATTCTTTGCAAGGACGGCGGCTTTTTCCTTTTCTTCGGCGTTGCGTAGGCTTTCCAGCGCCAGAGCGCACTCGCCGAGAATGGAAAACAGAACGCTGGATGTAAATGCGTCAGGCTGCGTTTGCTTTTCCATCGGAATCCCGACAACGCCGTAAATCTGCTGCCCAGTACGAATGGCAAGATACAGTCGTTTTGCTTTGGGGAAGTTTTGCGTCGTTGCGCCGGCACGCTTTCGGTTTTGCCAGACCCATTGAATCACGTTCTGTTCCTGATCAGTATCCGGGATGCAATATGGACTGCTTCCGTCTGCCGGATAAACATTCCCATCCAGCAGCGCGTCGCCTTGTGCCGGATAAATCAAAACGTCCCGCTGCATGAGCTTTTGTATCTGCGTTGCGGTCATCTGATAGACCTCCTCCAGTGTTTCCGCCTTTTGAAGCTGCCTGTTCATATCAAAAAGGAGCTTTGTGCGATAAGCGTCCCGCGCGGATAGCTGCGCATGGGCTTTGAGCTTTGCGGCAAGCGTACCGGTCAAAAGCGCCGCTGCAAACATGACGGCAAAGGTTATTGGATATTTGCTTCCATAGGCTGCCAAAGACAGCCTGGGTTCCGTTAGAAAATAATTGAACAAGATGACACTCAAAAAAGCGGACAGCACGCCGCAGGTATATCCGCTGGTAAAAGCGGAAGTCAGAAGCACACCCAGCAGGTAAACCATGATGATATTGGCATTTGCAAAGCCGAGCCGCAGAAAGACCCATCCGATGACCGTCGCAGCTGCCAGAATCCCGATGGTCAGAAGCAGTTCCCATGCGGCCGGAAACGCCGGACGGATGGGAAGCAGCCATTTCCTACGGTAGCTCTTATAGGCTTCCACATCCGGAATGATATGAATGTCCACCTCCGGCGCAAGCGTAATGAGCCGTTCTGTCAGCGTCGGTTCACTCCAAAAATGCCGCCGCTGTACGCCACTACGCCCAATCACAATTTTGGTCACATCAGAGAGCCGCACATATTCCGCAATCTGTGTTGCCACATCTTCACCATGCGTTGTGACGATCTCTGCGCCAAGCTGCTGCGCCAGACGCATATTCGCCTGCAAGCGAACGGTATCTTCCGCATTCATATCTCACGATTTCTACATGGGTATGACTGCTGCGAAACCGGAAAGTTGCTTCCTCACCGCTGCATCTGGTTTTGTCTCCGGCGGAAACTAAAGCCCATTCTTTTCCTATTTTGGTAAATGGGTTGAATTCCATCTTAATCGATTGGATATGGCTTGAAATGTTATTGCATAACAAGCCTCCTTTTTATTGTTTTGTATTTGTGGGCGATTGCAGAAACCTCTTCTGCGCCTGCCGCCGCTATTACACGGTCGGACGCGCTTTTTAGACAAATTGCTTTTGAATTTACAGGAATCGCTTCTGCCTTAATTTTTGTGTCGGGCATCGCTTCGACTATTTCTATGGTCTGTCCGGTCTGCCGGGGACACCGTTCGCGAATTTCTGGTCTGCCTGAGAGGAAACAACCTTCGAAACGTTTATTACCACTCCCCCATTTGTCTTGATATATTTTTGTTTTAAACATTTTACCCTGTGACTGCGCAAATAGAACAGCAATACGTAACTGAACGAAAGCAT
>VOFC01000722.1_pt1 | contig 10227 bp, 19 predicted proteins | sample 5384161 | NCBI WGS metagenome assembly VOFC01 (sample SAMN12384722, study PRJNA508395) | human gut metagenome | isolation source: healthy gut B | host: Homo sapiens | reverse complement strand
CATTGAAATCATTGCCAGAAATGCCATACATAAGGTGATATAAAAATTAAAGTGCATTGATTGCACGAAGCTTCCGTACGGAAGTTTTCAAATTAAACATCTGCTTTATGGAAACGAAAGAAAAATTCCCGCCCATGAATGGGGAATATGCACAAATGACGATGCTCTTGATGACGATGAAAATTTGGAGTTGCATATGGTTGATTACAGTATTGGATATAATGTAATTTACGCTGTGTTTTCTTGGTCGGTAGCAGACGAGGCGTATGAACTTATGCGTAGTTTAGCTCAAAAACACAAGGTTGGATTTTTTTTTTTTGATGTGAGTGGAGATGATGGCGATATTATTTTGCCAGATGGGATTATGATAAAATAATATGATACATACCTATTCCCATTCTCACTTACCGGGAAAATAGCAAAGCCAGCCGAGCCAGTCAACGGTCAAGATGAACGGCGTATTTCATGCGCCGCCGTTGACAGTCCTGCCCGACTTTGCTAATGGGCAATCAATGCGGAAAGCCTAAAACGGCTTCCCGCCCATTTCAAAATTTAGAAAAATTTGGTTATGGAGGGAGTTGCAATATGTGACTACTGTCATAATATTCAGGAATGGAAGAAATTTAACGCACCGAAAGATTATCTGGCGTGTATCGAATACATCCAACAGCTTGTGGCAAATGGCGGCTTTGAACTGCTTGCGGAGGAATCCACCTGCCCGCTGAATCAGGTAAAGACCGAGGACGGCTGGGCGGATGAAATCATGGTTCACATGATACGGTGCAAACACTGTGGACAGGTCTTTACCTGTGTGGTCAACACTTATCGCGGCAGCGGTTCTTTCAAAAAAGGCAAAGATTGAAAAGTACGCTTGCTTTTCAAAATGGTTCAGGGTGCTGATGAAACCAGTCCTGCGCTTGCGGCTCCACGCCACGCAATCACAGCCCTGGTTTCCTGCTGCAAAAATGCCCTTGCCCTGACCCGGTGGCAACCTCATTTTCGCAGCAACGCCGACAGAGCGTATAACACACTACACTTTGCGAGCAAAGTCGTGTGCCAAGGGGCAAGCCCCTTTGGAAACCCCGGACAACAAAACAGGCTGAATATCCCGCACTTTCCCGGTGCTTGATACTCAGCCTTTATTTGTTGTCAGCAGCCCCCGTTTCGTGGTCTGCGTGTAGTTCCTTGTAAACTGACCTAAAATACGTCCTATGAAATAAAAACGCTCCGCGCGGATCGCACTGCAGCGGAATGGAAGAATGTCGCTTGCGCGACTCGCCGCAGGCGGAGAATCCTGCTTCGCAGGATTCTTTTTTATACAGTTTATAATAGAATGCTCGCAGAGCATGCATTCTATTGTTTATACAGAAAAATAAGCCGTCAGAATCAACATTCTAACGGCTTATTTTGGATGGACCGATGGGATTGAACCCACGGTCTCTGCGTTGCGAACGCAGCGCTTTCCCAGCTAAGCTACGAGCCCAAACATAATTTATGAAGAAAAATCAGACCTTTCATGAAAGGTACTGATATGGAAGCAACGGGGCTCGAACCCGTGACCTCTCGCGTGTGAGGCGAACGCTCATCCCGGCTGAGCTATACTTCCGTTTTCAGCTAAGATTCATTTTAGCACTTTCCAGGCAGGAATCAAGTGGCAGATGGAAAAAAATTCTGTTCACAGTCATGTTGCTATAAGCAGACGTACCGTTTGCAAACGCTGCAGTTACTGTGATTCATGACAATAGAATGCACGCAGAGCGTGCATTCTATTGTTTTTTACTATAGGAAAGACCGCCTACGGCGCTCTCTTAAATTAAAAGAGGCGCACGGAGGCGGGCATAGCAAACAGACGATTGATGGCTTAGAAGATATAAAAACCTTCTTCACCAAAGCCGTCATCAAGTTCATCGTCATTTAAGAAATAATCCATATCCAGAAGTGCATCCTCGCTCATAATGCGAATGTCCTGGGATGTCATACCTTCCGGCGGATTATCCATGTATTTTTTGCGCAGTGCCTCGATATCTGGTTTCATGGCGATCATCCTCCTTTTTAGAGGATTATAACATAAGAATTGAGAAAATCATGCAGAAGAACGCTTTCCACGAGATTTAGACATTACTTTCTCGTACATTTCTTCGAGGGAAACGCGCTGGTGGTTGAAGTATAGTTCTAAGAATTCCATCCTATGCTGGCAGTCAGGGCATACCAGGGGATCATAACCAAAAGAAGACAAAATAGCAGTTCGCCACTGATTAAAGCTGCGGTAGATATGATGTTTGCTTTTGGAAATAGCACGATAGAGTTTGGAATCAATTTCTCGGTGACGTGCATAAATCCCACCATACCGAATCATTTTAAAATGTTTTTCAGGGATGTGGCGAATGAGACGCTGGATGAATTCCATAGCAAGAATCGTTTCTTCTATGTATTGTTCATCCTCATGCCGGTTGTAATGGAAAGTGACCATTTCACCATCGTATTTATCAATTCGGGATGTGGCAATGACAGGACGACCAAGATAACGCCCAATGTATTTTACAACAATTCTGGGATCGCAGAGGTTGGGTTTGGCATAAACATAAAAACCCTGTTGGTGTTCACGATAACATTTCGCCTTCACTTTTTTGAAGGAAGACCCGATTTTGGATTCCATTTCATTAAGCAGAGCCGTGCGAAAAGCATTGCGTAAAAAGTGTAGTCAAAGTGTTTGACATTACGACGAAAACCGTCAGCGCTGTCTCCGCCTTCAGATATGAGGCAGTGGATATGCGGATTCCATTTGAGATCCCTGCCAAAAGTATGAAGAACCATGATATAACCGGGAGTGAAGTTTTTGGATTTGTTCATTTTGAAAAACATACGGGTGATAACACTGTTTACAGAATGGAAACAGACAATCGAGCAGAGAACGATCTGTTGAGAAAAAAGTCACGAAGATTTTCATCAATAGTAAAAACACAGTGGCGGTGTGATGACATTAACAAGTTTAAAAGACATGCTGAAGTAGTACGTTCCATAGAGTACTTATTTCCACAGGTAGGACAAAAACGGCTGTGACAGCGGAAAGGAATGAATTTAAGTTTCCACAGTGTGGGCAGCCATACATAGCACCACCGAAAGGATGGATCACCACAATTTATCATCTTTTCGATATTTTCCATCTCAGTAGATTTTCTGGGATGAAGTGTATATTTAATTTCTTCATAGTAGTCAGTAAAGATTCTTTGTAAGATATTCATAAGTCTATTATGCATGAAAAAGTAACAAAAAGAAAAGCCCACCCCTCAAGATTGAGGGGCGGAGCGGTGTTCTGTGGTGTCTGTTTCTTTTGCACTGCAGCTGTCGATCAGTTTTTCAATCAACATTTTTTTAACATAGACGTCAAAACTGAGCATGCAGATGAAAGAAAAGGTCTGCAGAAATTCCTGATCCTCTGTGGCAGCATCCGAAAAGGTTTCCTGAGCTTTGTGATATTTGCGTACGACGTCCTGCTTCATTACTTCAACCTCTTCCCGCTCGAGACTAAACACCTCGTTATAGATCGTTTCAAGCTTCAGCCCTTCGTTTCCGGCAAAGAAACGGTCGGTAATCGGTTTTAATACAGTCTGGATGTCGCTGATTGACAGGATGCCCTTGAAATAATAGATAAAAATCAAAAGCAGCATGTGCTCGCGGGAATATTTCTTGCGGACGGGCGGCGGCAGCAGGTCGTTTTGGCGTAGTTGTTGATCATGGTTTTGGTCAGGATCTTGTCCACTTCGGGATTACGGGCAGCATTTTTCAGACGGCTGTCCATAAAAGTCGTCACCTGATCCATGTATAATTCGATATCTGGTATATCATCCGGACGGATATAATCAATACGGTCCAGACTATCAAAATACTTTGTAAAAGATCCCCTGTTTCCAGTGTCATATGAAATGCTCCTGTTTTCCATAAGATAATGAAGATTGTTTAATGAATTCATTATATAGTATTCAAAACCAGATGACAAGAGAAAAAAACTCAATATAGAAAGACCATTCTGTGAAGGAACAGCACGTGGGACAATAGGAGCGCATAGGATAAAGAAACATGTGTTAAGGAAGCAGATATCTTATGAAAAAAAGATGGATATGTCTGGCGCTGACAGCAGCGTTGACGTTTGGCATGCTGGCAGGTTGCGGGCAGATGAAAGACTTATCGGATGGAGGGGAGAAAAAGGAACTTCAGAAGGTTACGTTGAACGAGGTGGCGCATTCCATATTTTATGCGCCAATGTATGTGGCAATAGAAGAGGGCTATTTTAGAGAAGAGGGCATTGATCTGACGCTGGTGACAGGCTTCGGTGCGGATAAGACCGTTACGGCAGTGTTGGCGGGAGAGGCGGATATCGGTTTCATGGGCTCCGAATCAACGATATATACAAAAACGGCGGAGCCGAGGATTATCTGATCAATTTCGCACAGCTGACACAGCGTGCCGGAAACTTTCTCGTTGCGAGGGAACCGATCGAGAATTTCGAGTGGGATATGCTGAAGGGCAAAAAAGTGCTGGGCGGCAGGGCAGGCGGCATGCCGGAAATGGTATTTGAATATATTTTAAAGCAGTACAACATGGATCCGACCGGAGACTTTTCCATCGATCAGAGCATCGATTTTGGTTCCACGGCAGCAGCATTTTCCGGCGGGCAGGGGGATTTCACGGTTGAATTCGAGCCTCATGCAACTGCCCTGGAGCAAAAAGGCGACGGCTATGTTGTCGCTTCGCTGGGAGAAGAGTCCGGCTATGTGCCGTATACAGCATTTTCTGCGAAAAAAAGCTATCTGGAAGCGCACCCGGATACCGTGCAGGCCTTTGTAAATGCGCTGCAGCGCGGTATGGAAAAGGTGTCACAGAGCACGCCGGAGGAAATTGCGAAAATGATTGCACTGCAGTTCCCGGAAACGGACGAAGCGGTGCTGACGGCGATTGTGAGACGCTATGTCGAGCAGGATACGTGGAAAACCGACCTGATTTTCTCGGAGGATGCATTTGTTCTGCTGCAGGATATTCTGGAAGAGGGCGGCGAGCTGACAAACCGCGTTGCATATGAACATCTGGTCAATACAGAGTTTGCAAAAAGGCGCTGGAGCGCTGATCGTTTTGAAAACAGCAGCAAAAAAGGAGCGGAGACGCCGGAAAAAGTTTTCCGGAGCCTTCGCTCTTTTTTACTCATGTAATGTAGACAAAATGTGTGCATTACAGTGTTCACCGGATCCGATTCCAAATCCTGTTGCAGGGTACCCCCTCTTGCACCTGCGGGACTTACTGTTCCGAATCGGGTTCGGAAGCTTCTGCCATTCTGGAGAAAACCAACTCGTAGCCGTCGTTGCCGTAATTTAAGGAACGGTTGACGCGGCTGATTGTAGCAGTGGAAGCGCCTGTTTTTTTCTGCGATATCCAGGTTGGTTTTGCCTTCCTTTAGCATGGCGGCAACCTCAAAACGCTGGGAGAGGGAAAGCAGCTCATTGACAGTGCAGAGATCTTCGAAAAATGCATAACATTCTTCCCTTGCTCTGCAGGCTCAAGATCGCGTCAAACAGGTGATCTACGGCCTCCGTTTTAATTTTTTTGTTCATCCGACTAACTCCTTTACTTTTCTAATGGAGTGGACTCCGTTCGTCCATATGTTTCTATTTTAACATATTAAAGTCTAAAAAGTAAAGCGGACAAAGACAGCGTCTTTCGTCTTGTATCGCAGACTAAAATCTGTTAAAATCGAAAAGACACTTATAGATGGAAAAAAACAGGAAACAGTGGGGAACTATGAGCATTTACGATACCTTAAATGACAGACAGCGGGAAGCTGTTTTTAAAACAAAGGGACCGGTGCTGATTCTGGCGGGCGCGGGAAGCGGAAAGACCAGGGTGTTGACGCACCGTATTTCCTATCTGATTGAGCACGAAGGCGTAAAGCCGTGGAATATTCTGGCGATCACCTTTACCAATAAAGCTGCCGGGGAGATGCGTGAACGAGTGGACGATCTGATCGGGCACGGCGCGGAACAGATCTGGGTTTCGACGTTTCACTCCACCTGCGTGCGGATTCTGAGACGTTACATCGACCACCTCGGCTATTCGACAAATTTTACGATTTACGATACGGATGACAGCAAGAACATCATCAAAGAGGTCTGCAAAAAGCTGCAGATTGATACGAAGGTTTATAAGGAACGGAGCCTGATGTCCGCAATTTCTTCCGCAAAGGACGAGCTGATTTCCCCGACGGAATATGCGCTCTCCGCGATGGGAGATTTTTCCAAGCAGAAAATCGCGTCCGTTTATCAGGAATATCAGGCAGCTCTGAAAAAGAACAATGCGCTCGATTTTGACGACCTGATTGTCAAAACCGTAGAGCTGTTCAAAACCAGTCCGGAGGTGCTTTCGTATTATCAGGAGCGTTTTTGTACATTATGGTGGATGAGTATCAGGATACCAACACGGCGCAGTTTGAGCTGATCCGTTTGTTGGCGGACAAATACCGCAATCTTTGTGTTGTAGGTGATGACGATCAGTCGATCTACAAGTTCCAGGGGTGCCAACATCAACAATATTCTGGATTATGAAAAATATTTTCCGGAAGCTGCGGTCATCAAGCTGGAGCAGAACTACCGTTCGACCCAGACGATTCTGGATGCTGCCAACGAGGTGATCCAAAACAACGTAGAACGGAAAAAGAAGGTTCTCTGGACAGATAAGGGTGAGGGCAGCCTGATCCATTTTAAACAGTTGGATACTGCATATGAAGAGGCGGAATTTATTGCAGATGATGTTTGCAAAAGAAAACGGAATCGGACAGCTGATTATAAAGACTGTGCAGTGCTTTACCGGACCAATGCCCAGGCGCGACTGCTGGAGGAGCGGTTTATTATAGAAGGAATCCCCTATGATGTGGTCGGCGGCGTCAATTTCTATGCGAGAAAAGAAATTAAGGACATTTTGGCATATTTAAAGACGATTGACAACGGACAGGACGACTTGCAGGTGCGCAGAATTATCAATATTCCGAAGCGTGGAATCGGTGCAACGACAGTCAACCGCGTGCAGGCATATGCGGAAGAAAACGAAATGAGCTTTTACGATGCCCTGCGGCAGGCGGATCAGATTCCCGGGCTTGGCAGAAGCGCATCGAAGCTGGAGCCGTTTGTGACGCTGATCCAGTCCTTTTCGGGCGAAGCTGGAATATTATACATTAAAACAGCTGTTGGATGATATCGTAGAATCCACCGGCTATGTAAAAGAGTTGCAGGAGTCGGATGACGAGGATGCGGAGGACAGAATCGCCAACATCAACGAATTAATTTCCAAGGTGGTCGCATTTGAAGCGGCACACGAGGATGCGACGCTGAGCAGCTTTTTGCAGGAGGTTGCGCTGGTTGCGGATATTGATGGCGTGGAATCCGACAATAATAAAGTGCTTCTGATGACGCTGCATTCCGCAAAGGGACTGGAGTTTCCGGTTGTTTATCTGGCTGGCATGGAGGATGGCATATTCCCCAGCTATATGAGCATCATGGACGACGACCCGACCGCGATCGAGGAAGAGCGCCGTCTGGCATATGTCGGAATCACCGTGCGCGGGAGGAACTTACGATCACCTGTGCAAAGAACAGCGTATGATTCGTGGAGAGACGCAGTATAATCCGGTCAGCCGGTTCGTTAAGGAAATTCCCGCCAATCTGCTGGACCAGAGGGTAGGAGGATCGAAACGTTTTTCATTTGAAAAAGAAGAGACGGATGATCCCAGCGGTTTTTCAGGATTTTCCGGTTTCTCCGGTTTTTCCGGCTTTGGAGGCGGCAGCTCAAAGAGCGAGAGCACAGGCGGATGGAATGGCTTTGGCTCCACCGGACACAGCAAGGCGGGCGGCAGCGGATTTGGAAATAGCAGCTTTGGCACGCTGAATGCAGACACAAGGAGCAACGCTTCTAAAGGCAGCTTCGCTGCGTCAGGGCAAAACAGGCTTTTCCGGGGAAAGCTTTTTCAACCGGCAGCTTTACCGGCTATGGAAAACCAAGGGCAGTTGTGAAGCCGAAAAAACCGCAGAGGACAGAAAGCCTTTTATCGCACAGGGGGGCTTGGCAGCTTAAACGGCGTGAACGGAATTTCCAGAGGCTCTGTGAAATCTGCAGCGCTGGAATATGGTGTTGGCGACCGTGTGCGGCACTTAAAATACGGCGACGGAACGGTGACGGAGATCGTGGACGATCCGCGGGATTACAAGGTGACGATCCAGTTCGACGGAGCTGGTCAGAAGATTATGTATGCAGCGTTTGCAAAACTGAAAAAACTATAAATTTTCCGGATTCATATAGTAAAAGTAAAAAAAGGGTGGTATGATAAACACGACGACTGAATCATGAAAACAAGCAGAAAGGATGGAAGATAATATGGTAAAAGCTGGATGAAATTCTGGAAGCGGTGAAGTACAAAGAGGCGGCGAAGAAAAAAAGAAGAGAAAAGAACTGTATTCTCTGGTTCTGGCGATTATCGGCATCGTTGCGGCTGTGGCAGCAGTTGCCTATGCAGTATATCGTTATCTGACTCCGGATTATCTGGAAGATTTTGACGACGACTTTTGACGATGATTTTGAGGACGAGGATCTGGACAAGGAGGAACCTGAAAAAGAAGCTTCCGAAGAGAAAAAAGAGGACTAAGGATCGCGGAGACATACCATCAGGAGCAGACGGATTATGGTTTTTGAGTGTTTGAATTCCCTTTGGTTTGGAACGGCAGGAACGCGATTTGGAAGTGTGCAGATAAAACTTTATAGGGTTGCGCACGCCGGAGATGACGGGATGTTCTTACGGGAGCGGAAAAATCAGAAATTTCGCTTTTCGTGGGGACATCCCGTTTTGTAATAAAATATGTTTTTGCATGGCAGTATGTTTGTGGAATGGAGGAGAGATGAAAAAAGGACAGATCAGGACAGGCGTGGTGCGGAATGTGAAATTCCCGAACCGCGCAATGGTGGTGCTGGAGCCGCTGGAAGGTGCGGCAGATGGAGAAGAAATCTGCGAGGTAAAAGGTGCACTGCCGGGACAGAAGATTTCTGTCGTTATAACAAAGGTGCGGAAAGGCAAGGGAGAGGGCAGATTAAAGGAAATTCTGGAAAAATCGCCGATAGAAACTGTCGGTGTTGAAAACGGCGGTTGCCCGCATTTTAATATCTGCGGCGGATGCAGCTATATTTCCATGCCATATGAAGAAAGCCTGAAGATAAAGGAAAACCAGGTCAGGGAGCTGTTGGAGCCGGTGCTTTCCAAACAGCAGAGCGTCTGTCAGATCGAGCCGATCCGTCAGAGCCCCGTTTATTACGGATACCGCAATAAGATGGAATTTACGTTCGGAGACGAGGTAAAGGATGGACCTCTGGCGCTGGGCATGCATAAAAAAGGCAGCTTTTATGATATCGTAACGGTGGATGGCTGTCGTCTTGTGGACGACGATTACAGTGCGATCCTGCGGGAGACACTTTATTATTTTGAAGAGAAAAAGACGCCCTTTTTATCATCGCTATACCCATGAGGGATATTTGCGGCATCTGCTGGTGCGCAGGGCGTCCAGGACGGGAGAAATCCTTGCAGCGCTTGTAACGACAACGCAGCAGGAAGTTGATCTGGAAAGCTGGAAAGAGCGACTGCTTTCCCTTCCGTTGAACGGAAAATTCGCCGGAATTTTGCATATTACGAACGACTCCATGTCGGATGCGGTCAAGTGCGACAGCAGTGAAATTTTGTACGGCAGAGATTATTTTTATGAAGAGTTGCTTGGACTGAAATTTCGAATTTCGACATTTTCCTTTTTCCAGACGAACACCTGCGGCGCAGAGGTGCTGTATGAGACAGCGCGGGAATATGTCGGCAGCCTGGTAAAGGAAGAGGGAAAGCCGGACAGTATCGTTTACGATCTTTACAGCGGCACAGGTACGATCGCGCAGCTGATGGCACCGGTTGCAAAAAAAAAGTCATTGGTGTGGAGATTGTGGAGGAGGCAGTTGTTGCTGCGCGGGAAAACGCGAAGCAAAACGGACTGGAGAACTGTGAGTTTATCGCGGGAGATGTTTTAAAGGTACTGGATGAAATCGAAGAAAAAACCGGACTTTATCATTCTCGACCCTCAAGGGATGGCGTACATCCCAAAGCACTTTCCAGAATCATCGGTTATGGGGTGGAGAAGCGGTATACATTTCCTGCAAACCGAC
>VOFC01003520.1_pt1 | contig 10238 bp, 19 predicted proteins | sample 5384161 | NCBI WGS metagenome assembly VOFC01 (sample SAMN12384722, study PRJNA508395) | human gut metagenome | isolation source: healthy gut B | host: Homo sapiens | reverse complement strand
GATCGGTTTCCTCTCCCGGTTTCTGCTCCGGTCTTCTGACCAGTTCTGTGAGTTGAAGCTTGATCTCTTCTTCTGTATCTTTTCCTACCCACATCCCATTCACTCCGGCCGGGAATAAACTGCTGTAAAATGGAAGCATGTATTTATTTTCAATATTAAATATCTTCAGAGGATTTCCCTTTTCAGGAATTCCTGTCCGCCCTTCATGGCTTCTTCTTCAGAGAAGAAAATCAGCACCTGATCATCATAAGTCTCCGGATCGCACACTACAAAGGCATTCTGGTACAATCAGACATCAATACATAGATGGCTTCTGCTTCCCCTCATTTTCTTTAAAACATCACTCTTATCTACACCCATACTGTTCCTCTTTCATGTCTATTGGTTTGCACGATACGCTTCATCTGCACTATACATCAAAGCCGCTTTCCCTTTCAGAATATCGATTACTCTTGCCGGATCATCACTCTTTAATACTGCTGCGCATCATCTCCATTTGCAAAAAGCGTACATATATTCAATGTTTACTTCACCGTCCACGATCTGATGCATTGCTTTGCTCAATGAACCGGTTGCATGTGGTACACGAAGTGCTACTACATCTGTCAGCATCGAAGTAATCCCAACTTCCTTTAATGCCATGCGTCCCTTATGCGGATCTGATGATACGATCATACGCAGTATTCCATAATCAGATGTATCCGCAAGACTCAGTGCTACGATATTCACATTGCTTTTTGCGAGTACATCTAATACTTCTTCCAGACGTCCTTCTGTTTTCCAAAAAACCGATAACTTTGTTGTGCGGTATTTACGCCCATGTTATTTCCTCCTGTTTATAAACCTCTGTTATCAATGACACGTTTTGCCTTACCCTCACTTCTTTCGATGGTCTTTTGGCTCTACGAGTTTCACTCTTACTGCAACACCGAGTGCCTGTTTTAAGACTGCCGCAACTTTATTCTTTAACTCATCCAGTTTACGAATCTCATCTGAGAAATATTTTTCATCCACTTCTACCATAACGGTCAGCACATCCAGATTATTCTCACGGTCAACGATCATCAGATAATGCGGTGCAACTCCTCCACCGACAGAAAGCAGTGCAGTCTCAACCTGTGTCCGGGAATACATTGACTCCGCGGATAACCTTCATATCATCGGTACGTCCTTTGAATTTTGAGATTCTCGGGAGTGTTCGTCCACATTCACAGGTAGAATGATCAATACTTGTAAGGTCTTTGGTTCTGTAACGAAGTAACGGCATACGCTTCTTTGGCAAGTGTTGTAAATACCAGTTCTCCGATCTCTCCGTCTGCGCAATGGCTGTTATCAGCCGGGTTCAATACTTCCGGATAGAAATAGTCTTCATATACATGCATACCATTATGATGGATACACTCTAAAGCTACACCTGGTCCTGTAACCTCGCACAGGCCATAGATATCAAAGCAGTTTACATCCAGGAGTTCTTCGATCTTCAGACGCATCTCTTCTGTCCATGGCTCTGCCCCGTTGATTCCAACGCTTCAACTGGAGTTTGTCTACGATTCCGGCCTCATTGGCGGCCTCTGCAAGATACAGCGCATAAGATGGTGTACATGCAAATGCAGTTGCGCCAAAGTCTTCCATACACATCAGCTGTCTCTTCGTATTACCTGCTGACATCGGGATAGCCATTGCTCCAAGCTTTCTTGCTCGAAAATCCAGCCCCATGCCTCCTGTGAACAATCCATATCCATAACAGATATGAATGCGGTCTTCTGCTGTAAGTCCTGCCATCGTAAGACCTCTGGCCACACACTCGCTCCATACATCTATGTCTTTCTGTGTATAAGAAGCAAGGGTAAGTTTTCCAGTTGTTCCCCGATGTTCCCTGAACCCTGACAATCTTATCTTTTTGGAACAGCCAGAAGGCCAAACGGATAATTTGCTCTTAAGTCCTCTTTCGTCGTAAACGGAAGCTTACCAATATCCTCAATCCCTTTGATATCCCCTGGTTCTACTCCTATTTCATCCATTTTCTTACGATAAAATTCTACATTTTCGTATACATTTTTCACCTGTTTTACCAGACGATCGCTCTGCAGTGCAGTCATCTCATCTCTGCTCATACACTCAATCTTCGGATCTCTGATCTGTTCTTCCAATCTTTCAGTGCTACTCTTTGCCATAACCTGTTCCGTACCTCCTTATAAATGATAGCCAACGTCAAATGCTTTTTATTAATCTCAATGGTTTTCGGAGGAACTGTCTTTTCAATCACTTCGTACCACTGTTCTTTTTGTAAAAATCCATATGCTGAGCCGCTACACCAAGCACGATCAGGTTGAACACTCTTGGATTACCGATTTTCTTTGCTTCTTCTGTTGCATTTACTGTATAGACTTTGTGTTCTTCTCCGAGTGTCTCAATAATATTTTCCGGATACTGTGCTGCCCCGATCACAACCGGCATCGGATCGATTCTCCAGTCATTGATGATCAGTGCACCATCCTTTTTCAGAAAATGTGCATATCTGAGTGCTTCCAGACGTTCGAATGCGATGAGAACATCTGCCTGTCCCTCTTCTACGATCGGCTCTGCGACCTTGTCGCCATAACGGACAAATGTTACAACACTTCCGCCTCTCTGTGCCATACCGTGTACTTCCGAAAGTTTGACATCATAGCCGCCGGCAATGGCAAGGCCTCCTAAGATTCTGCTTGTAAGCAGTGTTCCCTGTCCGCCGACTCCGACGATCATAATATTCTTTTGCTGCCATTATCTGTCACCCTCCCTTTACTAACTCAATTGCGTCAAATTTACACAGGCTTGCACAAAGTCCGCAACCTGTACACATTGTATCATCGATAGAAATGGTACCGTCTGCATTCTTTGTCATGTCCGGATACCCCGGCTTCATACAGATACCACATTTTTTACATTTGTCTGTGTGTGTCTGATATAACGGTTTCTTCGACTTATCCAAAAGAACGCAAGGTGTCTTTGTGATAATCACAGATACTTCATCTTTTGCGATTTCTTCTTTCACCGCTTTCTCTACTGCCTGGATATCTCTTGCATTGACTTCCACAACATTCTTCACTCCGATCGCGCGGCACAAAGCAGGAATATCGATTGCGTATGTCGGATCTCCCTGAAGTGTCTTTCCGGTTGCCGCATGATCCTGATGACCGGTCATACCCGTTGTAGAGTTATCTAAAATAATAACTGTTCCTGTTGCTTTGTTATACATCATATTCATCAGTGAATTAACACCTGTATGCATGAAAGTAGAATCACCCGATCACGGCAACCCAGTTCTTGATATACTCTTTTTTCCTTTGGCTTTTTCCATACCATGAAGACTTGAGATACTGGCTCCCATACAGATTGTTGTATCCACGACACTAAGTGGTGCAACTGCTCCCAGTGTATAACATCCAATATCACCTGCTGCATGTATCTTTAACTTATTCAGCACATAGTACACACCTCTGTGTGGACATCCCGGACATAAGATCGGTGGTCTTCCCGGGTGCCTCTGCAGGTTTGCTGATGTCCAGTTCCTCTTTCAGGATTGCCTGACGGATCATATTCGCACTGTACTCTCCCTGTACCGTAAAGATTTCTTTACCAATTGCCTTGATCCCCCAAGATTTCACCTGTGTCTCAATGACAGGATCCAATTCTTCTACAACGTATAATGTATCTACTTTTTCGAAGCAAAGTCCTCGATCAGCTTTCTTGAGCGGATTCACCATTCCCAGCTTCAGTACAGAAGCCTCCGGCAATGCCTCTTTTACATACTGATACGGGATACCACTTGATCACACCAGATCTTTGTATCGTTCATCTCAACTCTGTTGATCGGAAGTGTATTTGCTGCCTCTGCCAGTTCCTGATTCCGTTTTTCGATCTCTACGTGACGGGTTTCGCATTTCCCGGCATCATAACATTCTTGCGGATATTCTTCTCATATGGTTTATCTTCGATCTCTTTGCGTTCGTTTAATTCTACAAGTCCCTGTGAATGTGCAAGTCTTGTTGTCGTACGGTATACAAACGGACGGTCAAACTGTTCACTTAAATCAAATGCGATCTTAATAAATTCTTTTGCCTCGGCACTGTCGGACGGTTCGATGACCGGGATCTGTGCTGCTCTTGCAACCATTCTTGTATCCTGCTCGTTCTGAGAGCTGTAAAGTCCCGGATCATCCGCAACAACAATGACAAGTCCTCCGTTGACTCCCCATGTAAGATACGGTATATGTAGGATCCGCTGCCACGTTAAATCCCACATGCTTCATACAGGACATAGCACGTACTCCTGATACGGATGCACCGATCACTACTTCTGTTGCGACTTTTTCATTCGGTGACCATTCGCAGTATAAACTATCTTTATATTTGACCAGGTTCTCACTGATCTCTGTACTTGGTGTACCAGGGTATGCAGCAGATACCTTTACTCCGGCCTCATATGCACCTCTGGCGATTGCCTCGTTCCCAAGCATAATTACTTTTTCTGACATACTTCTCTTCCATCCTTTCGTGTAAGCGGCATTCCGTTTACGCCACCTTGTAATAGTATAACATAATACTTTCATGAGTTAAAGCATTGATTTGTCAAATTCCAAATTTTTCTGTCTTCGTTTCTTTTGCTTCCGGATTACTCTTTAAATATAAATACCGGCATCGGCGGACAGTTCTTCCGGTTATAGTATTCATTGACGATCACGGTATACTCTCTTCCCGGAAGTGCTTTTATGTATTCGAGAATCTTCTCTTTTTCTTCGAATCCGGTATCTCCGCCACTATAAATACACAGGCTCATCATACCACCGTGTTTCAGTATGCCGAGACCTTTTCCGATTGCCTCTATGCTGGTCTGGTATGTAGTTGCAAGCTTATGATCCCCGCCCGGAAGATATCCGAAGTTAAAACAGATCACATCTGTACTCTCTTCCATTGCATACCGGTCCATATGCTCATGCCCGTCCAGGATCAGTTCCGCCTGCTGCTCTTTTCCGTGTATCCTTAGTAATTCTCGCGTCGCATCCAGTGCTTCCTGTTGAATATCAAATGCAAGTACCTTTCCATTTTTCTCCGGCAAGCTCACACAGGAACAAGGTATCATTCCCCACTTTCCCATGGTCGCATCGATATAACATCCGCCCGCTTCTGCCTGAACGGATGATCTCATGACACCAGTATGTGATCTGTGACTGTTTTATTCTTCCCATCTGTTATCTCTCTCCTAAAAATCAAACAATGACAGCTGGTTCGATGCCGGAAGATCCGCAAAGGATTCCAAGATCAACCATCGTGTCAATAACGGTCTTATTTGCTTTTGTTCTCTGTCTGAAATCATCCAGCGACAGATAGGTCCCATCTTTTGAGGGCTTCTGCAACTGCCTCGGCAGCCTTCTCTCCCATACCGTCAATGCTGGAAAGCGGCGGCATCAGTTTGCCATTTACGATCAGGAACTTCGTTGCCTGTGCTTTGTTATCATGATATCATCTCGACAACATATGGCAGATGAAAGCACACATTTGCCCTCCTGGATCAGTACCTGGGCATTACCAAGCCATACATCAGTACCGTGCGAAAGACCTGATATACGCACCAGATCCGAGAAATTCTGCGGATTGGCGTCAATAAGCATCTGCATTGCGAAATCTGTACCAAACTCAGGTATACCAAGACTTCCTAACGGAATACCGTTTATATCCTCCGGAGTGATCCCCAGTGCCTCTGTTCCGTGGAACAGGCTCATTACAGCTGCATCATCAAGTTTGATCTTCTTGGCGTCAAGTCCCGTGAGATCCTCAAGACGTCTTATCATGGTAGGATCATCATGTCCGAGAATATCAAGCTTTAATAGATTGTGGTCTATAGAATGATATTCGAAATGGGATGTGATTATATCCGTAGTCATGTCATTTGCAGGCTTCTGTATAGGGGTAAATGTATATATCTCCTCATGTCTCGGAAGAACTATCATACCTCCCGGGTGCTGTCCCGTTGTTCTCTTGACCCCGGTACAGCCCTTTGCAAGTCTTTCTATCTCGCAGTTTCTCTTGGTGACAACCGCATGCTCTTCCACATACTTCTCTGTCTCCTTAGGGCTCATGCCGCTGCTCATGGCTTCCGCCCTTAACTTGTCCTTTATCTCATCCTTAAAGTAATTGTATACATATCCGTAGGCGGTCTTCTCCGCAACAGAACCTATGGTTCCCGCTCTGAACGCCTTCCCCTTTCCGAACAGCACCTCTGTATAATGATGGGCACAGGACTGATACTCACCGGAGAAATTAAGGTCAATATCCGGCTCCTTGTCTCCCTTGAAACCTAAGAAGGTCTCAAACGGTATGTCATGTCCCTCTTTCACAAGCGGAATATGACAATTAGGGCAATCCTTATCCGGCATATCACAGCCTGAAAATCCCACATAGGATTTAACCAGATCCGAATCAAAATCAACGTAGTGGCACTTCGGACATATATAGTGGGCTGACAACGGATTAACCTCTGTGATACCTGACATTGTAGCTACAAATGATGATCCTACGGAACCTCTTGAGCCTACCAGATATCCGTGGTCATTGGAATCCCACACCAGCTTCTGGGCTATTATGTACATAACCGCAAATCCGTTTGATATGATGGAGTTAAGCTCTCTCTGGAGTCTCTCCTCTACCACCGGCGGAAGATCCGGACCATATATCTGATGAGCCTTCGTATAGCATATCTCCGTTAGGGTCTCATCGGACTTGTCGATTATAGGCGGTGCCTTATCAGGTCTTACCGGCTCTATCTTCTCTATCATATCGGCGATCATGTTAGTATTGGTTATAACAACCTCCTTCGCCTTATCGCTTCCCAGATATTCGAACTCAGCCAGCATTTCTTCAGTGGTTCTGAAATAAAGGGGCGGCTGCTGTCTTGCATCATCAAAGCCCTTGCTTGACATGATTATGGCTCTGTATATGCTGTCCTCCGGATTGAGGAAATGTACATCACAGGTTGCCACCACCGGCTTGCCGTATATCTCACCAAGCTTGACGATCTTTCTGTTATGATCCTTAAGATCCTCCCAGGTACATGGATTTTCCTTCTTTCTGGTAAGGAACTCATTATTTCCCAATGGCTGTATCTCAAGGTAATCGAAGAACTTCACTATCCTGGCAATCTCCTCATCACTGGCATCATTTAATATTGCCTGATACAGTTCTCCGTCTACACAGGCAGAACCCAGGATAAGTCCCTCACGATATTTATTGATCATACTCATAGGGATTCTTGGTCTTCTTGCAATTCCGAATCAAAACGGTCTACCGTTGTTACTCCTTTTAACTTCAAAAATGCACCTGTCTTAATATCTCCCAAAATATCCGCAAGCTGATCGTTCCGCACAAACATTTTCACCATAATAGAATCCGTAAAATCTGTAACTGCAAACATAATGATCGTCTTCTCATTACGGATCTCTCTGGTCTCCATACTGATGACTTTTTCCACGGATTGTGATCTCACCCATCTCGCCTAACACATTCTGCAGTTCGATCGTCTCATCGTCAAAGTCCGTCCGTAAATCAAATTCGATCATCCGTAGCCTTACGTACAAACGAATAGCTGCCTTTTCCAAATGATTTGGAACTCTTAGCGCTGCTTTTATTACTGTTTTCTCCACCGGAAGTGCTTTTTGACGCACTTTTTTCCTCTTTTTTCTCTTCTTTCTGTTCCTGCGCCTGTGCTTTCTTTGCTTTGACTGCCTCAGACTGTTCACGGATTGCCTCTACTTCCTGTTCTAATTTGGCTTCGTTATATTTCAACTTACTGTCTTTGCCTTTTCATACAGAACCCGTATCTCCACCGGCCGTTGAAAACGCTCTGCAAATACACCCGTCAGATACTCCGACAGGGGAGTCCTTTTTTCCTTGTGCAACAATCGTATCCGTCAGCGTCAGACAGAGAATATTACCATTTTCAAATTCATAACTGGCGTTCTGGAGCATGTTCCGCTCTACAACGCTCTTCTGATCCAGTTCCATCAGAAAACTGTCGTAGTATTCATTCATCAGATTCTCCGGTGTATACTGTTCCGATAGGTCATACTGCTCCCGCACTGTCACCTGGATATGGCTTCTGGCAAATAACTGCTGCTTCAGCATACGCTCCACTTCATATATATCCTTTTTCTGGATCAGATGTCTGCTGTAAATGCTGACACGGATAAAGTCTCGTAGAATTTGTGGAAACTTTCGTCACCTCTACGCCCTGAAACATCATCTGAATATCATCTTTTACTTTTAATGTCGGAAATACCTCAAAAAACGGCTTACTCATTCCAGTGTAACAACTCCTGTCTCAATGTCTCCAATAATTCGTCTTCCTTTACTTTCTTCACGACCTCACCTTTCTTGATCAGAAGACCTTCGCCGATTCCACCGGCAATACCGATATCTGCTTCCTTTGCCTCTCCTGGTCCGTTAACCACGCAGCCCATAACGGCCACCTTGATATCCAGCGGAATATCGGCCACCATTTCTTCGACTTTATTTGCAAGTCCGATCAGATCGATCTGGGTTCTGCCACAGGTCGGACATGAAACGACTTCTATTCCGCCTTTCCTGAGTCCCAGAGTCTTTAAGATCAGTTTTGCGGATTTGATCTCTTCTACCGGATCTCCGGTCAGCGATACACGGATCGTATCACCGATCCCCTGGTTTAAGATCAGTCCCAGTCCGATGGAAGATTTGATATTTCCTGCAAGCAGCGTTCCTGATTCTGTAATGCCGACATGTAACGGATACGGACATACCGGTGCCAAAAGTTCATGTGCTTTTTTACACACATCATAACGTCCGATGATTTGATACTGACCACCAGATTGTCATATCCCATCTCTTCTATCATATGTACTTTGTCCAGTGCACTTTCTACCAGGCCTTCTGCCGTTACTCCATGATATTTTTCTACCAGATGTTTCTCCAGTGAACCGCTGTTCACTCCGACACGGATCGGAATATTATATTCTTTTGCTTTTTCTACCACTGCACGGACTCTTTTTTTCATCCCCGATATTTCCGGGATTGATACGGATCTTATCTGCACCGTTCTCAATTGCTGCAATCGCCAGACGATAATCAAAGTGGATATCTGCCACCAGCGGAATATGTATCTGTTCTTTGATCTTGCGGATACTCTCTGCTGCCTCCATCGTCGGAACCGCCACCCGGATAATATCGCATCCCGCTTTCTCAAGCTTTAAGATCTGCGCCACACAGGCTTCCACGTCTTCTGTTTTCGTGTTCGTCATAGACTGGATCGCAATCCGCTCCCCGCCGCCGATACACACATTACCGATCTGTACTTTTTTCGTTTTATTTCTGTAGTCTTCCATCCTGTTCCCTCCGTTTTTTATGATATATAAACTTCTTTTTTGTCTTTCTTCTTGCATATGCGCATTTGTCCCTATAGCAACAAATGCCCCTCTATACCATACATATAGAGGGGCTGTCATTTTAATTCTTATTGAACATCATCTGTTCTCCATATTCACGCTCTGTCAATGTCAGCGTTCCGTCATCAATACTATATTCAAATGTCGTTCCTATGGATTGTACTGCATTTTTCAAAGTCTCTGTTGTATACTGTCCATCCGACTTTTCTGCAATTTTCTGAATCTGTGCATCGTCCTGCTGTATAGAAATCGTCTTGGATTCTTTGTTCATCGTATATGTCATCGGAACTTCTGTATCTTTTCCTTCCCCCCGATGCCGGAATTGTTACCGTCATCTGACCATCACGACTGATCTTCAGATTCATATTACCGTCCTCATCCGTCCAAGAACCTTCTAACGGATTTCCGTAAACATCTTCATCAGAAGAAATATTGCTACGATTATAATCAGGACAGATGTAACAGACGTAACGACTGTCCATATCTTACTTCTTTTGCCTCATCATTGTTTTCTATCATCTATCCGTTTCCCTTCTTTTTTTATTGTGTCTTTTATTATTCCCGCTATTATAGATTATATGTGCTTTTTTCTTCCGTGTCAACGACAGGTCTTTTGTTTCTTCTTCCCTTTACTCGTCAATCTCCACAAGCAGATAAAATCCCTGTCCGTCTGTTCAATCTTCTTGATCTTTCCTTTTCTTGCTCTGATCCGCTGTCTGGTACGGTAGATTCCTGACATAGCGATGGATGGTTCGACCAGATATGTATATTGACCGGTAACGGCACT
>VOFC01002198.1_pt1 | contig 10242 bp, 14 predicted proteins | sample 5384161 | NCBI WGS metagenome assembly VOFC01 (sample SAMN12384722, study PRJNA508395) | human gut metagenome | isolation source: healthy gut B | host: Homo sapiens | reverse complement strand
GTCATAAATGCCCTCGATCATGCCGGGCCAAAGCTCCAGCTCATAGGCGCGCTGGTCTCACCCTTCAGTGCTGGCCTAGACCAGAGGTCTCCTCATAGACCTGATGTTGGGCGGGTGTCAAATTCTTCATGGTCAGGATCTCACCGATCAGGCGCTAGCCGACACGGACCACAAGCCGGACATATTGGCGTCCGCCGCTCGCAGCCGCCACCACCAGCGGCCTCGGAAACTTAACAACTTTACCGCTCAAATTGATAACCTTTCTTTCTTTCAATTTGCCAGAAGAACAGAACTTTTTCGCTCGCCCACCGCCTTGGCGGTGACGCCCGTTTGCGAACCGGCGAGAGGGAATTGGGGAACAAGTTTAGCAGCGCCTGCGGCGGAACAAGCAAGGCTGTTTTCGAGGTGCAGGCTCCGATTGCCGGGCAAAGCACACGGGAATCGGATGAACCAACGGTGCAAAATGGAATCCCCTCTTTAAGTTACAGGATATCCGCACCCACAGCCCGTTCGATGGCGCTCTGATGTTTGACTTGCCGATGCCAAGAGACCCTTCCCGGCCGGGGATCAGATAATGGCGGGCTGGATATTGTCCTTATAACGGTCCAGCACGTCGGCCATATCCTCTGGCCAGGGTCTCTGTCAGGTAGATCACCGCGCAGTTGGTTTTGGCCAGGTCATGGACGGTTTTCCGGGCCTCCTCCACGGAGGTGACGGGATAGGTGTCCAAGCTCCAAGGCCCGGAAGCCCATGACGGACTCCCAATCGCCGATGACGGCGATGGAATAGGTTGCTGCCATGTTCTCCCCTCCTTACGCGCAGGTCCGCCGCAGGCGGGACCGGATGACCTCCGGGCTCAGCCCGGCGGCGCGGCCCATCAGCAGGATGCGGATGTTGGTGTACTCCGTCTCCCGGGCCGCCAGATAAGCCAGCAGCGGAGCTTCCCCGAAGGGGATCATCTGTGCCCCGGCCAGATAGTCGCTGACAGCGTCGTCGCAGCGCTTTTCAAACTCCGTCAGGGAGCCGCCCTTCAGGGCCGCCCCCCCTGCCTCCGCCGCCTGTGCGAACCGGGTGGGGCCGTAGATCTCGTTCAGACCGCCGGCGGGGTGATTCGCCGCCGCCAGGATTGCCGCCGGTTCCACGGTGCCGCTCAAAGAGAACGCCCGCCAGAAAATCGGCGTTTTTTCCCATCCGCAGCGTCCGGATCAGCGCCGGAGATTGGCGGCATCGATCTGGGTCTCCACATACCCCCGAAGGAACTGGCTGCCGGTATCCTCTGCTACTTGGGCCATGTCCCGGTACATCCAACGGTCCAGCACGATGTCGCTGAAGGCTGGGGTCCCGGGTGGTATCCAGTACGGACTTGGCCTCCGCCACCGCCGCGGCAGAGCGCCGGGCAGTTTGTCCAGTTCTCCGCTTTCCACGGCGGTTTCAGCTCCGCTGCTCCGATGCGACCCATATCCATCAGCATCCGGTCCGGGCTGGTACCCATAGCGGCTGCCTTCAGGATGGCCTTTTGCATTGTGATAGTCGTATTTCAGCTTGAATATGTCGATATATCTGGGGTCTGGCGCGCCGTCGCCAAGGTCAGTGAGCAGCTCCTCCCGGGCCTGAGACAGCGCCGCATCCATAGCCTCCGGCCGGGCGGCGTCCAGCTCCGGATAGCCGCAGTCCTGAAGAAGCTTGGAGACTTCCTCATCGCTGCGGGCCTCCAGCAGACGCTCCATGCGCTCCGCCGTCAGCAGCGTGGTTCCATGGCCCGGACACGGGCGGAGATCGCCAGATAATCCGTATCTTTGATTTTGTTAGCCAAGGTATGACCTCCCTCAGCCGAACAGCCGCTGAGCCACCTGTCCCGCCGTTTCCGCCTTCTGCAAACGAACCAGCGTATCAAAGGCACAGTTGACCTCAACGTTGCCGTCCTTGAGGATGAAGCCCCCCTGAATGGGCGCGGTCTCGCCGGAGAGGGTCAGCTTGCCGCCGGACTTTCCGTTGGCAGCGTCCACCGCGGCCTGCCCAACCGTTTCCCGATCCTGGGCGGAGAAGAGAACTTCTCCCGCACCATGAGGCGCGGCCTGAAGCAGCAGCTCCGTCAGCACCTCTACGTAACGGGCCTCCGACAGATTCCGCAGCTTTTCCAGCGCCTTGGCGTAGGTCTCCTCCATGACCGCCTGCTTAGCGGCCAGGACCGTTTTCCGGGCCTCCATCTGGGCGGCGCTGATGAGACGTTCCTCCCGCTCCGCCGCCAGACGCTCGTTCCGGGCAGCCAGATCGGCCACTTCCTTGTCCGCCTGGGCCTGATAGCGAGCGGCGACCGCCGCCGCCTCCTGCCGGGCTTTTTTCCAGCAGGGCGTCCGTCTCCGCTTTCGCGTCGGTATTCAGCCGCTGGATAATGGTATCAATTCCGTTCATCATTGAATCCCCTTTCTTACAGGGATCAGGCGCTGATATTGATGATCATCAGCATGGAAGCCAGCAGGGACAGAATGGCGTAGAACTCCACAGTGATGCAGAGCACCATGCCCTTGGACCAGTCATCCGGCTTCTTGGCCAGAATGTTGATGGACGCAGCAGCCACGCGGCCCTGCGCGATGGCGGAGAACAGGCCGCCCAAAGCCATGGGCAGGCAGGCCGCCAGATACTGGAAGCCCTGGGCAATGGTCAGCTCGGGCAGGGAGCCAGACAGCAGGCCCATGCGGAAAATGGCGAAGAACCACACCACCAGGCCATACAGGCCCTGGGTGCCGGGATGACCTGCAGAATCATGACCTTACCGAATTTGCCGGGGTCCTGGCACAGCAGGCCAGCGCCGGCCTCACCGGCCATGCCGGTGCCCTTTGCGGAGCCGATGCCGGAGAGAACAGCCGCCAGGCCAGCGCCCAGCAGGGCCAGAGCCAGACCGCCCCCAGCTGCCGAAGAAAGTACCGCTCTGCTGCAATTCAAACATTTGAGCCAACTCAGTCATAATAGGGTTCCTCCCTAAATAATGATTTATTTTGTAATGTCAACGTATTTGGTGTCCGCCATCAGGGGCTTGAACGGCTTGCCGCCGTCCTCGTAGAACTTGCCGAAATACTCCAGGCACTGGAGACGCAGGTCGTGCACGTAGCAGCCCAGCAGGTTCAGTGCGAAGTTCAGGGCATTGCCTGCCAGCGAGATGATGAGGAACACGATAAGGTTGCCAGGAATGGCGCCCAGCGTGTTGAACACCTGCGCGATGACGCTGCCCGCCAGCATCAGGGCCATCAGACGGGAGTAGGAGGATGTCTCCGAAATACCCGGTGATGTGATTGTACAGAGAACCGAAGATCCCGGTAATTTTGCCGAAGCCCTTGTTGGTCAGCACCGGTCCAAGGACCACCATGGCAAGGCCAACATAGAGGACCACGTTGTGGTCATGCCAGCGGCCATAAGGCCGATCCCGGCAAACACGACCCACCAGGTCAGCTCTTCCCATACAGCGTCCATCACCTGGCCGTTTTTCAGCTTCCGCACGAAGCTGATGGCCATACCGGTGATGATCTGCACCATGCCAAGTGCCATGGCTCCGATGAGGATCATCAGGGTATCATCCAAGGGCGTGAACAGAGCCGGTAGAGTGAAATCGCCGCCGGTGGTGAGCTTGACCACCTGGGTCAGGAAGTCTCCGAAGAAGCCGCCGGTGAGCGCCCATGATAAAGGTGCTGATGCCGCAGAGGGTCATCAGTCCGAACAGGTTCCCCGCCGTGCCCTTGGGCGCGTACTTTTTGCTGATGAGGAATCCCGCCAGGAACATCAGCAGGCCATAGCCCATATCCGCCATCATGATACCGTAGAACAGGATGAAAAACGGTGCCATCAGGGGGTTGGGGTCCACATTGTCGTATCTGGGGAGGGAGTACATCTCCGTCACCATGTTCAAAGGTTTCGTGAGCCAGTTGTTTTTCAGCTGCACCGGCACATCGGGGGATCTCCTCCTCCGTGGGGTCCAGCGCTTCCCAGGCGCAGCCCTTTTCCGTCAGGAACGCGCCTACCGCCTTTTCCTGCTCCGCCGGGACCCAGCCCTGGAAATACAGCACCGTTTCATCCGTCAGGACGCTCTCAGCGCACTGCTCCTTGGCTGCCTCGGCCCGGAGCCGGTCGGCGTAGATCCGAAGTGCGTCCCGGTTTTTCCGCACTGGCCGCGATGGCGGCAGCGGCGTCATCCTGAGTCTTTTTGTTTGCCTCCAGATCCCGTTCCAGTAACGGATATTCTCCGCCGCCGTCCCGGTCATTCCCTGGAAAGTCACCGCGCTGAAGCCGAAGGGCCGCAGCAACTCCTGTGTTTTCTCCTCATCGCCGCGGTGGACGATCACAAGCAGATACTTCTGTAATTTGTCGGCGCTGATCTCATACAGCTCCGCCGCCAGGCCCTCCGCTTCCATCTGAACGCGGATGGCGCCCACATCCGTCTGACCGGGGCAGACCCCCAGACGGAAGATGGTGTGAGCGGTGCCGGATCGCTCCAGCGGAAGGTCCAGCGATTCCCACGGCTTCAGGGCGGCAGCGCGGCTCTCCAGCCGTCCAGCCTCGCTCTGGGCCTTGGTCAGGATCCCCAGCTGCTCCCGCACCGCGTCGCAGGCTGCCTGAGCCTTTTCCGCAGCGCCGGCATCCAGGAATTCCGCTTCCGTGATGGGATGGCGTTTGATGAACATGCCGTCCTTCAACTTGGCGTACTGTTTGATGGCATCCAGCGCTGTGTTGACGTCGGTGAGCTGCCCCTTACGCTCGGCAAGAGACGAGCCACTCCGCTGAAACAGCGACGCCCATTGGGGGTCCGCAAGGACCTCCCCGGGTTCGCTGATCTCCACACAGCCCAGATGCAGCAGTCCTTTCAGAAGTTCTTCCTGCGATCTGCCATTGCAATAACATGGAGCTTTTTCATTTTGACAATGGCCATCTCAGTGTTTCACTACCCTTTCTACAATAAACTCGGCGGTCTCATCCAAATGCTGTTCCGCCTGCTCGCGCTGGCGCCGGCTCTCCGCCTCCGCCTCCTGCGCGATCTCCTGGGCCCGCAGCACCGCCCGTTCCTCTGCCTGCCGCAGCAGGTTCCTTGCCCTGTTCCGCCGCATCGGACCGCACCTTCTTTAAAAGCTCCGTACCGTTCCGCTCGGCGTCCAGAACCAGCTGGCGTGCCTCCGCCTCCGCGGCGGCTCTGCTCTGCTTGTTGGACTGTTCCGTTTCCGTGACTTGTCTGATCGCCTCTATGGACATCTCTCGTTCACCCTCCTTCCTACAAAGTGCTACAGCAAATACCCGAAAATACTATCTGCCGGGAACCTTCCAGAAGAATAGATTTTCTAAATTTTCGGCTTTTCCCTCAAACCGATGCTGTTTTTTTCCTCATTCATTGTTACGTTTACCAGTATAGGAGATTATTTCCAAGAAAACAAGAAAACAAAAGTAAATTCTGGCACTTTCCCCTTTTTGTACAAGAACCGCCTGGTTCAACCACCATATTTCTTGGTACTTTGGATATTACTTTTTCTAACTTTTTATGCTACAATGAACCGGACAGGAGAAAGTGCTTCTGTCTTTTTCTTTTTGCCCGTCTTTTGTCAATTTCACCAGACGTCCTTTTTGTCCTCCCCACGTTTGTTTGTTATATATCAATCAATTTTTCTGCATCGTGTTAAAAAAATCACAGGAGTGGAAGTTCACCCCTGTGATTTTTTTAACAGCATTTTGTTACTTTTTGTCACTTTTTGCATCAGTACCCTTTTCCAGAGCCGATGCCAGCCGATCCAGTTCCACGCCGGTCTGATCCATGGTCCTGGGAAGCTGTGCCAGCGTGACTTCCATTTTCCGCAGTTCCGCCGTCATGTGGCTGGAAGCCGTCTCAAATGTGCTCATCAAAATCTGGTACTGCTGCCGGAAGAGATCCAGCGCCTTGTGCATCTGTCCCGCCGTGTGCTCCTCCAGCTCTGCTGCCCGCTGCCGGGCCTCGCACTCGATAGCCCCCACCTGACCGCGCAGCATGACATGGGCCTCAGCGTCCGGACGCAGCGCCTCCACCTGTTCCTTTAACTGGGCATTCTTTAAAAAAAGTAGCTCAGCTGGATAGAGCGTCTGGCTACGGACCAGAAGGCCGGGGGTTCGAATCCCTCACGGCGTACCAAAAGTCCTCGAAATCGTCTGATTTCGAGGACTTTTGCTTTTCATAAGTTGCTATTTTCGGATGTTGCTTTTTTCCTGACCCAAACGCTGACCCCAACGGGAGCGGATAGCGGAAAGGACTATACCGCACGGGATAGGATATTGCCCATGGTCTGCGCCGCTTTGAGTTGCGCGTCGGTGGTCACGTGGGCGTAGGTGTCCAGCGTGAACCCCGCGGAGTAGTGGCCGAGCATACTGCTGACGGTTTGACGTCCACGCCGTTCTGTAGGGCCATGGTCGCGAAGGTGTGTCGCAGGTCGTGGAAGCGTATCCGGGGCAGCCCCGCGCGTTTCAGCACCCGCTGGAGCATGTGCAGCACGCTGTCCGGTGACATGGGGCCTCCGGCGGGCGATGGGAATACCCATTCGCTGTTGCCCGTTTTTCTTCTTTGTTGCATCAGAACGTCTATCGCATCCGCCGACAGGGGCAGCGTGCGATAGGCGTTTTTCGTTTTTAGCGGTGCTTCGACTACCTTAGCTATTCTGCCGTGAGATGGCCCGTTGGATTTTCAGCACACCACGGTCGAGGTCTATGTCCGTCCACTTCAGACCCAGCAGTTCCCCACGGCGTAGGCCCGTGGCGAGATCGAGGTAGTAGAGCTCGTACACGCCGCTGTCTTTGGCCTCCTGAAAGAAGGCGCTGAGCTGATCCGAGGTCAGGGTTTTCATTTCTTTGTGTTCCACCTTTGGCAAGGCACAGCCCTGTGTCGGATTTTTCGTGACGAGGCGCTGTTCCACGGCGAGATTGTACGCCGAACCAATCATCTGGTAGATGTTGCGAACCGTCTTCGGCGCTAACCCTTTTGCTTTCTTTCTTCGCCTCGATGCGGTCAACTCTACCGCCGTCCAACAGGTGTTTATAGAATCTCTGCAAGTCCAGAGAAGTCAGGTCTGCCAGTGGAACACTGCCGATCTGCGGCTTGATGTGGTTCTTCAGAAAGCCTTGTCTGGTCTTGAACGTGGACGGTCTGAGTTTGACTTTTGCGTAGTTTTCCATCCAGACCTCCAGCCAACTCCCCACGGTGTAGGTTTTTGCCTTGCCGTAGTCGATACCGACATTTTCTTCGATGGCCTTTTTCAGTTTTTCCTTGACCTCGGTCTGCGTCTTTCCCAGCACATTTTTGATGATGGCCTTGCCAGTTTCCGGATCTCGGCCAACCGTGTACCGGCCTTCCCAGCGTCCGTCCTTGCTCTTTCGGATGTTCCCTTCTCCGTTTGCTCGTCTTTTTTTCGGCATGGTATCAGCCCCTTTCGCAACGAACAATACCGTAAACAAGGGAACAAAGCTACCGGAAAGCGGAACTGTTATCAGAAAGTTATCATTTGCCTCGCGGCCGCACCGCCTTATCTTTGACTATTGCGGCGCAATTTTGCGCTGCCGGGGACGTTCTTTTTGGTTACAGCGGTGCGATTTTTGGACGGATGAAAAGCCCTTTTTATTGACTACAGCGGCGCAAAATATGTACGATCTGCGCTGAAAATCGCCGCTGCACAAAAAGTACTTTTTTTGAGTGGTTGAAAACTGCGATTTCCTCAAACGCCTGCGGAATGTCCACCTTGAAAAGTCCGCCGTCACGGGCCTTTGCCTGACATTCACCATGACTGTGAAAACGCTCGCCAAGGTGCACCTTAGACTGCGGTTCCAAAATCTCGGAAAGCCCCGGGCTTTGGCTGGAGGGCCGCGGGCGCTTGCGACTGCGGCCCTTGTGCTAAAATCGAACGGCCCTCACCGCTCGAAAAAATCCGGCTTAAAGTTCGGCTTTTTCGCTCCAAAACCGTTCCGCAAATATCGCCAAAAGTTACCGCTACAACGCTGTTCCAAACCGCTTTTCATCCCGTTTTCAACTTCTCACAAAACGCCCCACGTTCGCTTTCACGAGCGAAAGTGGGTACACTCGGCTTTCGGAGAAAAGGATCGCACACAAGGGCTTACACGCCGAAACAGGGGGTTCCCTTCCTGCGGCCACAGTGCGGCTTTGTGCCGTCAGTGAAATTCCTTTTATTCCGCCACGCTTTTATATACATACATTTCCCGGTTCTCTGTGAACCCCACTATATCAGCAGAGGGAAAAACTCCGGGCAAAGTTGCCGCCATAAGTTTATCCCCCCAACCGCTTTTCATTCCGATTTTCAACTTCTCGCACAAACGGCTCACGTTCGCTTTCACAGACGAAAGCGGGTACACCTCGGCCTTCGGAGAAAAATCGCACACAAGCGCTTACACGGCGAAACACGGGGTGTTTCGGATGGGGGCGCTATTACTACCCTCGGGTGTTCCACACGTTTCGGAAACCCTGCGTGGCCGGGGTTTAAAACGGCAAACCTTGCCGCTTTTGGGTCTTGGTTGGATGTGCTCCCCAAAAACAGAAAGCCTGCGGAACAGCGATGCGCATGATGCGCGTCGCTGCCCCAGGCGTCGCGGCCCCTGGGCTGCGTGATCTTTTCGCTTCTGCCGAAATTGCGGTTTGTACATCCGGCGCTCATGGTTTTCCGCGTGTGCGAGGCATGGGTGGTATCACTACCCTCAGGACTCCAAAGATGAATCATCAAAACGAACCCGCACAGCTCCGCTTCCTTGAGGAAACCGCCAATCAGTTGCGGCAGAACGGCTTCACGGTGGAACCAATCGAAGATCACCACCTGCCCGTCAGCATTGAAAAAGGGCGCCTCTGCCGTATCTCCGGCAAAAGGGGCAGCGTATTGTACCGGCAAGAAAACGTAGACAATATCAGGGCACAGGACGCTTTGCAGACGGTGATCGACACCGTCAAAATGACTTCGGAATACATGGCGATTCTGGAAACCGCACCGCGGCTCAAAGCCAGCGGACTGGATGGCGACTACCGCGTCCTTGCCGACTTTGGCGGCGCAGTGCTGGCGGGTCACCCCACCGAGCGAGGCGTCCAGTTTGTGACTTGGGAGTGGGACTTCGACCGGAGGGCGTCCATCACGGGCACTATTTCCAGGATGACTATGATGCCGCCAAGCGGGATTTCGCCACACGCAGCGGGCTTGTTCAAAAAAGGCGCCCTTTTTGAACCGGAGCAGCTTGCGGAGATCTACCGCGCGCTGGCGTTCGTCCGCGAGCAGGATGAAAGCCTTTCCTTCGGACGGGATCGGGAGCTGGCGGAGCTGATGGAACAGGTCAGCGGACTGCTGCCCACGGATGCTCTGCGGCAGCGGGACGCACCGGAGCGGGGCACCATGACAATGAAATAAGTATCCACGCAGGCCGGACAGAAATGTCCGGCATTTTTTGTTTAAGGAGGAAAAGACGATGGAAATTCATGGCACGATCCACTTCAAACTCATTCTTCCGCACTTCCCCGGCTTTCAGCAGGAGCCGCTGCCGGCGCCTGTTTGCAGCCGTTCACCGGAATGTGACGGCTGCCCTTATCCCGCCATGGCTTTCTCTGCTGGGGCGCGGACGGAACCTGCCTGCGGACCAGAATGAACAAAATCAACGGATCGGAGGAAAAAAATGATGTTTCAAGCAATTTTGAGTAATCCCAGCCACCCGGAATACGGCGTTGTGACCATCCCGTTCCCCATCCCACATGACCAGTACGCGCACTGTATGGAGCTGCTGGCGGCGTTGGAGATCGGCGACGCGGTCAAGGCGGACTGCAAGGTGGAGAAGTTGATGACAGCTTCTATCTGTCCTCAAACGCACGGAGATGCTCACGGTCAATGTGGAGGAACTGAACTACCTCGCCAAGAGGTTGGACAGCTTCGACACCAGCGAGGCCGCGCAGTTTCAGGCAATGGCCCACAAACTGGAGCTTTTTGAGCTGAAGGATCTCATCAACCTGACCTTCTGCTGCCAACAGGCCACGGTCATTACCGACTTTTCCGACCTCGCCGCTGTTGGCCGCGACCATTACATGAACCTGCGTGGCGGCAGCGCAAGCGTGGATGAGCTGAACAAACTGGATGGCGAGGAAAACCGCACGGCGGCTCATCGAAAACGGCGGCGGCACGATCACTCCCTACGGTGTGGTCTACGACAACGGCATGAAGCTGGAACAGGTCTACGATGGCCGGTTCTTCCCCTGCTATTACTATG